>Ga0160427_10002672_pt1 | contig 10680 bp, 7 predicted proteins | sample SolpanmetagenomL_FD_108194 | JGI IMG/M metagenome (GOLD analysis project Ga0160427, IMG submission 108194) | Solar panel surface microbial communities from Lawrence Berkeley National Laboratory, California, USA - L | ecosystem: Engineered > Built environment > Solar panel > Unclassified ...
GACCCGTCCGGGCGCGTGTGATGCACGATGTCGTGGAGGACGCGACCTTGCGTCTCCGCCAGGGTGTAGCCGGTGAGGCGCTCGGCGGCCGCGTTCATGTAACTGCAGTACTGGCGCTCATCCATCAGGAAGATCGCCTGCGTCGTGTTGTTGAGGATCGCGTCCAGCCGGCGCGACGTCTCGGCGAGGCGCTCCTCGGCCGTCTTGCGATCGTGGATGTCGACGACCGAGCCGATGTAGCCGAGGAAACTGCCCTCCTCGTCGAGGCGGGGTTGAGCGGCGTCGATGAACCAGCGGTACTGCCCGTCGGCACCCTTCAGGCGGTATTCGACCCTGAACGGCTCGCGCCGGGCGTTGGCCGCCAGGAACGCCTCCCCGGACCAGCCGCGATCGTCCGGATGGACGGCGTCGAGCCAGCCGAGCCCGAGCCCCTCGGCCTCGGCCTGTCCGGTATACGCGTACCAGAGCCGATTGAGATAGGTGCAGCAACCGTCCGGATCGGTCACCCACATCATGACCGGGGCATGGTCGGCCATGTTGCGGAAGCGCCTCTCGCTCTCGCGCAGCGCCTGCTCCGTTCGCTTGCGCGCGGTGATGTCGATGGCGGTCCCGATCACGCGGAGGCAGCGGTTCTCCGCGTCGAACATCCCCCGGCCCTTGGCGGCGACCCACCGGACGACGCCGTCCTCCTTGCCGACGGCGCGATACTCGACGTCGTAGACGGCGCGCTTGGCCGGATCGAGGGCCGCGGAGAAGGCGGCACGGCTCGCCTCACGGTCGTCCGGATGGAGACCGGAATAGAAGTCGGCCATCGTGACCGGCACGTCCGGCGAGATGCCGAACATCGCCTTCACGCGCGGGGGCCAGAAGAGCGTGTCGTTGAGGCAATCGACGTCCCAGAGGCCGATCTCGGCCGCTTCCGTCGCGAGCGGCAGGGCCATCTCGCTGTAGCGCAGGCGTTCCGTGTTGGCCGCCTGCTCGGCCACGAGTGCGGCGTTCTCGCCTTGCAAACGCGCCAGTCCGACCGAGTCGGCGGTGACGTCGTACTGGCTCGCGAAGAAGTAGGCGACCTCGCCGCCGGCGTCCTTGACGGGTGCGAGCAGCAGTTGGTTCCAGAAGGTCGTGCCGTCCTTGCGGTAGTTGAGGATCGCGATCTCGATCTTCTCCCGGGCCGCCACGGCGGTGCGGATGCGGGCGACAGCGTCCGGATTGGTGGCCGGGCCCTGCAGGAAGCGGCAGTTGCGCCCGATGATCTCGTCGTGGGCGTACCCGGTGAGGCGGCAGAAGGCGTCGTTGACGAAGATGATGGGATTGTCGGGCTGGCGGGGGTCGGTGACGATCATCGGCATGCGCGTGGCACGCGCCGCGGCCGCGAACGGGTCGGTGATGTCCGCTCCTCCAGCGATCTCCGAGAGGATGCGATCCGTATCGCGACGGACAGCCTCGGCGGTCGTCGGTGACGAGGATGGTCGGTTCTCATGCATTGTGCGCCCGGCTGTAGCAGACCGAGCCGCAGGCTCAACATGCGGGGCCGGGCCGCCTTGATGAATCCGCTCGGCGCAGGCTCACGCGAGGCCGCGCGCGTCGGCTCGAGGCTCCGAACGGTCGAAGACGGGCCGTCCGGCGTGGCGACGGCGCGAGCCCGCGCCGGATCGTCGGCTTCCCGTTCCGAGCCGGTCCTGAGCGGCGGCCGACCCGTGAGCGTTTCCGGGACGCGGCGGCGACCGTCCCGCCTTCGGCCTCTCCGGCGCGCCTACCCGACCTCCGCTAGGTCCCCGAACAGCGACAGCACCACCGGGCGCCGGTCGAGGTTGTAGGTCGCGGCCTCCCGGGCGGCGCGGCCGAACCGGTCGGCGACCTCCACCAGGGCGGCGAGCCGGGCGGGCGGCTCGTCCCGGCGCCGGTCGATCTCGCCCGAGACGAAGCGCAGCACCGCGTCTTGGGCAGCCTCGAACCGGGCCTCCGCGTCCCGGCCCGCCAGGGTCTCGGCGAGCTTGAGCACCCGGCCCCAGTCGGGATCGCGCGCCCGCGCCAGCAGGGTCTCGATCTCCGCCACGAGGCCGGCCGTGACCGGGTCGAGCATCGCCAGCGCCCGGGCGACCGAGCCCTCGCACTGGGCGACCGCCCGGGCGAGGGCCGCCGCCTCGGGCTGCGGGAACGGCGCGGGCAGGCCGCGCACCACCCGGGCGACGTCCTCGGCCGGCAGCGGGCGCAGCATCAGAGCCCGGCAGCGGGAGCGGATCGTCGGCAGCAGCCGGCCGGGCTGGTGGGACAGGATCAGGAACAGGGCGCGCGGCGGCGGCTCCTCCAGAACCTTGAGCAGGGCGTTGGCCGCGTTGGCGTTGAGATCCTCGGCGCTGTCGAGGATGCAGACCCGCCAGCCGGAATCCGTGGCGGTCGTGGCGAACAGGTCGAGGGCCCGGCGGACCATGTCGACCGAGATCTTGGTCGGCAGCGCCTTCGTGGGGGCGGTCTTGGCGCCGGCGGCCTTGTGGCGGCGCAGGACCACGAGGTTCGGATGCGACAGGCCCGCGACCTTGCCGATGACGGGATCGCCCGACGGCAGGTCGAGCCCGGCCGGGCCGCCCCCGCCGGGATGGGCGAGCAGGCGGCGCGCGACCCGGTAGGCGAGCGTCGCCTTGCCGATCCCGGGGGCACCGCCGATCAGCCACGCGTGGTGAAGGCGGCCCGCCGCGATCGCGGCCGCGAAGGCCTCCGCGGCGGCGGCGTGGCCGATGAGCGCCAGGGTCTCGCGCGGACGCGGAATGCCCGGTAGGTCCCCGGGCTCGACATCGTCGGCGCCGCGGTCGATCGGCTTCATGGCGCGTCCCCTCTGCGAATTCCGGTCCCTCCGGCGCCCCCCGGAGCCGCTGCTTACAAGGATAGGCCGGTGGCGCCCACAGCTTCAGGGCCGGTTTCCCGCCGGTGTCCCGCCCGTCTCGGTCCGGCATTGCCCGGCACTCGACCCTGACAACGCTCCCGTCCAACCGTCGTCGGGGTTCGCCGGCGCGGGCGCGCCCTCACGCCGCATCGCCGCGGATGCCCTCGCCCGGCGGCAACTCCGGCAGCAGGTCCGGCAGCCTGGACGCGACGGCGTCACGGATCGCCGCCTCGACCGCGTCGGGATCGCGGCCGGCGTCGATCACCGCGCAGCGCGCCGGCTCGGCCCGGGCGATCGCGAGGAACGCGTCCCGCAACCGCACGTGGAATCCGAGGGCCTCGGCCTCGAACCGGTCGGCCTTCTGCCCGGCCCCGCGCGCGGTCGCGCGGGCGAGGCCGGCCTCGGGGGGCAGGTCGAGGATCAGGGTCAGGTCCGGTCGGGTCGGGCCGACGACGACCCGCTCCAGGGCGGCGATGACCCCCGGATCGAGGCCCCCCGCGGCGCCCTGATAGGCCCGGGTCGAATCGATGAAGCGGTCGCACAGCACGGTCTCGCCCCGCTGAAGCGCCGGGCGGATCAGCCGGTCGAGGTGGTCGATCCGGGCGGCGCTGAACAGCAGGGCCTCGGCGAAGGGTCCGTAGGGTTTGGCGACGCCGTCCAGCAGCGCCGCGCGGATCTCCTCGGCCCGCGGCGAGCCGCCGGGCTCGCGGGTCACGCACGCGCCCCGGCCGGACCGGGCGCGCAGGGTCGCGGCGAGGCGGGCGACCTGGGTCGACTTGCCGGCCCCCTCCCCGCCCTCGAAGGTGATGAAGGCGCCGCGCGCCGGCGCGGGATCCTCGAACCGCGGCACGATCACGCGCGCGCCGTCACGACGGGTTGGCCGCCCCGGCAGCACCCTTGTCGGACCCCTTGTCGGACCCCTTGCCGGCCCGGTCGAGGGCCTTGCGGACGAGGCCGGTGCCGAATTCCAGCGCCGCATCCATGGCCCGCTGCGGCAGCGTGCCGGGCTCCACCGCGGCGCCCGCGTAGAGCGGCTGGTCGAGGGCGACCGTCTCGCCCCGCTGGATGCGCAGGGCGCCGACCCGCTGGCCCTCCTCCACGGGGGCGACGAGCGGCCCGGTATAGATCACCTTGGCGCTGACCCGGTCGCTGGAGCCGCGCGGCAGCAGCACCCGCACCGGCTTCTTGGCCACGAGGGGCACGGAACCGGCCTGCCCGCCGAACACCGAGGCCTCCGCCACCGTCTCGCCCGGCGCGAAGACCTGCCGGGGCTCGAAGGCGCGAAACCCCCATTCCATCAGCTTGCGCGCCTCGGCGGCGCGGTCCCGGGCGGTCTTGAGGCCCGAGACCACCAGGATCAGGCGCTGGCCGTTCTGCACCGCCGAGCCGGTGAGCGCGTAGCCGGATTCCTCCAAGTAGCCGGTCTTGAGCCCGTCCGCACCGATGTCGAGGGCCAGAAGCGGGTTGCGGTTCTGCTGGCGGATCTTGTTCCAGGTGAACTCCTTCTCGGAGAAGATCTTGTAGTAGTCCGGATAGGTGTCGATGATGTGGAGCGCGAGCTTCGCCATGTCCCGGGCGGTGACCTTCTGGTCGGGCGCCGCGTAGCCGGTGGCGTTGCGGAAGGTCGAGTTCGCCAGCCCGATCTCCTTGGCGCGCTGGTTCATCAGCCCCGCGAAGGCCTCCTCGGACCCGGCCATGTTCTCCGCGATGGTGATCGCCGCGTCGTTGCCCGACTGGACGATCAGGCCGCGCAGCAGGTCCGCCATCTTGATGCGGCTGTTGACCTGCGCGAACATCGACGAGCCGCCGCCACCCGCTCCGCCGCGCTTCCACGCGTCCTCGGTGACGGTGAACTCCGTATCCATCGACAGGCGGCCGGATTTCAGCGCCTCGAACACGATGTCGGTCGTCATCAGCTTGGCCATGCTGGCCGGCGAGAACCGCTCGTCGGCGGCCTTCTCGAACAGGACGGAGCCGGAATCGGCGTCGACCAGGATGGCGTGCGGGGCCGCGGTCTGGAAGCCCTGCGCGGCGGCGCCGGCGAGGCCCGCCCCGAGCGCGCAGGCGGCCGCGAGAAGGGTGAGAAAGGTTCTGCGCATCACCGTCGCGTCCCACGCCTGTCGACCGGCCGAGGAAACCCCGACCGTATCCGGAAAACAAGCGTGACCATATTACGGTTTCGGCGCAGGATCGAATGCGAAATGCCGCATTGAGGGCGGGGCCCAGGCTGTTCGGGCGGCTCGGGCCGCGGCTCCCGTCAGTAGATACCGGCCAGGCGGGCGTGCCCCGCGCCGGCGGGGGCCGCCATCCGCGCAGGCGTGCCGGCACCCGACGCAGCGACCTTGGACGCACCGGCCTTGACCCCAGCGGTCTTGGGCGCGCCGGCCTGGGCGGCCGCGGCCGCATGGGATGCGGGCGCGGCGAGGCGCGCCATGGCGAGCTTGGCGGAGGCCGGCATCGCCGCGGGGGCCGTCCTCACAGGCTGGCCCTGAGCGACCTGAACCCTGGCAGGCTGCATCGTGGCGCGTTGCGCGGGGCCGGGCGCCGGGACCGGCCGTCGCGCGGCCTCGGCGAGGACGGTATGTCCTGCAGCCTCCAGGCCGGGAGCCGTCCGCGCTGTGGCCTTCGCGACGATCTTCCCGGCGGCCGCGGTCCCGTGGCCCTGGGGCGTGGCCTGGGTCAGGGCCGGGTTGAGCCCCGCCACCTTCGCGCCACCCCCCTGTAGACCTGCACCCTTCAGGCCCGTGTCCCGGGCCGCGGCGACCTGCATGGGGGCCGGGCGGAAGTCGCGCACGCGCGGCGCCGTGGGCTGCACCGCCGCCGGGACCGACACGGCGGCTGCGGCGAGCACGATCGGCGCGCGCGCTGGCGCCGGCCGCTCGGGGCGGCTGGCCGGGGTCTCGACAGGCTCCTCGCGCTCTGGAACTCTGTCCTGCGCGGGCTTGAAGGCGAGCGGCGCGGGGCCGGAGCGCGCGTAGCGTTCAGTCTCCTCGGATGGGCCGAGATCGGCCACCATCACGGCCGAGCGGCCGGCCGGACGCCCGTCGGTCCGCAGGCTGGCCAAGAGCTTGCGGTCGTCGCTGCCGGCGACCGAGGCCTTGCCGGCGTACTCGACGCGCACCCGCGCGGTACCCTGGCGGTGGAAGCCCAGGGCCTCCGCCGCCTCCTCCGAGACGTCCATGACGCGGCCGGCATGGTAGGGGCCGCGGTCGTTGACGCGCACCACCATCGAGTAGCCGTTGTCGAGGTTGGTCACCCGGGCGTAGCTCGGCAGCGGCAGGGTGGGATGGGCGGCCGCGATCGAGTGGCGGTCGAACACCTCGCCGTTGGCGGTCATGCGGCCGTGGAAGGCGGAGCCGTACCAGGAGGCGAGGCCCTCACGGACGTAGCCGCTCGGGTTCTCCTTGGGCACGTAGGTCTGGCCGGCGACCACGTAGGGCTTGCCGGTGTAGCGGCGCCCGCCCCCCTTCGGGATCACGTCGCCCTCATTGTAGAGGCGCGGGCTCGCCTTCACGCCGTATTTCGGATCGACGCCGTTGCCGGCGGCGGCGAGCTTCTGCTGAGGCGCGGTGGCGCAGTTGGCGGTGGCCAGGGCCACGCCCGAGACTGCGATGAGCCGCAGGGCGAGGCGCGCCGGCCGGGAAAGCGTCGTGCGCACCATCGTGGGGTTCACCAAACTCTACGCATCACCGAGGCCCGCACCGGGCCGGATCCGGCCGCGCCAAGGAAGGCGCGATCGGTCCACCCAGAATTGTAGCGGTCGCGTAAAGGAAGGCTGAACGACGCCGGCCGCCGGGGTTCAGGAGCCGGGCTGCAGGCCGCCGCAGATCTCGAGCGATGCTTGAACGAAGGACCGCAAACCGCTGTCTGGAAACATTAAATTTCACAAAGCAGGTGGGATTGGCGTCCGCCCCTCGCAAAGCAGGTGAATCGACCGATCGGCTCCGACGTGGCGTCCGGATGAGCGCGGGTGCCCCACCGGCGGGTCACGGGGCGTACACGCTGAAGAGGCGACGCCCCGCCGGGCGATGCACCCCGCCGTCCCTCCGCCGCGCCGCGGCGCCTCGGGACCGGGGGCGGACGGGCCCTCCGTTTTCGCGAGCCGGCCCGGCATCGGCATCGCGTCCCGTGTCGCGACGGAGGATTCACACCGACCCGGCCCGCAGGGGCTCTCGGATCCCCATCGACCGCAGCGCCGACGATGGCCGCCGGCACGCCTTCGACGAACGGGGCCGCCGTCAGCGGGCCTGCGTGTCGGTGAGCTGCGCGATGGACTGGGCGCCGCGCTGCTTGAACAGCAGGTCGAGACCCTCCAGCATCAGCGCGTGCATCTTGGTCCGCTCGGCGTAGGCGAGGTCCCGGAGCTGGTCGTAGACCGGCGGCTCCAGGTACACCGACATCTGGCGGGCCCGCTGCTTCAGCGTGGCGGCGGGCTTCGGTGGCGGCGGGGCGAGGGCCAGCGACACGATCTCGGCGCCCTGCGGCCGGAGGGGCGCCTTCGCGGGCGGGTTCGCCGAGGCCACGATCGCCGCGAGGCTGAGCTTAGGCGGCTTGGACATGCTGACCCGTCCTCAGGGACTGCGTGCGGCGCTCGATCCACGACCAGAGGCGGCGGACCTCCCCGGCCGCTTGGCCCTTGGGGTTGAACTCGGTGACGCCCTGGCCGAGGCCGATGGCGTCCTGGTGGTCGGTCCGGGACACGATGTTCACGTCCGGCAGGATGCCGAGCACCGCCAGGCCGTCCGCGGCGTCGCGGACCCGGTAGGAGCGCGGCGGGGTCTGGTTCAGCACGAAGGCGAACTTCTTCTCCAGCCGGTAGACGGCCGCCAGCGTCGGCTTGAACGCCCGCAGGTCCGCGGGCGTCGGCCGGCACGGGATGATGCACAGGTCCGCCGCCCGGATCGCCGACAGCGTGCCGGTGGAATCGACCCCCGGCGTGTCGATGAACACGAAATCGTAGGCGGAATCGCGCAGGCGCTCCATCACGGCGTCGATCTGCGTGGCGTCGATCTGCGCCACCTCCGGACCGTCGGCAGTGCGGTGGTCGAGCCAGTCGGAGATGGTGGCCTGCCGGTCCATCTCCAGGATGCAGACCGTGTGGCCCGCCTCCCGGGCGGCCACCGCCAGGGAGATGCACAGCGTGCTCTTGCCGCTGCCGCCCTTCTGCGTAACGAAGGTGATCGCTTTCATCCTGGGCGTCCTCCAGAAGGCCCCGCGCATCCGTCCGGGCGCCCGCCGCGCCCGGTCATCGCGCCCGCGGGCCAACCTCAGGTCCCGGGATGCGCGGCCTGCCGCGATCCTGTGACCCAAGGATGCCCCGGCACACGCTGCCGCCGACATGGTTAACGACTCGTTAAGATCGCACCGCGCCCCGGACCGGCCGATCCGGGTGGCAGCCGGGGCAGGCATCTAAACTTCAGGTTAAGACTTTTGGCATAGAATGGGTTAACAGCCTTTCCAGCGCCGCATAGATGCCTTAGCCTGGAGACGGCTGGCATGAGGAGCTTGTCGGAGGTGAATACCTCAGGTTTAAAAAATTTGGATGTCCCGGCGAGGAATGGCATGGCCGAAGCCCCGATCCCGCAATCCATCCTCGAGGCCTCCGGCGTGGTCGGCACGTGGACGCACGATTACTGGGCCGGGCGGCTGGCGCTCTCGGCCACCTTCGCGGGGCTGCTCGGCCTCGATCCGGAGGCGGCGGCCAACGGCGTGTCCCTCGAGGCCTTCCTGGACCGCACCCATCCCGAGGACCGCATCCGCATCGAGAGCTACCTGCATGCCGTGGCCGAGACCGGCGGCCCGATGGAGGCGGAGTTCCGCACCCGCGACACGCGGGCCGGCATCCGCACGCTGCTGCTGCGCGGCCGGATCGAGCGCGACCCGGCCGGCGGGGCGACCCGCGGCCGGGGCATCGCCATCGACCGGACGGAGGAGCAGGCCGCCAACCTCGTCCAGAGCGAGCGCATGGTGAACCGGATGGCCGAGCACATCATCGCCCTGCGCGACCTCGCCCGCGCCCTGCGGCGGCCGGCGCTCACGGACCGGATCGAGCACCTGATGATCGAGATCGGCTTCGAACTCGCCCGCTTCCTGCCGGAGCCCGAGGACGAGCCGCGCCACTGAAGCGTTTCCGCGGGCCGCGCTCGATTGATCGCGCCCGCCCCGGCAAGCTACGGTCCCGGCACCACTTTGCCGGGAGGACGGGGATGGCCCGCGACACGATCTACGACCGCGACCTCGACCGCGTCCCGGCCAACCACCAGCCGCTGACCCCCCTGCTCTACCTCGACCGGGCCGCGCGGGTGTTCCCCGATCAGGTCGCGGTGGTCCATGGCACCCTGCGGCGGTCCTACCGGGAGCTCTACGCGCGGGCCCGCCGCCTCGCCTCGGCGCTGGCGGCGCGCGGGCTCGGCCGCGGCGACACCGTGGCGGCGCTGCTGGCCAACACCCCCGAGATGATCGAGTGCCACTACGGGGTGCCGATGACCGGGGCGGTGCTCAACACCCTCAACACCCGCCTCGACGCCGACGCGATCCGCTTCTGCCTGGAGCACGGCGAGGCCAAGGTCCTGATCACCGACCGCGAATTCGCCAGGACGGCCGCCGCGGCGCTGGAGGGGCTGAGGGCGAAGCCCTTCGTCATCGACGTCGACGATCCGGATTACGACGGCCCCGGCGAACGCCTCGGCGAGACCGACTACGAGGCGTTCCTGGCGACCGGCGACGCGGAATACGACTGGCCGCTGCCCGGTGACGAGTGGGACGCGATCACGCTCAACTACACGTCGGGCACCACGGGCGACCCGAAGGGGGTGGTCTACCACCATCGCGGGGCGGCGCTGCTGGCACTCGGCAACGTCATCACGGGGGGGCTCGGGCAGCACCCGGTCTATCTCTGGACCCTGCCGATGTTCCACTGCAACGGCTGGTGCTTCCCCTGGACCCTCTCGATCGTGGCCGGGACCCATGTCTGCCTGCGCCAGGTGCGCGCCGAGGCGATGTACCGGCTGATGGCCGAGCACGGGGTCACGCATCTCTGCGGCGCGCCGATCGTCATGCAGATGCTGATCAACGCCCCCGATTCGGAGCGCCGGGACCTGCCCCGGCGCGTGGCGTTCTTTACCGCCGCCGCGCCGCCGCCGGAGGCGGTGCTCGCCGGCATGTCGGAGGCCGGATTCGAGGTGACCCACCTGTACGGCCTGACCGAGAGCTACGGGCCGGCGGTGGTCAATGCCTGGCACGCCGACTGGGACGCCCTGGCGGCCGACCAGCGGGCGTCCAGGAAGGCCCGCCAGGGCGTGCGCTACCCGGTGCTCGAGGCCCTCGACGTGCGCGATCCGGAGACGCTGGAGCCGGTGCCCGCCGACGGGGCGACGATCGGCGAGGTGATGATGCGCGGCAACGTGGTGATGCGCGGCTACCTCAAGAATCCCGCCGCCACGCAGGCCGCCTTCAAGGGCGGCTGGTTCCGCACCGGCGACCTCGGGGTGAAGCACCCGGACGGCTACGTCCAGCTCAAGGACCGCTCGAAGGACATCATCATCTCGGGCGGCGAGAACATCTCGTCGATCGAGGTCGAGGATGCGCTGTTCAAGCACCCGGCGGTGGCCAGCGCCGCGGTGGTGGCCAAGCCCGACGCCAAGTGGGGCGAGACGCCCTGCGCCTTCGTGGAGCTGAAACCAGGGGCCTCACCCAGCGCCGATGAGCTGATCCAATGGTGCCGGGGCCGGCTCGCATCCTACAAGCTGCCGCGCCACGTGGTGTTCGGCGAGTTGCCCAAGACGTCCACCGGCAAGGTC
>Ga0160427_10002673_pt1 | contig 10680 bp, 11 predicted proteins | sample SolpanmetagenomL_FD_108194 | JGI IMG/M metagenome (GOLD analysis project Ga0160427, IMG submission 108194) | Solar panel surface microbial communities from Lawrence Berkeley National Laboratory, California, USA - L | ecosystem: Engineered > Built environment > Solar panel > Unclassified ...
CTTTCGGGGCTGAGGAGGCATTACATGTTGGATTCGTGAGCGAAGTTGCAGAGACCAAGGCTGCTGGAGTACAAAAGGCGTTGTCGATGGCCAAGCTGATAGGAAGGAAGAGTCCAATCGCTGTTCAGGGCACCAAGAACATCATTGACTACTCGCGAGACCACAAGATCGATGAAGGGTTGACGTATACTGCTGGTAAGTATGTGAACTCTGAAGGACCTGATCTTCTGTTGACTTTGTTTGCCAGTATGGAACGCTGCACAGGCTCAGTCGGAAGATTTTTCCAAGGGCGTACTTTCTGGGCTAAGGAAGCAGAAACCGATATACGCGAAGCTGTAGTCTATGAAGCGGGATGACTTATTGCATACTGTGTCGTCTCCCAACAATGTTGACGGCTGAGTTAAGCGAGACTCTTCATCTTTGGTGGAAAGAGCTGGCGGCGGTCAAGGTCGGTTGTGGTATTGCGAATGTGGCAATGCTGAGAGAGTGCGCGAATGCGATGCAGCCCTTCGATCTAGTTAAAGCTGCACACATCACTGTCCATACTCCATCGCATTGAAGTCCTATCCAAATTTAACCCTAATTTCACTTCCGCGCACTTTCCCCACATGTTCAAAAAATACCAGGTAACGACGACTTGGATTTCGAGTGAACCTCTTGTAGAATCTGTCCACGCCAAATCCACCAATCTTACCGTCACCACATACCTCCTCGACAATATGGCTGAGCAATTGATCATGCGTGGTGAGCTCCACGGCCACAGTGGCTGGGTCACCTCTCTCGCTACCAGCATGGAAAAGTACGTAAGATATTGCAGAAAGAGCATGGATAAGAGTGGAAAAGAAGCAGGAGAAGACGAAGAAGAACAAGAAGAGCAAGAATAAGAAGGGGGACTGACAACTTATTTTTAGCCCCAACATGCTTCTCTCTGCATCTCGCGACAAGACTTTGATCGTCTGGAACCTTACACGTGAGGAGGGCGGTCAATACGGTTACCCCAAGCGCAGTCTGCACGGTCACTCGCACATTGTCTCCGACTGTGTATGTGAAGGAAAAGCATAAGAAGATGACAAACGGGTCAGGATCTAATACAAAGAACAGGTGATCTCCTCCGATGGCGCCTACGCTCTTTCTTCTTCATGGGACAAGACTCTTCGCCTTTGGGAGCTCTCCACTGGTGTCACTACCCGTCGCTTCGTCGGCCACACCAACGACGTCCTCTCCGTTTCCTTCTCCGCAGACAACAGACAGATCGTTTCCGGTTCGCGCGACAGGACAATCAAGCTCTGGAACACTCTTGGCGACTGCAAGTACACCATCACCGACAAGGGCCACACTGAGTGGGTATCTTGTGTCAGGTTCAGCCCGAACCCTCAGAACCCCGTTATCGTCTCTGCTGGTTGGGACAAGATGGTCAAGGTAAGATTTCAAGATTTGTTTTCCATGTGGTGTCAGAAAGAACAATAAGATCAACTACATGATGTTATTCATCAAACGTATTTGCTACTTCAGAGCCTCCATCTAAGGCCATGAGACAAACCATCACCAACGATGCCTGATTCTACTTTGATCTCAAATGTTCTGGATCGGCACTACCGATGTCGAATCACAATGACTAACGAAGTGATTACTTATAGGTATGGGAACTCGCTACCTGCCGCATTCAGACCGACCACATTGGCCACACCGGCTACATCAACACCGTCACCATCTCCCCAGACGGTTCCCTTTGCGCATCTGGTGGTAAGGACGGAACCACCATGCTCTGGGATCTCAACGAGTCCAAGCACCTTTACTCCCTCACTGCCGGCGACGAGATTCACGCTCTCGTTTTCTCGCCTAACCGTTACTGGCTCTGCGCTGCTACTGCCAGCAGCATCATCATCTTCGACTTGGAGAAGAAGAACAAGGTTGACGAGCTCAAGCCCGAATTGAACGAGAGGGTGGGTGGCAAGAAGGCAAGACAAGTGGAGTGTGTGAGCTTGGCATGGAGCGCTGATGGCCAAACGCTATTCGCTGGTTACACCGACAACGTTATCCGTGTCTGGTCTGTTATGTCAAGAGCATAGAGGATTGTAGCTTGAAACGGCGAACGAGTGAAAGATGATCAGCCGATATTGGTTACTGCATATTACGTCCTGGAATGAAAAGGATTGTTGTGCCAATATTAGACTATGGAGCATTTAGTGATTTGGGTTTAGGAGGGGAAATGAAAAAAAACCTTTAACGCTACGAGAGCTTCATGTTGAAAATGAATGGTGTGTCTGGAGAGTGAAATCTGCCGTGTTTGGTCGTGGTTCGTTGTACAGAAATATCGTGCATTGCTTCATCTTCAATGCTTTTCGCAAGTCAATACGAGGGATCTGTTTTTATTTGATGCATAAGCAAGCACGATTTTCCCACAAGTTACATGTCTCAAAAAAAAAAGTAACTCGCTCTCAAATTCGAGCTGGATTATCTATAGTTAGGCCCAGTGCCTCACTCAGAGAGCTCATTGACCAGTTGTACATTCAGCGATTCTAGCGTTACACGATAAGCTGTAGATTGTAATGAATAGTGTACAATGATGTTATATTCTCGACATCATCTCATCGATTCGAAATAGCATCCCACCACGTCTTCTTCCCACCCCCTCCCCCTCCAAGCCTCCTAATCCCCTCATTCGCATTAGCGATCCCCTCTTCAAACCCAATCGCTCCCGCCAAACTCGCCGCCTCCTCATACCTCTTCCTCGCCTCCGCCACATCCCCCACCATTTCCGCAAACTCACCCAGATTATGCGTCGCCACTGCACATCCCATATCACATTCCTGATTTCGTACTGGTGGCTCAATCCTCCTCGCCAGCGCCAACGCCTGTCGCGCCCATACTTTGCCCGCCTCTGCCAACTCGGTGCGTGATGGAGGCGGGGACCCCGGTTCTCGAGGCGGGATCTGCTGTGCCATTGAAATGGCGAGATTGTTCATCAACACGACCGCGTGGCAGTCTTTGACCGGTTTGAGCATAAGCGCTTGCAGGAATAGCTGGCCGGCGAAGAAGCGATTCCCGCGTTCTTCGTAGAAATGCGCGAGCGCTTCGAGTTGCGAGCCTTGGTCATCCAGACTTAACCACTCGCCTTCGCAGTCTCTGACGCCTTCTTTCTCGCGTCGTTGCCGTTCGCGAATCGTCGTTTCAACTGCCCAAACCAGGTTTTCCTCCATCTTCGCGCCGTCCGCAATGTACGGGTTCCCGTATAAATCAGCAACGCGCGTGGCGACTTTGCACGCCCAGCCCAGCAATCGTGTCCGTTCTCCGCGCTCGCTTGCATCACTCCCGTGCACCTCCAGCCAACGCAGACAATCCGCCTTCAGTGCTTCGAGCACTTCAATGGCGTTCCGCACATTCCCCGTCTTCTCCAGAAAGCGCACCAGTTCGACTTTAATCCCAAACACCTCGTCGCACAACGGATGCATGCCGTGTTCAGACGCGAGTTGCAGCGCTTGCACGAACGCTTTCATGGCTTGCGCGCTGTCTGGGCTGACGTCGGTGAAGTAGATGGCACGCCGGAGTTTTAAACCCACGGCTTCGGGGTACGAACCCATTTGGCGGTACATGCGCAGGTAGATGGAGACGCCGTAGGCGAAACCGGAGGCGGAGAGGAGGATGGCGAGGATGGAAAGGGGGAAGGCGATGGGGTTGGTGCGTAGGAGGGTGCGCGGTGAGTAGCGGGAGTAGGAGGAGGCATCTCTTCGTGCGTGAGATTTATAAGGTTGTGGACGGGAGTGGGTGAGGGATGGTCGCGGGGTGGGATGGGTGGTGAATGTGCGTTGGGTAGGGATGCGGCGGAGGGATTTCGATGGCAAGATTGCAGAGCGTGCGAGGACGCTGGGTATCTGTGGGAGTCTTGTGGTCATAATTGTGGATGGCGATGAAGGAAGGCGTGTGTTTATGTCTGGACTAAGAAGCTCGATTTGTTTCAGGTTTGTCACAGATCGATCTATCGGAGCTGAGCCCGCACTGTATTATGACGTTCTTGTCACATTGGCGAAAAGCAATATTAAATAGCTAACATCTATTTCACTTATTAAATAGCTAACATCTATTTCACCTATTAAATAGCTAATATCTATTTCACTGATATTTAGTTTGATTGTTTATGCAGCTTCACTAAACACGCGACATCCAAGGTCTGTACACATTCCAATCAAGATGTGCGGGCGATATTCGCTTGCTGTGGTAAGTAAACTACTGCAAACCCGGCCAATACCTATCCTCATCACTCATCACTCAACAGCGTCCTCGTGATGTTCGACGTCAGCTTCAAGATGAAAACATGCCCATGCAAGACGAACAAGACCTCCCTGCCGACGAAGACTACCGCCAAACCTACAACTTCGCCCCCAGTTCGTATGGCCTAGTGTACCGCCTCGATGCTCCAGACTACGGCACCGCAGGAAGCCAACAACGTAACAGTAGCAATCACAACGAAGAACATGAAGAACATGAAGAACAATCCCAAGACTATGATGATGCCACTGCCACTGCCACCTCCACTGCGCCTCAAAGTGAAGACAATGACACCAAAATAGCTTCCGATCATGGCAGCACGACAACCACCACCACCATCACCACCACCACCCCAAAATACAAGCTCCAACCCATGCGCTGGGGTCTAATCCCCTTCTGGACAAAACGCACCCCCGACTACACAACAACCATGCGCACCATCAACTGCCGCGACGACTCCCTCTTCACACCCGGCGGCATGTGGAACAGCATGAAGCAAAACAAGCGCTGCATCATTCTGGCCCAGGGCTTCTACGAATGGCTCAAGAAACCCAATCCAGGTCCTTCTAGCACCAAAGACGTGGGAGGGCAGAAAATCCCACATTTCGTCAAGCGCAAAGACGGCCAACTCATGTGTTTCGCCGGCCTGTTCGACCACGTCAAATACGAAGATAGCGCCCCAGATGCAAAACCGTTGTATACGTATACAATCATCACGACGGAGAGTAACAAGCAATTGAGTTTCCTGCACGACCGCATGCCTGTCATTCTCGACAACGGATCGGACGACTTGTTTACCTGGCTAGACAACGTCGGCCGACCGAAGTGGTCGGAGGAGTTGGCAAAACTGCTGAAGCCGTACAAGGGCGAGCTCGAATGCTATCCTGTGAGCAAAGAGGTGGGGAAGGTGGGCAATAACTCGGCTAGCTTCATTGTGCCGCTGGATAGTGTGGAGAATAAACAGAATATCATGAATTTCTTCGGTGGCGCGAAGAAGGCTGCGAAGACTGAAGAGGTCAAGAAGGAGATTGTGAAGGAAGCGCGAGATGTTGAGGAGAAAGGTTTAAAAGTGAAGGGAGATATCGACGCTACTAGCAACAAAAATGTTACGGTGGATGCAGACGTGACAGATGAGAATAACGCTCCCATGCCTGTGCCTATCTCCACCTCCACGGGAATCAAGCGAGAACGAGAACAAGACGGGTCCGGCGCCGATGACGACAAGGACAATGATACCCATCTCGATAAAGCAGCAAAGTCAGACGCTGAAGCCACTCCATCTAAACAAGCAAAAACAACCTCCAACATCCACAAGCGCTCCCGCGACGCAACGAGCAATCGTACGCAAGAGAAAGCAGCCGCAAAGAAGACAAGCCACAACAAGTCTGCACCAGCAGCTGCTGCAGGAACCAAGAAAATCACCTCGTTTTTCGGAAAGTGAATCCAAAACAACCAAAAAACAACCTCGCAAACCAACATCCACAAAAAGCTCCCGTTCCTCCACAAGCAACCACACACTCGAAAAAGGCCGCCTCCAAGATGTTAGCCAGTCCAAAAGCAAGTCTACCCGCAGCAGCAGCAGGAACCAGAAAGATAACTCCCGAGAAATGAAGAGTTGGGCTGGGAAAAACTATACTCGTCATGGCATTACTGGATCTCTACTCGTTATGAGTCTTGCTGGGATGCCTGGAAATTCACGCATAACCGACGAAAGTATGCGGCAGACGCAGAGCACCAGCACCAGCACCAGCACCAGCATAAAACTATCAACATCACGCACCATGCTATATTATCTATACTATCTATCGTCAACTTGGCAGCTCTGGCCGCATCATGGCCACCCATCTACAAAGTCTGCCAGCTTTCGGGCAGTTCAATTCTCCCATTGGGTTGTTGATTCGGCATTTGCAATTGCCATTGTGTCGACATAGGATGGAAGCCATTTTCGTATGTTACAATCCATGCCTTCTTTGGGTTGTGCACTGTCCGCCAAGCGTTGAGAGCTATATCAACGGTCATAAACCAGGTGGTCTCATAAGCACCGGACGTGTTGCTATTTCGAAGAAGCTCAGCTGCTCTCACGGACCGATGATCACTTATAGAGAAGACGTCAAAAGACGCGTAGCAATCAGGGCATTGTCCATCATCGAAATGTAATCCTCGTGCTCCTCTTACCACAGAGGCTTTCCCCACACAACCTGGGCATGCAGGCCTTCGACCGCGGAAAGTGGTATAAAATTGGAGAGTGGCAGGAGCAATAGCACATTAGGTAGAGGGTATTCTCTATTCTCTTAGCAATCTAGCTTGTACGTGATCTTTCATTAAGCCATAACCATTCATAAGCCTTGTCCATTACACCTTCCATCATGACCTTGCCCGCCAACAAATAAGCCGCTTACTGCGAAGGAGGCGCACTCAGATTCTGGGTAGCTTCCATCCTCTGGACAGCACCAAATCTTGTATTTCCGACATCGAAAATTGCGTAGATCGACTGTGTTGCATATTAGTCAAAGAAGACAGTATACTCCAAGCAAAGCTCACCTTCAAAAACGTATCGCCAAGAATGTCGAACGGGTTGGAACCTCTGCTTTGCACACCTCCATACACCATCCCATTTCCAGCATCAGCAAAGCTCAAATCCTCCTTCTGCAACGTAAACAGCTGTCCGCCAACGTCGAACTGGACGACAGGCAACTGGTCGGCAGTGACTGAAGCAGGGAAGACATATCCTTGCTGCTGTGAGTCGAGCTTGCCACCAGGAATCGCTTTATAGATTGCCGCACAGACTTCATCAGAGACTAGAGCTAGAGTGGTACCTGTGTCGGCGATGGCGGTGTTGGAAGACTGAGTGATTGTTTGGCCATTGACCGTGGTTGAGGTGGAAGGAAACATCCAGAAACCTTGGCTGTTGTCGACTGGAGTGTAGTGAATTTGGTCGGCGGTGACGTTGGCGGAGGTGAGAACGTCTTGATCGATATATCTAAAAACAGTAAGTTGGACTGTAAGAGAAGGTCGAGATTGAGACATCCTTACCCAAAGGTGTAGAAGGACTCTCCCTTGTCCGTATCAGCTGTATCACGCCAGCTACCTAGATAGGCAGTGAAGAGTTCCATGTTCGCAGGAATGTCTTGCTCGGTGATCATGTTTTCAACTGGAGTGGCGACTGGTGTTGGCTGGACAGTGCTTTGACAAGTATTAGCAGATGCGGAAACAGAACTAAGCCAAAAACTCATACTTGATGCTGCCAAAGGCCAGACCGAGCAGACCATCACCAGCTCCTTGCTGAAACTCTGTTGAAAGTACTTTGGCAAGCTCCACAGACTGATTCTTGATCAAAAGACCACCGATGGTGACATTGTCCGTGCCAACATCCCCAGAAGCGCTGGAACCGTCACCATATGAGATGTTCCAGGTGGAGCCGGAAGTCTTCTTGAAAGTGCTCGACTTGCTCGGGTTGAAGATGGTGTGGGAGGAAGAGCTTGACGACTGTGTAGCAGAGGGAAGCTCGGTTGACCATACCCAAAGGTCAGCAGATCTAAGAAGACCATAGTTAGTGCTTGTACCTCCAAACAAACATTGTCTACACATACCCAGTGTCAAAGTCAAGCATCAGCTTCTGACCAGGAGTACCAATAGTGACAGGACAAAGGTACTCTGAGTCGTTCTGGATATCAGTAGCTCCCTCAGTACCAGGCTGTGTGCTCAAAGTGCCCGAAGCAGTTCCACCACCTGTGGAAGTGGTGGGTGGTTGAGGAGTTGGGTCACCTCCACCACCTGTAGAACCACCACCCGAACCGTGCTTGGGGTGATGATGAGACTTCTCCTCATGTGTGTGAATAGGCTCAAAGACTAGGCTGTGAATCATTTTCATACGACCACCGATAGGGTGCTGCTTGTCACCGAATTTGCCTTGACTGTGGGCGTGGTTCTGCCACTTGAAAGGACCTTCATGGGTGGGCTCAATACCGTATTTGCGGATGGTGTAGCCGTAGGACTTCAAGCCAGAGCGAACATATTTGTGGTTCTTGACAAGGTCGATGCGGTGGAGGTTTGGAGACATCTTGGATAGCTTGTTAAGTTTGAAGGATGTTTTGCTGTAGCAGAATACTGTCAGTTATGGCATCTTGAGCAAGTACAAGGACTGAAATATACATACAATTTATTGAGTAGGTCGTGAATAAAGATGGAGATGGGAAGCATAGAAGTGATGGAGGAACAAGCAAGTTAATAAAGGTATGAGAGGATGCAGGGCGGGCTGAACAGGGCTTAGAGGATTGTCGTCATCCAAACAACACCAACAAGGAAGGAACGAGCCACATTCATTCTGGCCAATAGCAGCTCGTACGAACCTTGATCAAACGACAAGCATTGCACTTTTTGAGACAAGCAATTGCCCAGGAGAACGCTTGATTGGCAGACACGTGTGGCAGCTAGCACGAGAAGAGCTTAGATCTTCAGATTGTTGTTTCAGAGATAATGCACGTCACGGCTGGAACCCTGTCTTGAAGCCATTGCGTGAGTCTTGCAATCTGGCTTAACAACATGAGTTCCTAAGACAAACAAACAAAGCAACGGATGCCGGACCGCCCCGTGGTTCGTCATCCTGTTCCAAGGATTCCTCCCTCTCCGCCTTTAGATAAGGTGTGGGGCCAGTGAGCATGGTCACGACGAAGACGCAATCAGCTTATCAGTAAGAGATATCGGCGTCAAAATATGAATGCACAAATGCTTTAAACGCGAGATCCAATTACCAATACAACGACTACTAACTATACGTAGGCATATATCAAAATTCTAATCCTTCATCTTATCACCAATCTGCTTGCCACTCTTATTAGCGAACTGTGTTTCCGTAACACCAGCACCCATCGCAGCAGTGCTCGAGATACCACCAGTAATCATGGCAAGCTGCTGATCAACCTATGTCATCCATTAGTATACAGCCACGACCTCTTTCTCCTCATGCAGCAAGACTTACCAAGTTAGCACCACTCCACTTTTGATGCGTGATAACATCACAGCCAGATTCCATTTCGGGCTCCTGGATCAATTCACCATATGCTCTCATACCACGCTTAGCATAGTCCTTGGCAAACTGATCGGAAATGAGAGCATTGGAGTGCAGACCAGCAAGAGTGATGAACTGCCAGCAGTACCCGAGCTTGCCAAGTCGCTGAATGTACGTCTCCTGCTCATTCGCAGGCATGGCTGCTTTCCAGTTGAAGGAAGGCGAGAGATCTGCAGAACATGTTAATTGCGCACAACTAACCAACGAAGACAGCAATCGAAAACTTACTGTAAGCAAGCTTCTGCTCAGGCCATACTGCATGTACGCCGTCCGCAAATTCCTTGGCCTGTGCAAAATCAGGCAGCTTACTCTCCATCCAGATGCAGTCGGCATAAGGAGCATATGCTATCGCTCGGTTGATGGCACACTCGCATCCACCACGGTACCTGAAGTATCCCTCTCTCGTCCTGGGCGCGTCCCAGTCGAAATGCACATCCACACCAGTCAACCCCTTGGCAATCGCCCTAGCCTCTGAGTTCGACTTGCCCTTGCTTTGCTCCATGTACTGGCTGATCAACTCGGCCTTGTTGACATGCACACCAGCGTTGATTGTGTCTGCAACAGCCTCGTGGAACAGCTTCAGTCCAGCTTGGGCATTCCATGCATCCTCGATGGCCTGCAACTCGGGTCCGTTCTTGCCAGCGGCCTCTGCTGCAATCATCAGATCGTTCAATGGCTGTAGTGCCGGATTCGTTGCACCGAGAACAAAGGCGTGATCTCTTGGGTCAATCGTCGTGGTGATCAACGTCGCAGCTTCACTGTCTGTTCTCGCTACGGCCAATAGATCGACGCCCATGATGTCTGCTTGTGCTCTGATGGCTACCAATCTGTTGATGTGCTCGCTGATTGGTACCAACACTTTTCCAGCCATGTGTCCGCATTTCTTCGTGCCAGGAGCTTGATCTTCAATGTGGATACCAGCAGCACCCTTCTCGATGAAGAGCTTCGTAAGTTTCATAACGGCAGTAAGACCACCATGACCAGTGTCGGCATCGGCGATGATAGGACGGAGGTAGTCTGTGTTTTGGATGGAAGAGCGAGCAGACATTGGGTTGGAAAGGCGTTCGTTGCGTTGTTTGCGGTCGTGGAAGAGTTGTGCCATCCAGAGATGTTGGACTTTATTGGGGACGGAGGTCTATGTCAAGGAGAAAAGTGTAAGAAGTCTTGTTTCGTACTGCTAGGTGAATACATACGTAAGGGTAGTCTGCAAGATCTGGACCAGGCTCATCGCTAGCAGAGGCGGTGGAGGAGGTCTGCCAGCCAGAAACGTAGACAGTCTCGAGGTATTTGGCCATTTGCGTGATCATGACTGGATCGAGACAGCCATAGGTAAAGCTGGCTTCACC
>Ga0160427_10002674_pt1 | contig 10678 bp, 8 predicted proteins | sample SolpanmetagenomL_FD_108194 | JGI IMG/M metagenome (GOLD analysis project Ga0160427, IMG submission 108194) | Solar panel surface microbial communities from Lawrence Berkeley National Laboratory, California, USA - L | ecosystem: Engineered > Built environment > Solar panel > Unclassified ...
TGGAACCGGCCTCAGTGTCTTGTATGATATTTGACATTGTCGCGCCATGTACCCAAATGGATTATAATGTCCGATCTGAGTTTGCGACGTTGATGCGAGGCGAGATTTAGGGCGTATAATTTTGCTTTCAGGACGCCATATGGCTCGTCTTGTTGCAATATTGTATCAGCGCGGGAGATGGTGCGCTGCGTATTCGCCCTGATAGTGAGAGATGAGGTCTGTACATTATATATTAGCATCTCCCAACGCGATTAACATAGCAGAGAACGAGGCATGCATTTAGAGTTTTCCGCGCTCCATTACTAACCTCTCATGCATCGTCACGTCACATAGGGCGTCATTAGACATGTGTTTTTACTTTTCCTTTTTCTTTCTCTTTCTCTCTGCATTTCCGCGCTTGATTCTGGGCACGACAATGTTTAGGACAGTGATATGCTGAAGGGAAAAAACTTTTGTCTACTGAGCTCAGCAAGCGGGATCATTCCGCTGTTTGGATAATCTTTGTTCGTTGTTGATCATCTGCAGCTGGGAGTGACCGGATTGGCGGGATCGACCTTGCATACATACATTTGTCTCGATACCGATTCATTGTCGTTCCAGGGAGGGAACCGAGATAGCTCGATATTGGAATTATACATTTATACATATTTCCTAGATCTATGACTCCTCATTAAAAGCAACATCAGACGAATATGTACCGACATCAATATTGATCGGTATTATTAGAAATGCTTAGATTATTCTGAATAATATAACATATCTGATCAACTCGCCGATCTGCGAACTTAAGTAACATCGTAGCAAAATTAAACAATCGAGTAGTAACACTAAGCATTATTTATTATGAACAAACAGGTGGGTAAGGATGAGTTAATGAAGAATCAATACAGTATATATCTTGACTCGCAGAACGTTTTGGTGCACTATTTCCCTCCTTATGTATAGATTCATCCTTGTGCCGACTTTTTCTCATTTATAGTTATAAGTATAATACTGTTAATTGCAGCTACACGGCATGATTAGAACACACACTATATATACCTAGGTAATCAACCAATGCTTCGGCACCACTATCCAAAGAAAATTAAGAAAAATAATGATAGCACTAAGAGAAACAAGATTATTCGGTGAACATTTTCATGTTGACACCATTTTTGCCGCAACACATAGTTAATGTGACATTACTCTTGTAATCAACATCATAGTTTATCAATTCCATTCGCTTGAAGTGCTGGAACATTTTGACGATGGTATAGGATGCCTCGGTAAGGGCGAATTGTTCTGCAGGGGACAAAGAGCAGTTAGTAAATGAAATACTCTTGTATCATACAGTAGTGTCAGGCTATGGTGAACTTACGGCCTAGACAGATTCTGGGTCCACCGTTGAATGGCAGATATTCAAAACCACCATACCCAGTCTTTCGAGGCTCAGCCCATCTCTCGGGGCGGAAGAAGCTAGCGTCGGGTCCCCATATATCCTCACGACGGTGCATAGAGTATACCGAGTACTCTACATTTTGGCCTTTTCTTACGAAAACAGGTGATTTGCCATCTGGACCACCTCCAACTGGGATCGTAGTGTCTTTGAGCGCGGTACGGCCATTGAAAGGCACAACAGGGAAAAGTCGCAAGGCTGTAGATGTGTGAGCCTGATACTTTAGCAGGAGATGAGTGTCCATTTACCTTCGTTGATAACATATCTCAAGTAGACGGATGACTTCAATTGTTCAAAGGTCAAAATAGTACTGGAATCCTCCTCACCAAAATCTGCGAGAATAGCTTGTCGGAGTTTTTGTGTAATCTCTGGATGACGACCAAGAAGATTGAAGGTCCAGCTTAACAAAGATGCTGTTGTATCTCTTCCAGCCAATAAGATATTCATACACTGATCTCGTAGTAAAATCGGATCCCGAGATTCCTTACCCAAGGCCTCTAAGAATACATAACGTTGCTTTTCTGGACTGTCTGATTGCGATTTTTCCGTTGCTTGTTGAGCGTTGTTTGCCAATGCTTTATGAACGAAGTGGTCAACAAAATCTTTGCAAATGATATTTACATCCTTGAATTCTTGTGGATTGTGTGCCCAATATAGTGATCGTAGACGAACACGGCCCATCAAATGAGTTTGTGCTTCATTGAAGGCTTGCGCAAATCCTTTTTTACCTGTTGATGCATCCGTCGCTTCTGAGATTCCTATCTTTGATTCGGTTCCTTGAGAAAGTGAATTCACAGATTCGCCAAATAGGAATTCGGTGGCAGTATCGAGAGAAAGTCGGAAAAATAGCTCTTGTATGTCCACAACCGAACCATCAGTAGGAATACATTTGAACAGCAGTTGAATATGGTCTTCGAGCGACTTGAGATGACTGATTTGTTCTCGTGAAAATTGTGGTCTCAATAACGTTCTGCTCATTTCCCAACCCTTTCCGTCCAGAGTAAAGATACCATCACCAAGTAATGGATGGAACGATCCATATCGGGTCGGGCCTAGTCCGAATTCTTTGAATTGGGTTGCCAAGATGGCTTGAACGTTTCTTGGTTCCGTAGTTTGAATTGTAGTCATCCCCAACATTGAGACTTCGTAAGTGTTGCCAACAGTCTTGTGCAAGTCTCTGTTAAACTCTGGTAAAACCTCACGATCAACGGAGTCAACAAGAAGAAAGTAGCGCTCGAGACCAAATGGAAGAGAATTCTTTAGCACAACTGGTTTCTTGCATCCATGCGTTTGCACAAATTTTCTTTCCCGTAGCCAGTCCTGTACGTAATTATGGCCAACATAAAGAAGCACGCCGCCCACCAATGCAATAATGATTGTTCCCAAGGAGATCGCCATGATTTTTGGAAAGACACAGAATATGTCGAAAGGTGACTACAGAGCTGGTGTAATCAAAGAAAGGATGTAGATCTGTTTAGGAGAAAGACAGCAACAAAGGCAGCTGAACACCGCAATCAAGTATTAATACTAAGAGACAGAGATGGGTCCGCACTCAGGGACGAACTAGGTCAGGATATACCTATTTACAACAGCAGGTCTATCCGTCTGTGGTAACGCTTGTGATTGTCGGCAATAGTTACGGCGGACCGTTTGTCCTGCACTCATATCGCTGTGAACAGGCATCAAGCTTGGAGCAAGTTTCAACCGTCGGTAAGATGTATGATTCAGGAATGTGAACAAAGACTTGAGGTGGATGGTGGTGCTACCCCACACGAGCACGAAAGAAGTTTTGCCAGTATATTACATTCGAATTCTGTCTTGTTCGATTGGCTGCTGATACAGCCATGTCTCACATACCTTGCGCAGTGTAGCTAGAAGAGAGGAGAAAACAGAGACCACTTCGTACCAGAAGGTCTTAGAGTCCGTAATCGACGGTTCCACTGCTTTCAGCGCACGTCGATGCGTACAAATTTGTGTATGACGAATATATCTTTCTAGATCTGGTCAAGTTCCGTCTCGTCCTGTAACTACTCTAACATTATTCTTTCATGAATAAGTGAGTGAATCAGTAACACAAAATCTGTCGCTTTCGCTTGTAGGAGGACGGATTGTGATAATTTCAGCCGTTGTTAGCTCTGGTAATGGTTATTCGTCTACAATCGCTGCTTTCATGCATTTGGAACATAGATCCGCTCAATTCAAACAGGTGTTATATTGACAGTTCCATGCCCACGGTATCGCCGTCGGGCATCGTTGACCTCGTGGCATATATCGTGGTTTTTTAGTATTATAATCATTATTGTCTAAGTCGCATCTAGCTTGATAACGTTTCGGAATCCATCTAGGTATATATAAAAGACAGGAATAATAGTATTATTATTATATACGATCCAAACATACAACTTGAGTAAAACCTACACCCCAGGTCTGAAAGATGATGCGGGAAGGTAACTATCGATATTAACTTATATTCGTTGTAATGTAGTAATATCATATTCTCCTGCTTAGCGCTAGTTTGCGACTAAGAGCTTTTGACTCTCAAGACAGATGTGCTCTTGGTCAATCGATAACAGTATCAATCAAAAGCTGGAAGGATTTATGGATTGTACGTTTACAGGCTCATGATGTTCATGCACGCAAAGAGCGTATTGATTGTCACGCAAGTGTCCAAACTAAGTAGTGAGCAATTTCAGTAAGATAATTTTGTTGGATGGAGATCCAGAAAACTCCATTAATTTCATTTGCAAATGTGCACCCCTCAATGCCATTTTGAGGCTCTCGGAAGCATCACCATATTTCGATCAAGTAAAATCACCAAATTTCCCCCTAGCTTCCTTCATTTTCTCAGACTTGCTTGTGATTGATACCTGTACTGTACAGATGATTGTGGGTGTGTGCAATGGCTCGAGTGTGGTAGTAGCGAAATTAGTCAGTCCTACTGCTTCGGCTGAAAATCCTCAATACGCATGACGCGAGATCTTTGAACGTACCTAGGTATTAATGGGTTGACTATTGCTGGAAGAGATTTACCCTTATCCATCAACATGTCGAACAATCTGGGCAACATCACGAACGGTTCCTCCAATTTTTGTGATTCGCCGAGATGTCGTCTTCTCGCCACCAAACAGGTTCACAGATTATCTCGACAACTCTAGCAAATCTTAAAGTGCCTGTGATCTTTGGCATAGTCGGGATCCCTGTCATCGAGGTTGCAGAAGCCTGCTTGGCGAAAGGTATACGCTTCATCAGTTTTAGGAATGAGCAGGCTGCAAGCTATGCTGCCACCGCTTATGGATACTTGACTGGCCGGCCTGGGGTTTGTTTAGTTGTCGGAGGGCCGGGTGTTTTACATGCTGTTGCGGGAGTAAAAGAATCTCCCAATCGTCAAACGATGATGAAGACATGCTTACTATTTGTAGGTAGGAAACGCAACTGCCAATGCATGGCCACTGCTGTTACTTGCTGGCTCGTCAGATACTCATCAGGTTCACAAGGGAGCTTTTCAAGAGCTCGACGCAATATCGTATTTAGCACCTCATACCAAATTGGCTATCCGACCGTCTACTCTCTCATCTGTGCCAAAGCTCATCTCGGAAGCGTATCGCGCTGCCTTTTATGGTAGACCTGGTCCTACATTTGTTGATCTACCAGCAGATTTGATCCAAGGACATTCAGAGAACGACTCCGATGTTCAAGAGATTCTTGATAAGATACAGGAGGTTCAAAGCCCACCAAAGAGTGCTGGAGATCCAGATAGAATTCACCAAGCAGCCATTTTGTTGAAAGGAGCGAAAAGACCATTAGTTATTGTTGGGAAAGGAGCATGCTATGCACGATCTGAGAATGTTGTTGGCGAGTTCATTGAAAGGTAGACAGTTGACATTCTTCGATCTTCTGGTCGTGCTTCAACTAATGGACGTAGAACTGGAATACCATTCCTTCCCACGCCGATGGGCAAAGGCTTGCTGCCTGATGCTCATCCACTGAATACATCAGCGGCAAGGTCACAAGTTTTAGCATCAGCAGATGTCATTCTTGTACTCGGTGCTCGTCTAAATTGGATTCTCCATTTTGGACTACCACCCAAGTTCTCATCAAATGTCAAAATGATACAGGTTGATATTTGTCCAGAGGAGGTAGGACGCAATGGATCGGATGGATCTCTAGGTATTGTCGGAGACATCAATATTGTGGTACCGCAAATACAATCACACATGCGGAGTTACCACTACTCTGCTGGTATTTCCCCATTTGCGCCAACAATATCTAAGAACGAAAAAACTGCTTCACAAAAGGCACAAACAAAAACCAGCCCCATGAAGTATCACCAAACATTTACTATAATCCAAGATGCACTACATAGATTGACAACTGAGGATAATTTGGTCTATGTTTCTGAAGGCGCGAACACGATGGATATATCTCGTTCAATCTTCACTGTATCTCTTCCACGTCAAAGACTTGATGCTGGGACGTATGCAACTATGGGCGTTGGCCTTGGCTATGCCATTGCGGCTCACCTTGTGTACTCAGACAAGAAAATTATTGCTATCGAAGGTGATAGTGCATTTGGGTTCTCTCTTGCAGAAGTTGAGACTATGACCCGCTACGAAATGCCTGTCATGATTTTTGTAATAAACAACGGCGGAGTATATCGTGGGAGTGCTGCATCCGAGTATGAGATACAGGGCGGAAGGGGTTTGAAGAGTACTGCTTTAGGCAGAGAAGTCAGATATGACATTATGGCTGAAGGATTAGGAGCAAGAGGCTTTTTGGTAAAGACGCCAGAAGAATTGATACAGGCCGTTCAGGAAGGCTTTAAAGAGGTAAAGAGGCCTTCAGTAATCAACATTCTGATAGAACCAGGTGCTGCCAACAAGTTGGAGTTCAACTGGCTAGCAACGACGAAGAAGGATGCCAAACTGTGAGAGTTTAATTAATAGATGCCAGCAAGACATGTCAGTCTAACAATTCATCATCTGTGTTGTGGAAGCGGTCTTTCTCTGTAAATTCAATTTTCCAAGTATCATACAATCGTGTCGCCTGGTGAAACAGTAGAATTTGTGTTTTTGATCAACACAATCGCCTGATTGACAAATGCCAACGATGAAGATCAAGTGTCTACTTAGTATTGAGTACCTAGGTACTTACTTACTTAAGTGGTTGACCTATCGGATGGATGATTACATAATAATCAAGGCAGCCGATTGACAAAACAAGCTTCTGCAGCTGCAGCCTTTCCACCTGCTAAGCTCTCTCTTCCTCTCTCCATCGCTCGGATTAGCTCTGGAATTGCCATGTCCACACCGCGTCACGTCACAAACCAATCTATAGCTGTCTGCCTTGCGACATAGTCATATGCATCCTCCTTCAGTCCTTATTGAGGCTCTACACATTGATCAGTACATTCGTTGTTCTAGATTTGACATGCACCTCGAGGCTCTTTGGTATTGCAGCAAAGGCCAGCCCCATTCACATGCATACAACGAGTCAGAGCTAGAGTTTTACAAGCAAGTACTGGTGGCGCAGCTCGATTTTCGATTTTAAAAGAATGTTCAGTCTTCAGATATAAGTATTCAGTCAATACATCAAAACCGGCCCTCGAGAGCAACCACTCCATCAATTTTGGAATATCGTCTGGCGCGTTATATGGACAACTTTGATAGCGGAGTTCATGAGTGTGCAAAGTGCAGACGCAGCCCAAGGACGCTATACTGACAGTAGAGAGCCTTATCACAAGGCTCAGATTGAACAAGTCACTAGCGATGTTGATGATTTTGCAGAGGTTAAACCCGAGGAAACCGTCAGTTACCATGATGTCCACAGCAGTCATGATATTCGAAGGTCTGGTCGTTCGATGACACTTTTAGATCTCCCCCTTGAGATCTTCTTAGCGATAGTGGAATGGTCACTATCAGAACCATGGCCGTCTTGCGATCTTCGTGTATTCGAAAAGGCTCCAAGCACCGATCATCATGAAGGTCTTCAATATGATAACATATCGTCATTATTCAAAGGCGTCGGGAAGTGCACAGACGTGATGCCAAAGAAGTCTATCTATGCTGCCAAAACGTTGCTCAGAATGTCTTTAGTGTGTAAAGACTTTCACCATATCGTTATGAGTAATAAGACTGTTGACAAAGTACTCTGGAGGAAAGCGGCTCGTTCATATTTTGACCTACCTGCCGAGCTTCGAGAAATACAAGGGGCGAAGCACAGTACTTCATGGCGCAATGTGTTTCGAGCCTTCTGCAACTTTGAGCGGCCAGTGGATAGCTTCGGACACAACAAGCAATGCAAATCCGCTCTGACATGGGCAGAATTCTGTATCCACAAGAATTGTTTTGATATGACCAACGATCGCTTATCATTCTTATGCATTCAACCTGGGCCTGATGTATTTGATCAAGTGTATGATCGAGGCTCCCAAACATACACCTTAAATCTTGGTCTTCTTGGTGGAAATACATTAGTATCCATAGATGAATTCGGAGATTTGTCTGCTAGTTTCAGGGTTCCAGAACACTTGAACAAGAGTTCTCGAGGCCAATTTCCTGCGGACATTTTTGAAGTTGCTCATGACAGACTTACCATAGTCAAAATAGCTTCAGTCGGTCCAGACTCTACAAGTACGCAGAGCAATCTAACTACAACTCATACTTGGAACATGAAGGATATTCCAGGAATATTGAACGATCCCGTTTCGAAGGTGGCAAGATGTTGTAGCTGTAATGGATCACTTCTCTTCACCTTGTTCCGATCGAACTATCAAGACCCAACGACTGCCCTTCTGGATCCTGATGAATGTAGTACCTTACATTATTTAATCTCGGATCCTACGCAAAGCGATGCGCCTGTCGACCGACACAAGGCCGTTCGGTATTGGAGCGCTGTCCTCAAATATCAGTCTTTTGAGAAACCTTCTTGTTCAGATGCAGAAGTTGACAATACAGAAAGATTGCCCATGGAGGATTCTACAACAGCAAAGAACATGAGCTATTCAGTTTGTCATATGCAGTTGTCTGAATCATTCGCGGCGGTCCTAGTTCGTTGGAAATCAACGCAAGTAGACAAGTCGCGAGTTGTCGATGCCAACCACAGACAGTTTCACATACTCTCAACAAGTAGTGGTACTATCCTGCAAGTCATAGAATTACCAGATCTCGTTTGGGACTTCAGGCACAACGATATGGGCCAAAAATACAACAACGTCCGCCTCAACAAGCTCAAAAATCTTTACGAGATGCGTGGGGCTGAACATCGTAGTACTCGTGTACACAACGATCAGTTTGTCTTCTCAGAGGTGAAAAATATGCTTGATGGTTCAGCTCGTGGTCAAATTATTAGTGGTAGTCACGATTATTGTATCTGGTTATGGAACGTTGACTTCAGAAATAAAAACGAACCTGATCATGTTCTGGATGATTATTACTGGGATATCGAAGATCGGCAAGATATTACATCAGCAGAACCTCACGCTAGGCGTAATTCACCATGGAGCACCAAAAAAGAACGAGCAGGTTGGTGGGTTGATACTCCAAATCAAGTCCTAGATTTCTGGCACAACTTGATACAGAGCCCCGACTCAAAGCGCTTCGCTGCATGTCGAGCTGGCAAGCTTTACATATGGAATTCGAACTGCTCTAATACTACAGACAGTGCCATGTTCAAAGGTGATGATGTATCCGTTGAGGCATACACCTGCTTGTCAAGTCCAGATGATGACTGCGTCAAATCACAGCAAGTACTTATGCCTGAAATCCAAGAGGTTCTTATTGATATAGATTCTATACTCTCACGTTCAGATGATGGAGATTTATCAAGCTTATCACCAATATCTTCGACTGCATCGCATTCACCAACAGTTCTTGGTTCAATGCAATCACAATCGTCTATGCTATTGGCAACTACCATGCCACGCAAGATCCGTACAGACCGTTACCTTGGACAATCCACAAACCTTGCATTAAACCATCAATTTCGAAATTGGTTTGAGTGGAAGTCAAGAATACCTGAACAGGGTTTGTGGATGGTATTTGAAAGTGGGTTGGTTGTTTATCTAAATAGGGAGGATATACTGAGCGCCAGCGGCTTGTCTGATCGACGATGGAAATGTAGTGAGGATGATTTTGAGCCTGTGAATTAGAGTACCGGTATTACTTGAGAACGGAATTTTTTCTGTATGGCATTAATGATTAAGGGCCACATTGGCGATCAGCGGTGTTACAGCTTATAAAGATGACAATATTTTTCTTGTTTATATTACATTTTGACATACACATATATGTACACCAAACACTTCACTCGAGCACATGAACGTCACGAATTTCTTCTTAATATAATTTATGCCAATTTTATCCTGTCATCCATAGGGCCTTATTGTATGCAAGTGGTTGACCTAGACTTCGTAGTGTATGGAGGTCTTCAAAAAGAAAATCGCTTGTGGTACACAGCGCACACGTATCTGATTCATCACCTGTATTTTAGCATCACAACTTCTTCCAAAAATCTCAAAAAAACTTTCAAGGGATGATAAAAGCGATGCCAGAAGAAAACTCAAATACGAAGAAATTTTTGTCCTATACAATCTGGTTCAGGTAGATATACTGAAGCGTGGGACGGAACGATCTCAGGATACCCCTGGAGGCGGGTGGAGTAATGGCATCGCATAGATGTAAACAAGGAAAAACTTATTGCGATTGAGGGTCATTCAAGATGATCACCCGGTTCAACTACTTTAGTATGGATTTCCTGTTAATTATGCATACAGGTTTATGGTTGATGTACATGCCTAGTTGTGTTGCTTAACTGTCAGAGGTGGTAGGTATCCAATTGGTTCACGCTTGTTGATATTAAATTGCTTGCGCGATATATATAGCAACTCACAAGATTCGTATTTTTGTGAAAGAATTATATCTTCTGTAAACAGTAGCGGACGCAATACCGATAGACATATACATATAGACGCATTTGTATAGTAATGTACAGTTATGCCTGTAATCGTGGATCTGTTTTATCCATAGTGAAGCCATAATTAGAAAAGTTGCACGTGTATATATATATAAGGGGTTCAACCATCTCGAACTTGGTCTCGATATGTTCATTATGATTGTTCCAAGCTTGACACTTTATACAGCAGCCAATTGACGTCAAGTTCTCTAACGAACAATCTCTTCAAATTTTAGCATTTTAACAGGATAGTTCTCTTTACATAATTCTTAGTCGCTTAATAGTTTGAGTTAA
>Ga0160427_10002678_pt1 | contig 10674 bp, 15 predicted proteins | sample SolpanmetagenomL_FD_108194 | JGI IMG/M metagenome (GOLD analysis project Ga0160427, IMG submission 108194) | Solar panel surface microbial communities from Lawrence Berkeley National Laboratory, California, USA - L | ecosystem: Engineered > Built environment > Solar panel > Unclassified ...
ATTCGGGATCTCAGTCAAGTGGTGGCTTCTTGTCATGGATGTGGTTCTTTGTCAAGACAATTCTGGTTCTGGCGACGATTGTAGGGGTAGGATATATTGGTTACACTACCTATCGATCCAGGCAGAGGAGGTCATACTCGAGGTTCTGAAGAAAGTTGACAAATTGGCAATATGTGGGCTGTATAAGCAAGGCAGAGACGTGTATAAAAGCATTTTGAGCGTTTCCAGCATGAGATTGGCACGAAGAAATTGACCATGACAGACGACGTAGAGAAGGCCAGACCACTCGTTACGAACGTATCACTTGCTCGTACTGAGCGTAGAATGTGTATGCTGGAGTCCTCCATAATATTGATTGACTGACCCCAGCCATTTTGGAGCTTTCCCCGCTTAATTCAACGTTGACGTTGTAACGCAATCTCGTACCAAAGCTCGAGTTGGGAGCTGGCGGCGCCTGCAACTACGAGAGGCTGACTTGGACGGTGCTGTGGGCATTGTTATACTTGCATTGCCGTCGCCGCTGTCCCTCGTCATTCCTTCTATCCGCTTAGCCATTCTCATTGCTGTTTGCCGCCAGATATCGACACTATCTTCGTTTTGGTCCTCCTTTCCCTGAACTCCACCTTTCCAACGCTCGTCCATTGGCTTTCCCTGAGGACAACCCACCTCTAGCACTTGACAAACTACCTCCCCACCCCTCGTCCATCCCTTTTCGTACCTAAGTCTTCCTCTACATCGCCTAGGAACTCCCTCCAGTCGCGCATACATTCTTCGCAGGCGCTGGTGGTGCCCGGAATATCGGTCACGGTACGAGCACGAGCTCCCACAACTTCTCAGGAGTCGTGCAAGGAATCCAGTCGTCCTCCTGGAAACCATTCCTTCTTGAATCGCTTCTAGTCCGCACAGGAACACCGCTTTCATGCCTGGCTTTGGGTCTCTGCTGAAGAAGAAGCGGACGAAGGACAAGGAGGGCCCCATTTCGCCAGTCAACTCTAGCGCTCAGACTAGTAGCAGCAACAACACGAATCTGTCTCTGACCAAGACCGAGTCCAAGTCGTCTTCAAACCAACCTTCCACTGCTCCAATTTCTCCTCCTGTCAGTTCAGCAAACACGACGAGGTCGACGGTCCCTGAACAAGCTTCTCCGCAATTGCACTCACCACCTGCAGCAGCAACAAACGAATCACAGCCGCAGATGTACCACAGCAACTCTCAAATCCCTCCCAGCGTCTCACAGCCTCAGCATTCACCGCAGCCTCAACAGCATCAGCAACAGAATGCCAACAGCATGCAAGGAGTAGTGAGCCATGCTCCTCAGCCTGCGTCAAACGGCATGCAACTACAGACTGGCCAACCAACTGCCCCAGTGACATTTGCACAAGGCACACCTCCTGTGAACGCCAAAGCTGCAGGTCTGAGGCCTATGGCAGATGGTACCTGGCCGGTCCAGCGTGATTCCAAGGCCACCAAGGGCAAATACACCCTCAATGACTTCAAGCTCGAACGGACGCTCGGTACAGGTAGTTTCGGACGTGTTCACATGGCTCAATCGAAGCATAATCAGAGATTCTATGCTATCAAGGTGTTGAAGAAGCAACAGGTTGTTAAGATGAAGCAGATTGAGCATACCAATGATGAGAGGAGAATGTTGGCGAAAGTCAAGCATCCGTTCTTGATCACGCTGTGGGGTACATACTCGGATCCCAAGAACTTGTACATGGTTATGGACTTTGTGGAAGGTGGTGAGCTGTTTAGCTTGTTGAGAAAATCTCAGGTATGTTGCATGCGCATGGTTAAGGCCAAATAAGTAGTGTCAAGTCGACTGACGTTATCTCGCGCATATAGAGATTCCCCAACCCTGTTGCAAAGTTTTATGCTGCAGAAGTAACATTGGCACTCGACTATCTACACGCCCTGAATATCATCTATCGCGACTTGAAGCCCGAAAACTTGCTCCTCGACCGCCATGGTCACATCAAGATTACAGATTTTGGTTTCGCAAAAGAAGTGCCTGACATTACCTGGACACTTTGCGGTACTCCCGATTACCTCGCTCCAGAAGTGGTATCATCCAAGGGTTACAACAAGTCTGTTGACTGGTAAGCATATATCCCTTATTTACCCGCTTTAAGGCAACAAGCAATTTGACAATCTCCCACAGGTGGTCCCTCGGTATCCTCATCTTCGAAATGCTTTGTGGCTTCACTCCTTTCTGGGACTCTGGATCACCCATGAAGATTTACGAGAACATTCTCAAAGGCCGCGTCAAGTACCCTCCTTACATCCACCCCGACGCACAAGATCTGCTTTCTCGCCTCATCACCGCTGACCTGACCAAGCGTCTTGGAAACTTGGCAGGTGGTAGCAAGGATGTTATGGACCACCCGTGGTTCACAGAGGTGACTTGGGAAAGATTGGGCAGAAAGGACATTGATGCGCCATACGTGCCACCTATTAAGAGTGGTGCTGGAGATGCGAGTTTGTTCGACAAGTATCCCGAGGAGACTGAGCCGTATGGTGGAAATGGCAAAGATGAGTGGGGTCATTTGTTCCCGTAAGTTTTTGAGCGCTTGTGCAGGGGGTCAAAATTAGCATGAATGTGAAGCTAACAACACTGCTTTGTAGGGACTTCTAAGTGTCTAACGTCCACAGAGCGACCTCATTGGCGTATTCATGACTGTTCAGGTCTTGATAGCAGACGAAGGATGAGAAACCCTGATATGGTGGTATCAGTATAAAGCTGTCGTCGCTGAGTTTGCAGGACTACTGGAAATTGAAAATCACAACATCAGCTCGAGTGTGGCGATCATGACGTTTGAGCTGGCTCGTTTCGAAACATAGGCGTCGTACACTCTGGCACATCTCTGTGCAGGTCATCACTCCTCGGATCGATGCTATTTGGAAACCAAAAGCGAGGATGAAGCTTGTACTTGACTAGGGTAGATGTAAACAAAAACTTAATATCAACATTCATAACATCGACTTGTAAAACTGCCTTACATTGTTCTTTCTGCCACAAGTGAGAGTCAAGCAGCCTTGAATGCTGTTTGGGGTATCGCAAGATGATAAAAACGAAAGACCAATCCCTCCCTCAACGCCAACAAATGCAATCATGCTCCCCCAGCTGCTTTTAGAATCGTATACCTCACGCTTCGCCGCCCTTCTTCTCCGCCAGCCTCTGAAGTAACTTACTCACAGCCTCCACATCCTCCTCCGTCTGATACTGAACGCCATCGCCGCTCTCGTCCAAAGTGTTCAAGCTCCCGAAAAGCCAAAGCTCCTTCATCTGCCGTATTAACGTGAGAATGTCCTCTGTTGCTCGAATCTTAACGAGTTTTAGTTAGTCACATGAAGATAATCGTGTTCAGTTTTTGGGTTGGAAGGGTATCTGGTGTCAATGGTGGTAGTCAAGCATACATACCAAAGCTGTTGTTTCAACTTCCATGCGGAATGTGTTTGCGGCTGCTTTGTTTTGCTGGATCAGACCGCTACTCTCTATTGTGCCATTATCGTTTGTGATTTCAGCGGGCTGTAAGAGTGTGGTGTATTTAGTGCGCGTGCATGGATTGATTCAGAGGACGAAGATGATGTACTTTTGAGAATTCTAGAATATTCAAGAAGCGAGAGAGGAGTTGGTCTTGAATCTTGTTGATGTGGGCTAAGTGGCAGCATGAGCATTGTTGTCACGGATTTTGATTTCGAGAGGTAGACGGACCGAGCAATGCGGGAGTATTCTTCAGCGAGGCATCCATTGCCTCGCTTTGTATCAGTGAGAGGGAGTGATCGCGATGACGGAGGTGTTTCAGATTACCTTGGTGATCGTCCTTGGCGCCGGATCGGACTCCGTGCATAATTATTTTGACATTCTCAATCGTAATCTGAGATAAAACAAGCAGCATCATAGAGAAAGACAATGGTGACGACGAGACACACCAGCTACAGCCCTGAGGCTCAAGATTCATTATCGACCACTCCAGCTTCGGCACGCACCGCCAAACGGAGAGCCGCAAACATGGACCAACCTTCAACTTCAGCAGCATCGAAGAAACGGAAAGTTGAGCAGAGTCAACCACAGAAGTTAACAACAACAGCAGCGCCCAAACAAGCTACACGTATCAGATTCGGCAGTGAAGAGCCAGTCATACCAACACAGGTAGTGAAAGATACAGACGCAGAAGACGAGGAAGAAGAAGAAGAAGAAGAAGAAGAAGAAGAGGCACAAGAAGATGAAGATAGTGATGATGATGCTCCAGAAGATATATCTGCTAGCGCCGCCCAAATACACACAGAAGAGGCTGAAGCGGCAACGGCGCGAGCTATAGAGCAGTATGTGGTTGTGATCGGGTATAAGATGTATATTTTGGCTGATCAACTACAGACAACAAGCAATAGACCGGCGGAAACGACAAGCGCGCAGTGCGAAGCTGGAAACACAGGCTATGGAGAAGAAGAAAAAGGAGAGCACAAAGCCACTTAAGTCGTTGAATACGGAGGATGCAGAGCTGGACGAGTCTGCATCTGAAAGCAACGACGACGAGGGAGTAAAAGTAGGAGGAGAAGAAGGCCCAGAATTGTTGCCGGAAGAACTTCTAGCTGCAAGCTTCTTGAGACCGCCTACACCTCCGCCCATTGACCCTTCAGCACGTTTGGTAGCGAAGAGTAAGGTGATCAAGTTGGACGATGCTCCACCCAAAGACCGCAAGATTGGACCGGTGGTCGTCAGTGTATTGCCGACAGCAAATAAGTTGTTGCCGCCTAAGGCTAGTGGTCCTAGTATGAATCTGAGAGAGAAGTGGTTGGCTGGAAAGAGGAAAGGGCTGGGGAAGGGTGCTGGGTTTGCTGTGGAGAGGAAGGCTTTTGGCGGGGGTTTTGTGAAGAGATGAATGTGGTGGAAGATGGAGATATAGAGACATTGTATTCACTCTAATTTGGCGACTTGTTGTACCGCTATCCTCTCATGCCATAACGTTCCAGTTTCAGACTCGAATTAATCCCCATTGGATGACGTTCCTTTGGCACGGGCTTGCCAAGCCTCTCACCATTGAACTTGGAACTGATTGTTTCAGTCTTGTTACGGCTCAGATCCAACTTCTCGTATATGAATTTATGAGGTGATCACTCTTGACGAAGTTCCTCCCAATCTCAAATTGACCACCCATCATGCCGTCCAGCACAGAGACCACTCCTCTCATACCACCAGCGCCCACAAGTTCCAAGAGATCGCCAGGCGTTAAGAGGACTGTCACTTTCAATCCCAAAGTCTCTACTTCTAGTCCAGGAACACGATCACCCTCAGGCAGGCCCTCTGCAACCAATATTCTTTCCGCCAACTCACCCTTGGATGCCCCGGCTGGCGCCCTATCAGCCTTGAACAGCAAGCTACGCCGGAGACACAGTGTGGGTGCACCACAACCTGCCATTGCATTACCCAAAGCAGGTGCTCAAAGGACGACCAGAGCTGCGCAAAAGCTCAAACTACTACCGAATCCCGAATATGGCGAAGAAGGACCAGATGAGGAAAGTGGAAGAGATGTATATTCTCAATTTACTCGTATAAAGGATCCAACGGCGAGAAGGGATGCTGCAAGATTGGGGAAAGCAGATCGGGAGCGTCTCCCGAGAGTGACTGCGTATTGCACAGCAAATGCGTACAGATTGGACGATCTCATGAGGTTTCTGCGTGGGCGAGGAAAAACACGAGGTGCGCAGCCGAAACAGTTTGATGAGTGTATCTATACGCCATATAATTATCGATCGTCGTTTGAAGAGGATATACCGATGCCTACGAGTTCGAATTCGAGTCCGAGGAAGAGGGAGAAAAGGGAGAGGAGATTCTCCGACAGTGCAGTGGAGATTGATAAGGATAATGAACATCAACACAACCTCCTAGACCTCACTACAGCGGCGGGAGATACATCGCTCGATAATGGCCTCGATCATATACCAAGTCACACTGCGGAAGAGATGCAACAGCCGGAAGCGCCACATCTAGACACACTAGACTTTGATACTCAAGTCCATACTCCAGAGGTTTTCCTCTTCAACTACGGCACGGTCGTTATATGGGGCATGACGCTGAAAGAGGAGGAGCGGTTTCTGAAGGATATTGCTAAGTTTGAGACGGAAAAGCTTGCTACAGACGACATACAAACAGAGGCGTTTAATTTCTACTACACTAGGGAGTATCAGGCTCGGATATACAATGATTTTATCAGTCTGAGGGAGAAGAGAAACTACATGACGAAGCTGGCTATAAGCCATGCTTTATCACAGAGTGTGAAGGTATGATAAACTTTTAATGGGTGCTTTTCAATAGATACTGACATCCTACTCAGACATCATTATACGAAGATCTGGTCGACAACACTATTGATATAACAAAAGAAATCCCAGCCCAGATTGCAGTCTCTGGTAAGGTGAATATGACACGAAAAGAGATCAACATGCATATCGGGGAACTATTCATTCTACGAATCAATATCCATCTGCAAGGCTCTGTGCTCGATGCACCAGAGTTGATGTGGGCGGAGCCTCAGTTAGAGCCTGTGTATCAAGCTGTCAGAAGCTATCTGGAAATGGATCAGAGGGTGGGGCTTTTAACGGAACGTCTTGATGTTATTGCGGATCTACTTGCAGTGCTGAAGGATCAGTTGAGTCACACGCATGGAGAGTATCTGGAGTGGATTGGTAAGTCTATCTTCAATTGTTGGCTTGTGGAGTAATTGTTAACATGCTATCGACAGTCATTGTTCTTATTGCTGCTGAGATTGTGGTTGCGGTAGCCAATATCGTGGTAGACATATATGCTGGAGGGGAGTAATAGGTGACGAAGATATGGGTACCTGATATTCTCGACATATCATATAGACAGACGGCATTAGAGGAGCATGGGACAATGTGGATGAATAATAGATCGATATATGCCAAGACCTATTCATGTTTCAAGCTGTCACGCGTGACGCCATTCAGTTTTCATCCCCACGCTACAATCACGACAATTCACTTACACCACATCTATTACGCGTCCTATGTGTCTCTACTGTACTAGACCTTTAGTTTGAAAGATGCGGGGATGTCTTGGCAATATAGCACATACTACCCATTAGTATTTACAGCATGATATCGACGATTACAGCACGTTTCATAGTTGTTTCAGTAGCTAGTCTTGTTCCCTAGTTGCTATAGCCTTAGTATTTAGTATACCAACCTTGCGCGTCTACTACAGCCTGCATACGGTGGTGCATTGTACTAAAAAGACTGTCGATCTTCGCTTGATCAATATATTGCCAACACTCCACGATTGCTTCTTGTAATACCTCTAGATCCCTAGCGCTACGGCCACCTATAGTAAGATCTGGGTATCGCTCGTTAATTGCCACCTTTAACCACCACCAGATGTGCTCAATTGGGATCAAATCAGGCGAGTAAGGAGGCCAGTCTAGGACGTGAATTCCATGTTGTATCATCCACGTTCTACACGCCAAAGATCGATGAATTTGCGCGTTCTCTTGCTGAATAATAGTAAATTCGCCAAAGTGATATTTATACCTCGTGCAATCTTTCTCAGATCTTCCTCAAGTTCGTCGCTTGGACCTTCCTCGTACGAGACGAAACATCATGGCAAAGAATCTCATAGCAAAGAAGCCAGCCACACGAAGCATAGGACCTAGAACAAAGCAGACACGTTCGCGCGCTGGATGGTCCGTACTCGATCCAAGCCACTCTCACTTAGGAACATTGCTCTAACATGTAGCGACCAGCTTGACCTGTCGCCAACGCAAAGTCAAATGCGACGAAGTATTCGTCAAAGGCCATTGCGGCAACTGTCGCCGTGTTGAGCGACAATGCGATACTGGTGTAGTCGTCACCTTTCGCAATGAACAGAATCCCAGTATCAGTCGACCGAAGAATTCGATGCAAAACTTCTATACCTATAGAAATACCTTTCGTCCTGGTACTACATGGGTGCCTGTACCTGCAGAATGTACGTGCCAAGCAAGACAGCAGCATTTCGTGTTGCAATGCTAATATTCAATTAACAGTACAGTTCATCGAGGTAGATGCCACGAAGATTCTGGAAGGAGATCAAGAAGATATCACGCCTAAGAAGAAGAACGTCGAACCTGTGTCTGTCTACCCACAACTCCTACCGCCAGCGCAACAATCACAAGACCAAACATGGCGAGCAGCACGTACTAGCGAAGGTCTGCACGCACTATCAGACGCAGCTGCTGCAGACGAGGAGCGCACGCTATATCCTCATGACTTGACGCTCTGGGACTACGACGACGATGATGACCCGGATGACGATGATTATGCGCCTGAGCAAGACCTTCTTCCACTAGCACAACATCAACAACAATCTCTACAACAGCGACAGCGAGGACATATGAACATGCAAGCAGACGACACGCAAGAGTATAATGACGATGAAGGCGACTTGGACTTCTTTCTTGAGGGAGTTACGACACATGCGAGTGACCATATTGATCCTGATCTGGAACGCATTACGGCTGGTGCGTTGGATCAGACGGAGGTCAAGTTTGATGGATTAAGCGAAGAGGATATGGAATGGTTGAGGAGTCAGCAGCCTGTGGAAGATGTAACGAAGGGGTGATGTGGATAAGGTCCCATCACAAGGTAGTATGACCACTCGAAACTGAACTTGGAGTGAGTGCGAGGGAGGGGGCTGGATACATTTCATTACGCTGCTGTTGTGGTTTACAGCTGTCTTCGGTCTGGTGATATGAAGAAATGTTGTCTCGTCTGCAGACACTCAGCACAATCAACTACTTCGGTCACAACCTTCGCGACGCCGAGACATGGAATTCCGAACCACAATACTCGGCTTATATGAATCTGCTTGCCTTTGTTGTCGATCAAGAGACTTGGCGCTTTAAGCGTTGGCGTGTGAGGGGAAGAGTGGTCCTTGTTGCATAGAGTAATACTTAAAACCCAATTGTTAGAGAAAAGGCACTCCTCGCGAGATTGCTGTCAGGACGTCATTTTCTGTGAAGAGTGCTTTGCATGGCTCCATGGTCCTGGCATGGAACCTATTTACTTATAGCTCCAATTCCAACCTTCGAAAGAGGCCTGCTCCACTACTTTATCATTTATGACCGACCAAGCGCGAAGATGTCGTCGGACCGTGTTCGTTAGACCATCCCCTCAATCAGATGCCAGACAACGTCTGCTCTGCCATGAGGTCTCAAAGTATTTAAAAATGCCTCCTTCCCACGTCCGCCCACTCCTACTACCTCCTCTTTCTTCCTTCGTTGCGTTCACTCTTTCCCCGTGCTTGTGCTGCCTCCTTTTCAGATATAGATATAGATTGGTGACCTCGAGCATTTCCACATCTCTCCAACCACCTACTCCTTCCCTTCTCATGCTACATCATGCAAGCGATCTTCCAGCTCACGAAACAACTTTCTGATGCCTTCACGTTCAATCCTGCCACCGTCCAGAAAGATGACGCCATAATTACAGCCAAAGACAGTTGGTGGAAGGAAGTAGTCGCCTATCAGGTCTGGCCAGCTTCGTTCAAAGACGGCAATGGTATGATTAGAAGTCACATATTCTACCCATGAAATCAACGATCTAAACACTTTTATAGGTGACGGTTTAGGTGACATTCCCGGCATCATCTCCAAATTAGACTACCTCGCCGAGCTTGGTGCCGATGTTGTGTGGCTCTCTCCGATGTACGCGTCTCCTCAAGCCGACTTTGGTTACGATATCAGCGACTATGAAAACGTCTATCCACCTTACGGCACTCTTGACGACATGAATAAGCTGATCAAGGGACTGCATTCTCGTGGTATGAAGCTCATCCTCGACCTTGTCATTAACCACACCAGCGACGAACACAAGTGGTTCACTGAATCAGCTTCATCTCGCACCAATCCAAAAGCCGACTGGTACATCTGGCGTGACGGCAAGAAGGACTCCAATGGCGAACTCCAGCCTCCAAATAACTGGGGTTCCATCTTCGGCGGCTCTGCATGGGAATACGTACCGGCGCGTGACCAATTCTATCTCCACCTCTTCGCCAAAGGACAGCCTGATCTGAACTGGGAGTCTGACATTGCTCGTCAAGCAATCTACGACTCCGCACTGCACTTCTGGTTCAAAAAGGGTGTGGATGGGTTTAGAATCGACACTGCGAATCTGTACTCAAAAGATCAATCATTCCCTGATGGTCCTGCTGGTGGGAAATTCGGAAAGTATGGTGATTCCGAGGGATTGACGCTCAACGGACCAAGGATCCATGAGTTCTATCACGAGATGAGAGAGCAGATCTTCTCCAAATATGTTGGTGGTGATCCGATGCTTGTTGGCGAGCTACCAGGTACTGGATGGGAGGAGACGCTGAGGTTTGTGTCTAGTGACAACAAGGAGATGAGTATGGTCTTTGACTTTGGTCTGCCTGGATTGGGCGGCACATTCACGCATGCAAAGCATGACGTCGAGAAAGTGACGTTATCAGGTCTTAAGCATGCATTGAAACTTCCACAAGATTTGTCAAGTAACACGAAAGCTTGGGGGACTGTATTTGGAGAAAACCATGATATTGCTCGTATGTTTGCTTCCATTATCGCGTCGATATGCAGGTACTAACTACTCTTCCAGGCTCCATCTCACGCATTGGCAAGCTGACACCCAGGGCTAAAGATG
>Ga0160427_10002679_pt1 | contig 10673 bp, 11 predicted proteins | sample SolpanmetagenomL_FD_108194 | JGI IMG/M metagenome (GOLD analysis project Ga0160427, IMG submission 108194) | Solar panel surface microbial communities from Lawrence Berkeley National Laboratory, California, USA - L | ecosystem: Engineered > Built environment > Solar panel > Unclassified ...
CACGGCTTCGGCGTAGAGGGCCAGGGCCTCGTCGTGCTCTTCGGGGGTGAGGTCGGCAAACTCGTCGCCGGTCAGCAATTCAATGGACATGGGAAAACGGGAAAAAGAGGGTGAGCGCCCGCCTAGGCCACCCGCAGGTGCGGGGGCCCGGCGGGCGTGGTGAGTTTGGGCAGGGGCGCGGGCGCCAGCTCGGCCGGGGGCAGCAGCAAGGGCGCGGGCAGGGCGTCGAGGTCGAAGTCTTCGCCCCGGTGGTAGGCCAGCAGCGCCGGCCAGGGGATGCGCGGCTCGCTCGTAAACTGGTAGGCGCGCAGCTTGACCACCCCGCCCGCCTTGCCGCGCTTGCCCTTCTTGAGCCAGGCGCGCACGGTGCTCGGGTCCACGTCGAGCACCTGGGCCAGCTTCTGCACGCTGTAGAGCACCACTTCGGCCTGGCCCGCCGCCTGGGGGGCCGCGCGGGCCACGTTGGAGGTCACCAGGGCCACGAGGGCGCGCATCCACTCATCGATAAAGCCGGCAGTAGCGAGGTCGTTGGCAGTCATGGCAAGCAGCGTAAAAGATTGGGATAGATTCTGCCCAGGTTCACCAGGCCCTCGGCTTCGTTCAGCTTAGTTGGCCCGGCCAGCCCAGCGGAGCCGGTGATTTTTGCGTAATGGATTACCCCCAGCTACTGCCCTTCGTGCGCGCCAAAAGCCCATACTGGCAGGACTTACTGCGCCAGAGCGTGCGGCTGTACCTGGCCCTGGGCGAGCCAGGCATCCCCACCGGCGAAGCCGAGGCGGCGCTGGCCATGGTGGAAGGCCAAATGGTGTGGCACCTGCTAGCGGGCCAGGAGCTGTCGCCGCTGACCGCCGCCGAAGCCTGGGACATCGTCAGCACGGCCCAGCACCAGCTGCTGGCCAGCCCCCTGGAGCTGGCCGATTGCCTGCGCCACCTCTCGGCCAGCCAAAGCCTGCACCTGGTGCAGATGCCGGGGCTCACGCCGCCAGCTGAAGTCGATACTCTCGCCGGTGGTCGGGCAGGGTAATTTCCTGGATGCCGGCCGGTAGCTCGGCCACCAGCAGCACCTCGCAGTCGGTGTGGCCCTGCTCCACGGCCGTGCGCAGGTGCGGGGGCATGGGGCCGGCCACGTACACGGTCCACTGCTCGGCCGTGGTGTAGCAGTAGCCCAGGATGGGCTGCGGGGCGCCCACCAGCGCGTCGCCGGGCTGGAAGGCATCCACGCGCACCCGCTTGCCGGTTACGGCGTCCTGAAGGGAGATTTTGGGGCGATGCATGAGAAAGAGGTAAGGGTGAGCAGATATAAAAGAGCGGAAGGCGTAGGCAGCTACTAGGTTAGGCCACTTCGGCGTGGCTCACGGCCAGCGCCCCACTGTAGCGGTGGCGGCGGCGCTGCTCCCCGGCCAGCACCAGGGGCGCTTCCTCCCGAAAGCGCGGGTGCTGGGCCACCACTTCGTGCAGGCGGCGCGCCAGCTCCTCCAGCGGCGAGAGCATCAGCAGCCGCTCGGTGAGCACCACGTGTACTAGCTCGTGCATGTCGCGCATGCAGGGCTTGGCGGGCGGCAGGTCGGGGGTAGTGTTCAGGCGCATGAAAGAGAAGGGGTTGAGGGAGAAAGTAGAGTTACAGAGCAGGATGGGGAAGCGTAGCCAGGGTGCGGGCATTGGCGTAGCGCACGTTGCCCAGCAGCAGCAGGCGCGCTTCCAGCAGGTGGCGCACGTGCTGGGAGCCGAAGAGATTTTCGGCCTCGCAGCGGGGCCAGCGCACCTGAAGCTGCATGGTGGCGCGGGCGTGGGGGCCACTGCTCCAGATGTAGCCCAGCTCGTAGCGGTCGCCCCGGGGGCCCAGCCAGGTCGCGGCCACCGTGGCCATCGTCTCGTGCTGGCGCTCGGTGACGGTGAAGCCTTGTTCGCGCAACCAGGCGGCCAGGGGGGCGGCCAGGTTGCGCGGGCCTTTGGAGGCAGGCAGGTGGTAAGGGGCGCGCTCTTCCATCACGCTAGCGGAAGAGGGGCGCGGACTGAGCTTCGGGCGCTTCTTCGGGCAGCAGGGAGGCGGGCACCTCGTAGCCAGGCATCGAGAAGCGCACCAGGGCCAGCAGGTCGGGCAGTGAGGCTACTTTGCCCTGCTTGACGTGGTGCAGCCGCGTGCTGGCCGACTTGTGTTCCTGGCCGTAGCCGGCCCGGATGGCGGAGTCCACGGCCGAGGAGGGCATGGCTTCGCAGACCTCCCCGAGGAGGTGGTAGTACTTCTGCTTGTCCGTCATGGTATTAGTGGGGGTTGAGTGGCTGGCTTGTGCCGCCCGGCTGGGCCTGCTGCGCGGCGTGGAAAGCAGGGTGCTGCGTGAGCAATTCCTGCACCTGGCGCAGGCTGCGCACTTTCATCCAGGTAAAGGCGATGCCCCGCTCACGGCTCCAGAGGTGGCAGCGGGCCTCGGTTGGGGTAGCCTGGAGCAGCAGCCGAAACCCCTGCCCCGCTCCTTCCCAGCGCGCATCGAGCGTGGCGCTGGCGGCCTCGCTGGGCGGGCTGCGCTCCAAGCTAAAACCGAGCTTAAGGAGCCACTCGGCCACGGCGGCAAGCAGGTCGCGGCAGTCTGCGGGGGCATCGGTTGGCGCAGGAGCTTCCATCGTGTTTGGCAGATTTCACGGCCCGCTTTGTTACTTGCCGCATCGTCTGTACAAACATACGATATCAATTTCAGCAAAATCTACTGATTAGGAGAAAAATCTCCTGATTTTATAATAACAATGGAGGAAAACTCTGTAAATCAGCGGATAAAATTTCTGATAGAAAACGAGTTAAAGACTAACGTCCATCGGTTCAGCAAACTTTTAGGTGTAAGTGATGGCACTGTTCGCAACTATGTGGATAGCAAGACTAAGCCGGGGGCCGAATTCCTAGCGATGATGATTCAGAAGGTCCCAGGACTTCAAGCTCATTGGCTTCTTACTGGAGAAGGCAACCCGATTCTTGTTGATAAATCAGATTCTAGAATCAAACAATCAGGAGACTTCAACCAAGCTGGCACAAGCAATAAGCAGACGATAAAAGGCAACAAGGGCAACATCCAGAACAACACCGGCAGCGGCAACACCATCACGAATAACGTCAAGCTGGATAATTGCCAGCGCGACTTGGCCACCGCTCAGAAAGAAATTGCGCTCCTTACCAGCCAACTAGCTGATAAGGAGCGCACGATACAGATACTAATGAAGCAAAATTCATAATTTGTCACCACATTTTTAGTAACTGAACCAATGAAAAAGCTTTTTGAAGTAGCGCTGCACAAGCCATTTCTTCGCTTTTGCTTCTTCCTCTTTTTGCAGGCATCAATATACGCAATATATGCCTGGGGTGCTATACAAGACAAAAGTCCCCCTGACTACATTTTAGCCGTGCATGTAATTGTTACAGTATGTGCTATTCTACTAGTAGGCAAGCTCTTGGCTTTAGAGTTGGAATTCAGCGAACGGCGCCGGGCAGGATGCGTCCTGTTTTAGCATACCAACTAATAAGCAACTAACCCAACACCAGCAGTGCGTGAATAAGGTTGCGGCTAGAGAGGCGGTGGTAACTCTGCTGCGCGCCAGCTTCAACCGGCCTAATTAGCTACTTTATTATACCTCCTTCTTAGTACCAGGTATAAGGCTGAGGTAACGCCAGAATAAGAAAAGCCCCAGCCTTATGGACTAGGGCTTTTCTTATTCTGGCGTTACCTCATGTTTCCTAATACTGGCACGCCGACTATCTTGTCTTTTCTGCCATTGCTGCTGTAGAAAATCCTTTTGCCGCTGTATACTCTGCTCACCTTCTACTCCTAAGGCTGCAAGGAGCGTAAAAGCATGTTCTTGTTGCTGCGCTAATCCTGCAGGATTTGACGCCAGAGCAAAGTTATATGCATCCTGAATAAGGTTAACTAATTCACTATCTGACCAAGGAGAACGGCGGTACCAAGCTATCGTAACGCTTGCCCTATTTACAGCATTGCTCCTTTTATACACATCTTCTGACAGATGCTCATTTTTCAAAAATTCATTCCATCCTTCTAATTGCAGACTATTAATAGATGCATCACGATTGAGTAATGGATGTTCAGCCAGTCCCCACGCAATAAAACTTTTCACATCACGAATAGGAGCTTCACGCCACAATTTAGCAAGTAATTCCACAGTCTGATGATTTGCTGGATATGCGCGAAAAGCATCAACACCTGCCCAAGCCAATGCCCAACTTACTGCAAGCACAGATGGCCAATCTGTTGAAGAGAGCATATTATTTAAGCACTTATATAACTTAACTACCTCCGCTTCATCAAGTCTAATTCGCGGTTCATCAACAATAAATTTTCCATTGGCATCAACTACGGACCTATTAGTAATATTTCGAGCGGTACGGAAGCAGAACTGCATGTACTCTATTGCAGCCCTGATTCGCAGAACTCTATTTTCACCTGAAAGCGAATCGACTATTCTGCTTATAAAAGAAGTAGCCTGCTCAGCATCGAAATAATTCCAATTTTTTTCACATAAGTATCCGTAAGCCACTCCATATTGCTCCCACCCTTCTTTACCGCCGGTAAATTCCTGCTCAACAATTGAAAAGAATAATTCACCTATTTTACTCCTGATTAATTTTTGAACAACTTGCTCTGGTAGGTCACGTGTCCATGTATGACAAGCTATCACCTTCAATGCAGACGTAAGCGTATTCGATGTAAGCTTTACTTCGTCTAAGATGCAACTCAGCAATAAATCAAAATAAGTATGGTCTTCATCTGCACCTAGGCCCTCCTTTTGTTCAGTTGACTTAGAACCACATAGCTTTATCAACTCTTTCATAGTGGCTTCAGTAGCCCTACGTTCAGCCATTACCACTGCTAGGGGAATAACCTCCCGCCAACGCTCGTCTGCGAAATGAGGGGCTAATAAATCTACTAAGATTGGTTCGTCATTCCGACGTGGATGCTGCTCCTTCGCATACCCACGCGCCGCACTGTATTCTTGGAACGTCAAGTGCCGAAATTCATATACGGGTTGCAGTTCTCCGTCTTCTAACACACGCCCCGTTTGCATGAGCAAGCTGCTGCGCGATTCTACTCGCTCGATAAACTTAGCCGGCGATACGCGAGCAAATTGCAGTTCAGCTTCTAGCTCTACCCGAGCCTCATTCAGCAGCTTAAGCAGTGCATTATACGGAATTTGCTGGATGCCCTGCTCCATCATAGCACAGGCTACATAGGAAAGTTGAGCCAACGTTTCCTGCTCATCGAGCGGCTCATAACCTTCGACATTCCAGGTTCTGACCAAGACTTGCACAGCCACGCCGTAGAGCGCCGCACGGTTGCGAGGTAATTCCCCAATCCAACGCTTAACAACGAGCAGCGTTGTGAGCAATAGTGGATTGACAGCCAAAGCTCGGATACGCTCGCTCTCCCAAATATCTTCGGCCAACTTCAAGGCACCCTGACGGATTAGGGGTGTATCGGTTTCTACCTCAGTTAGCCACCTGACACACAAGTTTTGAACATCTTCCTCAGAAAAAGTGGCTAACCGCGTATAGAGACATACGCTGGCAATAGTACCCGCTACCAGTCGAAACCCGGCCTCGCGAGAAGTTACTACTAGTGCCGTTTGCGGAAAGGTGATTAAGAAAGACCGGAGATTATTAGCGAACGTAACGCGGTCTTTCTCCTGCGAAATCTCATCCAGTCCATCCACCAATAATAATACCTGCCCTGCTTGTAGTGCTTCGCGCATTATTTGCCCAAAAGCCAGACTTTCCTCCACTCGCATATCTACTCTGTTCGGTATTTCCTCCAGAATATTCAAGATAGGAAGTTTTACTTTATCCTGGAGTTCGCGGCAACGTAGAAAAAGAGGCAGCCAGTCATGAGCAGGTAGATTATCATCAATTTCCGTTCGCCGCTCGGGAAAGGCATAAGCAGTAGCTAAACGCTTCAAAAGCGTACTCTTGCCGCCACCTGGAGAAGCCAGGATAGCAATATGCGCGGCCTTTGTCAAGAGCTTTCCAATAGGTAACTGCTCATCAGCCAACTCTATTACCTCTTGAGGCTCGTCTGCTTTGTTGATAAATTCAATATTCAGCGGAACGAATAAACGCTCTAATTCTAGCTTCCGAGGTCCTAAATCACTATCGGTAGGCAGTCCGTCTAACTGAATAGAACCGCATTCTTCACCTAACCACTTTCTATAATGCGCTAACGCCTCATCCGTAGGTAGATTAAATTCTAAAATGGGCGCTGGCGGTGTTAGATAGTGTAACGCCTGCTTTTTTTCTCCTGTTGCTTTATCGTCCTCAATGACTTCGCGAGCTATTGACTCAACTAGCAGACTACCATCGGCATGAATTAAGGCAACGTGAGTATGCTGCTTATACCGTCCACAATAGACAGCCTTCACGTAACCTATCTCATGAGCTAATAGCTCGATTTCCTGCACAGCGAAACCATGCAAATTATTTAATAGCAAGTACTTATCAGCAAGCAGAGCAGCCCTTTCATCTGATATTATAAGCTTACTTTCTTCAAGAGAGCGAATAACACGCTCACCTGTAATTAGCTTAAAATTGTTTTTCTCTACTTGTTCCTCCTCACCTGCTACTTGGTCAACATTACCCTTCAACAAAACAAAATAAGCATCTATTCCTTCTTTTTGATGCTCCCTATACTCTTTGTTTAAGCTTGTAATGAAGCTTTTTAGCTCCCTCTTATTTGCGTGCAATCTGCATTCTGCGCGCAACCACAGTGCTTTGCTTTTGTGCTGGCCCTGGATGTAAAATACATCGCGTCTCACTTGCGGCACGTTTAGCCGCACATCATCATAACCCACTGCGTAAAAAAAATCTGTCATCAACCGACGGAACAGGTTATTTTTTGCATAGCTGCTACTAGGGATAAGACGGATAATGGTGCTGGGTTTCATTGCGTAGCGGTGGATAAATAATGCAAGGTATATGCTTGGCAGTACTGAAAATAGGTACGTTAACTATCCAATGCAGCATAGTTTTTAGCACGCTTGGCTATTACTCGCTGTCCTTCTAGTCCTAGCTCAACTAGCATCTTCGTTATACGCTCAACTTCAACCACATTTGGCTGGAGTAGTTGTTTTGTATACTCAGTAAAACGGTGCACCTCACCCAATATAGAAGCCAGTTGCTTATCACTCCATGGCTTTTGCCAGTACCATCCCATTAGTGCAGCTGCTCGGGCCGCTGGTGCACCTGTTATTTTAGTAACACTGTTTACTTGCTTACGCACGAAGCGCAAATTATCAGGATTGTCACTAGCTGTGTCTTGCAACAAGTTACGATGCAATGGGGCGCAAACTGTCAGCGTTTTAGCAATCCAATCAGCCAGCAGGCTCTCTGGTTGTGCTTTCATCCAAGTTTGAAATAGCAGCAGCACAGAAGATGCACTAATAGGAGCCGAAGCCAATAGTTGAATGCCGGTAGCATCGGCATGCAGTGCTACACAAGCAGCAAAAATACTTGGACCATGTTCCGAGTGAAGCATCACCTCCAACTGCGTCATTAGATGCTTTGCTTGGTCAGGTGTCGTTTGCTCAGCTAGGTGCTCCACACCCCGCTCCTTCCCAATATAGGCTCCCCAGCTTAGCGACGCGAAAGCTAACACAGCTCCTATCCGAGCTTTCACATCGTCAGTTTGGGCAGCTTGTATCACTGTCGCTACTTGTTGCGCAAAACCCTGCTCTACTTCATAAGGCGCAACATCGGCGTCGTAACCGAGCAACTTGGTAAAGCTTACTTCTTGAACTGCCGAAGCATACTCTTCCCACCCAGGTATTTCGCCCGCAAAACTTTCTTCCAGCACTTCCATTGTTCGAGCACCCATTCTACTACTTTGCTGCAAGGCAAGTAGTACCTCCTTCACTTCTGGGTGCGCTGCAAAGCGCGCTACTTGCTGCAGGCCAGCTTGCAACGTTACGCGCGAGAGAGTAGCTTCATCAAGCAAACATTGCCCTAGCAAGACTGCGTAGCCATACCAAGTAAAGCTGTAACTATCTAGTGGCTCTAAAACAGCTATCAAGTCTTTGATAGTGTCCTCTCCCTTACGCTCTGCTAACACCACAGCTAATGGAATTATTTCCTTCCAACTATCATCGTGGAAATGGCCGCCGAGTAATATATTCAGGGGAACATTGTCTCCGCGATGCTCGTGTAAATCGAACACGTAACCATAAGCCGTGAGATATTCTTGAAAGGTCAAATGTCGGAATTCGTATAAAGGCTCGGGAAAGCCATCAACTAGCTCATGCCCTGTCTGCATAAGCAGGCTAGTACGAAATTCTACCGTATCCACGAATTTTTCCGGCAATAATTCTACGAGTTGCAGTTCAGCGTCAAGCGTTTCTTTAGCCTGCTTTAGCAGAGCTAACAATTTAGGGCGGGAGATTCGCTTTATCTTTTGCTCTGTCATGCTACACGCCACGTAGGCCAACTGCGCGAGTGTTTCTTGCTCGTCCATTGAGCCGTGTCCCTCTACATTCCAAGTTTTAATAAGTACGCGTACGGCCTCTTTATAAAGCCTAGCCCGGCGTGTAGGTAACTCACCAATATTGCGCTTTACAATAAGCAGCGTAGTAAGCAGGAGCGGATTTTGCGCCAGCGTAAAAAGGCTCTTGTTCTTACATATCTTCTCGGCTAGCGTACGTGCATCCTGGCGCACCTCTGTCGAATCATCGTCCACTTCAATGTGCCAGTGTTCGCACAAGGTGCGTATATCAGCCTCTTCAAAGGGCGCCAGCACGGCTTCCTCGCACACTTGCGCTATTATGCCGGCTACCAATCGGAATCCTTCCACCCGAGAGGTTATGACTAATCGAATCTGCGGAAAACGCATTAGGAATCGCCGCACGTTATTAGCAAAATCCTCCCGCTGTTGTGTATCTGCTATTTCATCTAAGCCATCTATTAATAGTAGTACTTGGCCTTCCCGCAAGGCTTCGTTCATCTTCTCTCGAAACACTGAGCGCAGTTCCAGTGATAGTCCCACCTTTTCGGGAATGCTCTCTAACAGAAGCAGAATATCCTTACTAACATCTTCTTTTAGGTCGCGGCAACGAATAAAAAGTGGCAAGAGATTATCAGAAGGCAACTTATCATCTACAGCTACTAGCCGGTCCCTAAACGCATAAGCAGTAGCTAGACGTTTGAGCACAGTACTTTTCCCCCCACCTGGCGTAGCTAGCAGAGCAAGATGCCGATTATAGGCCATCACATCGCCTAGCATTGCTATTTCTGGCTCCGAACCCTGCGCAGTAGCCGTAGCACCATCACTTTTAAGCCAAGCGCGCATGGCAACAAATAGCTTTTCTAAGTCTAGGCGTTTGGAGGCTAACTGCTCATCAAGTGGCAAGCCAGAAAGCTTAATGATGCCGCACTCCTTGGCAACCCAACGGTGGTATGCTTGTGTGGCTTGGTCCCCTAACCCACCCAAACCGGCTGCAGTGAATGTAGGCGACAAGAAGATTAGTTGATATAAACCTCCTTTCGTAACCTCATCATCCTTAATAACCTGTTCAGCGAATTCGGCACGCAAAGGGGTGCTATCAACTGCGTATATCAACGCAACGTGGGTGCGCTCCCCTTCCTTCTCAAAATAAACTGCCTTAATATAACCTACTTGGTGAATAAGTAATTCGCTTGCTTCAGCTACCACGTCATTACAATTTGCTTGCTGCTGGCAGTCATGAGCCTGTTTATTTGCCTTCTCATCTGTTTCAAGCACGCCACGTTCCTCTAGCGCTCTAATGACACTAGCAGCATCAAATAAGAGAAGCCCACGCTTTGCTAGCTCTCTCTGCTGCTCCCATACTACTGCATCAAATCCGCTCAACGATAAGAAATACTTAACAATCGAACCAGAAATATTAGCTACTTTTTGCTCATACTCGACTGCTTCAATAAACTTTTCAACTTCCATCAAACCAACGGTAGCCGAGTCATTTTTACACCTTGCCCGCATCTGCCGCGCTTCAATGCTATCGCTACCCTGCACCTCAATGTCATAACCAGACACTGACGTAGTATTTTTCGAATAACCTAGAGCGAAAAACAAGTCACTCACTAAGCGTAAAAACAGGGCGTCTCGCTCCTTATCAGTAGCCGAGAGAAAACGAATAGTATGAGTGGGCTGCATATCGTATTTACGATTAGAATATGTCGCAAGGTAGTGCGCCGTTTTGGTTTGTGAGCACTCCTGCTTTCATCATATTTACAAGTGGTTATTACCTTGCCGCCCTATGGAAGTAACCCGCCAGCTCCTAACGGAGCGCGCCGGCAAAACGGGCCTCTGCCGCATCCAGCTCACCTTTTGCTGGGATGGCCAGCGCCTGCGCCTGGGCTCGGGCCAGAAGTGCCACCCCAAGGACTGGGACGCCCGCCGCAGCCGGGTTAAGAACAAGCCCGGCACCTACGCCGACGATATCAACCAGGTGCTCGACGACTACACCGACGCCGCCCAGGCCGCCCACCACGAGGCCGACCGCCTGGGCCAGGCCCTGGGCAAGGACGCCATGCGCGCCACCATCGAGCAGCGCTACGCCGCCCTGCTCGACGCCCGCGCTGGCCGCGTGCCCCTGCCCGCCCCGCCGGTGGCGGCGCCGCTGGGCTTCTTTGCCCACTACGCCCGCTGGGTCGAGGA
>Ga0160427_10002680_pt1 | contig 10673 bp, 8 predicted proteins | sample SolpanmetagenomL_FD_108194 | JGI IMG/M metagenome (GOLD analysis project Ga0160427, IMG submission 108194) | Solar panel surface microbial communities from Lawrence Berkeley National Laboratory, California, USA - L | ecosystem: Engineered > Built environment > Solar panel > Unclassified ...
AGCCGCTCGGCCACCCCTCCTTAAGAGATGTCTTATTTACTAACGATATTCTCATCAAGTGTCAATTCATTTAACTGCAAGCTGTTGACTTGTTTTAAGTATTTACGGCGTTGATACAGCCATACTAATACAATCCAAGCAATGCCCATTGCATACCAAGTTAACGCATAAGTAAAATGCACATTTTGAAATTGCATTGATGACTCGTTATGCCTTAGATCTTCTATGTTGGGTTGAAAATCTGTGGCAACAAGGTAAAGTGGTAACAAGGTTGGTATATGATTTGTTTTGGCAAATTCAGTTAAATTAACATAGTATAATTGTGCATTGGGTATTTGATTATCAGGTGTAAAACGATTAGGTTTATCACTCACCTTTAGGTATCCCTCAATTGTCATTTGTTGATGTTCCAAATGCAGCTTATTAATCTTATCTTTATGTACCCACCCAAGGTTAACCAAGATTACTGTTCCTTCACTTAAATTTAGTGGTAAAATAAGATTAACCCCAAGTTTTCCATCGCGCACTTGTGCTTGAAGATAATTAATATGCTCAAGGTCTAATATGCCCGTGACCACCACTTTGCGAAATTTATAATTTTCAATTGGCATCCCTTCATTAAGTAGCGTTTGCAATTTAACAGCAGGCTGATTCATTTGACTTTCAACCATACTGACATATGCTGTTTTCTGTTTGTGGCGCACCATCTGCCATGTCCCAAGTGAAATAAGCATAACAATGATCAAAAAACTTAAAATGATAAAGAATGAATGGTTACGTAAAATTTGTTTAAGACTCAATGTGCAGACCCCCACCAATAAACTAAGATAAATAAAAATAGCCACACAACATCGACAAAATGCCAATACCATGAGGCGGCTTCAAACCCAAAATGATCATCTGATTTGAAATGTTGTTTATGAATGCGCCAAGCACATGTTGCCAGGAAACAAACACCTATGAAAACATGAGCACCATGAAAACCCGTTGCAAGATAAAATGTTGAAGGATATATACCATCTTTAAGTTTGAATGTGGCTTCACTGTATTCAATCATCTGTACACCCAAGAATACAGTCCCTAACCCAACTGTAACCAACGTCATGGTCAGCGCTTGCTTCAGTTTTCCCTCAACCATTTCATGGTGCGCCCACGTAATAGTTGTGCCCGATAACAATAGTAAAAGCGTATTATAATAAGGTAAGTCAAAGGGGTCTGGGGTATTTATATTTTGAGGTGGCCAAATATGTCCTAATGTTTCAAAGGGGTTAATGGCAGCATGCAAATAAGCCCAAAAGAAGGCTGCGAAAAACATAACTTCAGAAGCAATAAAGAAAACCATTCCATAGCGAAAACCATGACGCACTATTAATGAGTGGTCTGATTTTGATTCTTTTATGACATCATACCACCAGCCAAACATGGTTGAAAGCGTCAACACAACGCCGCCCAAAAACACGAAGTGAGTAATGTTGCGAAACATTAATATGGCCCCAAGTGCTAATAAAAAAACAGCAAGTGATCCAACTATGGGCCAGGGGCTGGGATCAACAAGATGATAGGGATGATTAGGTTTTATCTGAATTGGAGCGTCCATGTGTATTGTTTTTCTTGTTATCATGCAGTCTATCTGTATACCACCAAGATTGAAATAATAATGTTCCTTTTGAACTGATAGGGGGGTGGTTTAAATGGTCCCAATACGCAACAAATTTTTGCGGATTATAAAACAATGGTACGACCATGTAGTCCCATAGCAATACCCGGTCCAAGGCGTGGGCAACCGTCGTGAGCTCACTGCGGTCTTTTGCTTGCATCAGCTTATCACATAACGCATCAACAATGGGTCGTGCAATACCAGCATAGTTGCGCCCTCCCTCTATCTTAGCAAATGCTGAATTCCAGTAGAAATTTTGCTCATTACCTGGTGAGTAAGTGCCCCCCCAAGTTTGCAAAATGCAATCAAAATCCAGCTTGAGGCGTCTATTTTCAAATTGAGCCGTATCAAGTGTTCGAACAGATAATTTGATGCCCAGTTTTTTAAGCTCTCTTGCATATGCCAGCGCAACTTTTTCATCATCTTTGCAATATAATAATAACTCAAAAGCCAAAGGTTGGTTTGTCTTACCGTTAACTAATTTGCCTTGTTCAATAATCCAACCTTGACTGGCTAATAGTTGACGTGCTTTATCCAGGCGCGCTTTTTGGTCAAGACCTTCTGTTGGATCAAAAGCCCTTTGTTTAAGTTCAAAGGGCACTTGAGTATCATATGACTTAAGCAAAGCAAGTTCATCTGCACTGGGTAACCCTTGGGATTGTAGGTCGGTATTGTCATAATAACTTTTGTTGCGTTTATACATGTTATAAAATAACATGCCATTTAGACTTTCAAATGGAAACACTAAAGCTAATGCACGGCGCACATCACGGCTTTTAAATAAATCGCGGCGTTGATTAAAGCAATATCCACTCATACCCACGGCCTGGGCATGGGGAATGACTTGCTTGATGACCTGACCTGTCGTGGCGGCCTTAAAATTGTAGTCGTTGTGCCATGCAGTTGGATTTGATTCGACTTTAACATCATAATCACCCTTGGAAAAAGCCATCAACGCCGCATTAGACTCGCGGTAATAGGACACCTTAATGCGATCAAAATTGTGCATCCCCACGTTAACGGGCAACTTTATTCCCCAATAATTTTCATTCCTTATATATGAAATAGAATGACCTGGTTTGACGTTGTCAATTATATAGGGCCCACTGCCAACAACATTTTCCATGGATACTTTTTCAAAATCGCGGTTTTGATAAATATGTTTTGGAATAACACTCATTAATGCGATTAGAAATGGTAATTCCGGATCATAAACACCTTTTTGATCAGGATTTAGATAAAACTTTATAGAGGTAGCACTCAAAACCTCAATGCGGTTGACGCGTCCATAAAATAACCTGAGGTTGGGGCGGCCTTTTGTTTTCAACGTCTCATGCGTAAATGCGATGTCTTCAACTGTAATAGGCTGCCCGTCTGACCATTTAGCTTTGGGATTAATATTAAAAATAATGAAACTATTATCGGGTGCGATTTCGCAGCTTTGTGCAATAAGCCCATATAAAGAGAATGGTTCATCAGCTGCCCGCTTCATTAATTGCTCAAACACAATTGTTTCTGTAAACATGGACAAGCCTACAGGAGGTGTACCCTTAGTGATAAAAGGATTGGTTGAATCAAACGTGCCCACAACACCCAAACTTAATGTGCCGCCTTTAATTGCATTGGGGTCAGCATAATCAAAGTGTTTAAAATTAGACGTGTGTTTAAGATCGCCATAACGCGCTATAGCTTCTTGAGGCTTAGCTTGCAATCCTGCAATCATCAAGACAAAGATGAATGGTAAAAGATGCATGACTTTCCTTACAAAGATCGTTACTCTGTTAAGTATAAGGAATAATTTTTGTTTGTCATGGTAAAAATAAAGCAACCACACATCTGTATTGTTGGAGCAGCCCTCAATGGCCTGTTTGCTGCGCTGATTCTATCTAAACTTAATGTGCGCATTACATTGATTGATCAAAACGATTTGGATAGCTTTGAAAATCCCCGCTTTGATGGTCGCACCACCGCAATTTCCTATGGCTCCAGTCAATTTATCAAAACGCAATTACCGGGTTTATGGTCTGAGTTATCGATTGAAGCAGCCCCCATCAATGATATTTACATCACCCATAATCTTCAACCAGGTTGTTTACATTACGGGCCCCAAGAATCAAATCACAACGCCATGGGATACATCGTTCACAATCAAACCCTCAGGAAAAAATTATATCAAGCTTTAAGTCAATGCCCTTCTATTGAGTTCACCCCAGCATGCAGTATATCTGACATGACTTTTGATCCCTCAGGATACGTTTTAAAACTTAGTAACCAGCAACAATTAAAATGTTATTTAGTTATCGGCGCTGATGGTGCCAAGTCGTCTTTGCGTCAACACCTTGGTATCCGTGTTAAAAATCTATCCTATGATCAAACAGCGTTAACTTTTTTAGTACGCCACAGTGAGCCGCATGAGGGACGTGCTTTTGAACATTTTACCCCTGATGGGCCCCTTGCTTTCCTGCCCTTACTGGATCCTTATCAAAGTTCAGTCGTCTGGTCATTAAATAACGATATTGCACATCAACATCAAAAATTAGTTGCGCAAGAATTGGCTGCAGTTGTCAACAAAGTGTTCCAAGAAACCTTAGGTGATCTTGACATTATCAGCACCGTCCACGACTATCCCTTATTCAGCACATTGCCCGTTTCCTATATTGCACCGCGCGCTGTTTTAATTGGGGATGCCGCCCATGTCATTCATCCCGTTGCAGGTCAAGGTTTTAACCTTGGCTTGCGGGATATTCAACAATTATATCAAACCATTCAAGAGGCCCTTTCAACGGGATTAGACATTGGCAGCTCAACCTTATTATCGCAATATCAAAAATCTCGCCGCATTGATGTGCTCAGTATGACAGGATTTACCCATGGCATGGTGCGGCTGTTTTCTAATGACAATGCAATCCTCAATATTATTAGGGGCCAAGGTTTAAGACTTGTTGGCAACATAGGGCCTTTGAAAAAGCTGTTGGCACGCCGCGCAATGGGATTGAATTTATTTTCGTAAAGTGTGTGTTTGATTAATGATGTACAATACGTGCGCCACAGTAATTGAGTCCATTAGTGACCCAGTGGTACCTTGTTTAACTTTTTGCCATAATTGTGTATATGACTCAGGGGTGCGAATAGCATAAGCGTGCGCGCCACAGGGGTGGTAAATATGATCAGGGCTGGGGCCAAACAGGCCATATGTTGATATATTCAGTGCAGCTGCCACATGCATCAGCCCAGAGTCATTACCAATAAATATTTGACAATGCTGCATGATGACAGCCAAATCAAGTAAGTCGAGATCATGTGGCAGTCTTAAAAGGTGGGGGCCTAACTGCTGCTTAAAATTTTCAAGCTCAGTATGCTCATGGGGGGCTGCGCATACGACAACTTTGTAATGTGCAAAAGGTCCTGTTGGTTTAATGAGTTTATGAATTAATTCCAAGAAGTGATGAGCTGGCCATTCTTTCAATGCCCAATTCGCTTTGGGTGCCACAGCAATAATAGGATGTGCGTTAAGTTCTAGCAGGTGAGCCTTAATCCTATCATGCCGCATTTGTGATAAAACAATGCTTGGCATCAGACTATCATTCACAGGTATGTTAAGTTTATTACAAATCCATGTGCGCAATTGCTGACTCATTAGCTGGGCCTGGCGTTGGCTGCGGAATATAAAGCGATGATGGGCTTTAAGAACATAACTTAATGCAGATCCCCGCAGATCAATAACATAATCCCATCGTTGATGGTATACAGCTCGCCATAACAGCCACCAATGCCCACTGAAGCGTTTCTTATGCACAACAATGGTTTGTTTGACCTGAGGATGGTCAGCAAATAAGGGGGCGGCCACAGGGCCACAAGCCACAGTAATTTGCGCATTAGGTAATTGATCAATTAAAGCATTTAAGACAATGGTGGATAATACGGCGTCACCCAAGCGAGAACTAGTAATAAATAGAATCTGCGGCATTAATAGTCCACGTGCATAAAGGTTAAACCACAGGCGGGCGCGGTCGGACCTGCCTTACGGCGATCGCGTGCAGTGAAAATGGCAGAAATATCTGAGGGTTGTGTTTTACCTTCACCTACCCACTTTAAGGTACCAACCATATTGCGCACTTGGTGATGTAGGAACGACCGTGATGACACATCAATATAAATATTATCACCACTTTTCCAAATGGACAGGGTTGATAACGTTTTAATAGGATTTTGCGCTTGGCATTCTGTTGCCCGAAATGATGTAAAATCGTGGGTGCCTAAAAAATAAGAGGCGGCTTGCGTCATTTTCTCTAAATTAAGTGGTTTATAAATTAACCATGCCCGATGCTGATCCAGTGCCAATTCACCAGGACGGTTAATAATCAAGTATTGGTAATGACGCATGGATGCTGAAAACCGGGCATGGAAATCATCTGCCACTGGTGTGACGTAGGTAATGCTGATTGGTAGGGGCCGCAATAAAGCATTAAGGCCCTGCTGCAATTGATGGGGCTGTAAGCTGCGTATCAAATCAATATGAATGACTTGGCCCCGGGCATGGACGCCCGCATCTGTGCGGCCGGCTGCCATTAGTGTTACAGTTTGACCAGTCAATTTAAGTAGGGCTGCTTCGATATGACCTTGCACAGAAGGACTTGCGTTCTGACGCTGCCAGCCACAAAACGGCGTTCCATCATATTCAACAATTAATTTAAAACGGCTCATCGTTTTAACTCTATATCACATTTATGGCTATCGTTTGGACAAAAAAAAGGACCCGAGAAAACTCGGGCCAAGATGGAGGCTTTATGAACCAGAAACAGGAAAATCTGGCTCATGGGTTATAAATAATATTTAATGATTTCAATGTCAACAAAAAAATTTATTTATATTCATTTTTTTTCATAAGTTAACTTTAAGTTAACTTACAAGCCGGTAAGTTTCCTTGAAGCTAACATAACGGCCTGACCCATCTCCGTTAATTGACCTTGTTGTTCAATAATGGCTAAACCTTCTTGATACTGATATCGATAAAGTTCCAAGCGATCAGTGACCCGTTTCAAGTCAAAAGTATGTAAATCAGGCCTATTAATCATTTTTTCAAAAAAATGAATTAGTTTTGCCAAAACATAGGCTGCATGAAATAACCCTAACATGGGTCGTGGGTCTTTTCGAATGGGGGAATCAAAGCGCTCTTCAAAGTCGTTAATTACTAATTCATCAATGGTACTCAGGGCATATATATAATGGTGCGCCGTTTCATGAATGATATAATCAAGGGCATCAAAGGCATCTTTATCTTGGGGAAATACCGACATATAAATAAACCCAAAGGCATCAAACGTTGACCCTGCCTTTAATGTATCGGATTTAACAATGATAAAGTTTTTAATAAATTGAGTGATGTCATTAAATTGAGGGGGATCAATATCCTGAATAGTATCCAATCCCTGACATATATAATCTGTCATTGCTGCGGTTTCAATAACAGATGGTGGGAAAAATTGAATATTGAAATCTGAATTACGCGATAACATGTCATACTGGTAATTAACCATAAATGGTGAAAAATATTGGTTAATACTGAATATATAGGGTGGTGAGTCAATGTTTAAATCATTATTTAATTGATTTAACAATACCTTGCAGTCCGCCATATTGTCGCCGTCAAGGGCTGCTTCAAACATAGCATTATATAAAAACAAAATAGGATTATAGTTGCTTAGATCTTGTTCAAACTTAGTTTGCAAGGTGGACACAATGTGGTGAAAGTCAGGTTTATCTTTTAATTCGTCAAAGTAATAGTTAAAGTTACCTTGAATGTCTAAATCAAACGTGGTGGGAAGATCTGTTGTCATAAAATTGTACGCACTATAAAAACATTGATGAAAATAGATTTACTTAAATTTATTTAAATTTTTAGAAGGTTAACATTTCATATTAAATTTTGCAAATCATTATATTAATTATTAAAGTTTTGTTAAATATAGTTATGCAAAGTTTTGGCTCTTCATTTTTATTTTATTACCCCAAAACCACAAGATAGTTGTGGCAATCTCAAGAAAGTAGTTTCTACACTATTCTTTATAAGTTTTATAGCAGGTAAAGCGTTTCTCATACTTTCCTGGAATTGCCACGTCAGATCCATAAATTTTAATTAATTTTTAATATAAATTAAATAAATATTTAATTAACCACAACAAGTATTTCTTAATTTATTTTTTAATCTTAACATTTTATTTTTATCCAATTTTATATTTGAAATTTTACAGTACAAATTATTGTCGTCAAGTCATATACGCTTGAGAGTCGCTAAGCATTAGAGATAAAAGCAATAAAACTTGCGTAATATACAGTTTAATACGTAAGGTTTGTATAAATTACACACTAATTAAAATGTACGATAAGTTTTTGTAAAAATTTAATAAAATTATAGGAAAATAATAAAAAAGGAAATTTGGCTTATATAGTTTTGATATTGAAATACGGTAATATAATCATTCCAAAATTAAGCCGATACTTTATAGATTGTCACTGCGAGCCATTTATGGCGTGGCAGTCTTGTTGATAGCCATTTTGAGATTGCCGCGTCCCTTTTGGTCCTCGCAATGACGATGGGATGTATTTTGGAATGACAATAATTAAAATATGCTTATGTAGTCATTACAATTTGTTTGCGTATGATATAGTGATATTTCGTTCCACTCACTCATCTTTATGAATGCCTTTAAAGACGCGGCAATCTTATAGAAGGCCAGATTTAGTAATGCCCCTATGTGAATTTAGCTTACCAAAACCACATTAATAGTGATGATTTGGGAGTGCCATCTTGGCTTTGATAACTTGGAACGATGGATGATTATATTTTGGAATGACAATATAAATTGGTCAATGCCAATTAATTAACGATTGATGTTCTCAACATATTTTTAATGCGTAACATTTTTTGTCCATGGCTTATAAAATGATTATCTAAGTCTATAGTCACAAATGAAAACTGGAATGACGCATTTAGGCGCGTCCCAGTTTCCAAGTGAATAAAAATAAGGTTGTGAACGTAAGCGCTTTTTTAAATTATCTTTTATTTAAAGCTTCCCTGTTAAACTTGTCGTCCACAACTTAACAATACGTAAAATATACCTCAATTGCAAGTCACATTTATGACAAATTTTACTTATTGAGTTAAAAAAGTTACTTATTAATTAACAGATAATTGTATTCTTCAATTTGTTTTTTAAGTTTAAATGTAGTTTATTCATGTTTTTCATGATTTATCCTGTGCTTTAAGTTACAATATAATTAATAATAATCGAGATACGTCATTAATACGGAGGTTCTTACATTACAATAGTTGTTTTCAATCTGTTTTTTAATTTTAAATTATTGTTGCTATTTGTTAACATCAAAAATTCCTTTACTCATGTTATAACTGATTGATAGACTTCTTGTAAAATTCCGTCAAGTAGCTTATTAGCTGGATAAATCATGAAAGCATCTAACTCAATAGTTATTTCATTTTCTAAAACAGGAATAAAATTAAATAAATTCAGTATATTAAAATCTTTAGGACATGCAAACAATCCATAACCTTGTATAGCTGCTGCTAACTGCACCAAAGCACTATCAATAGTAATTCTTGGTACATGTAAAGTTTCACCTATCTTCAAATGCCAGTCTACATTACCCACAGAGCCATGTTGCGTATGATAGAAACTTAAAATATCATGGTTTTTTAAGTCATCGATACTTGTTGGAACCCCTTTACGCTTTATGTAAGCTGGGCTAGCAAAATAATTTAGCTTAAATTTGAAAATTTTTCGCATTGTTACATGCTCTGGGTCGGATACTTTAATTAAAAATCCTACATCAGCTTTTGATTCTGAAAAATTAACTTCTTCATCTTGTGTGTATATTTTTAATTTTAACGACGGATGTTTATCTAGAACAGATTTGAGCTTTTGCAAAACCCAATACCCTATAATTCCTGGTGTTGTGATAATTCTTAATACATCACTTTCCTCATCAAAACCCTGCATTTGCTGGGTGATTTTTTCAAGCTCGGAAACTGCTCCCTTAGCAACTGCAAACAGGCGGTGACCATCATCAGTTAATATCATACCCTTTTTTTTGCGAATAAACAGTTTGACCTTCATGGTGTTTTCAAGGTCAGTGATGTGCTTACTGATTGCAGGCGACGATAAATTTAATACTTTCTTGGCCGCCAGCAGGGAGCCTTCGATACCGACATGATAAAAAATTCTGATTTTTTCGAGATCAACCATAATATATAACACTTACTTTCAAAAAAATTAAATTAACTTTCAGTTAACTTATAAATACTGTTTCTATAAAATGAGTATAGAAATAATATTCCATCATATCAACAAAATACTACAAAGCAAAAAAAATATTTTTATAGTGCAAAAATAGATCAATTCTTAGGAAAATATGCTTATGTGACAATTATTATTTAAAAAGGTGAAAAAAGGGCTTGCCAAAATTTTATTTATAATCTTAGATAAATTATTGATTTAATGTATTTAAATTTTAACTGTAAATAAGATTGAGGCGATGCGTACAATTAAGCTTTCATTTCACAACAATAATCTTTCTGCAGGTTACTATAATGATAACTGATTTGTTACCTTATATAAAAACTGTGTCCAACATTCTTACCCAAATATATCTTACTTTTTTCTTAATGGCACCTGCTGTTATCATTTACTACTTATGCCGCACGCATGACAAACAATATCAAAATATTCTGTTGCTTGCGATTTTTGCGCCCGTTATTTTTGGATTGTCACTTATGACAAGTTTGGTGACAGATGCCTCAGCATTCAAACCTTATGTTAACTATTTACGCTCTGGGCTTATTTTTATATCGCTTTGTATGCTGATCTATCTTATTACAAAACTACCACGTGTTATGACCGTGCTGAGTCAAATTCAAGCACAAAAATATATCAATGATATTGCCAGCGTATTACCCAACGTTATTTTCTTGGTTGATGAAAACTACAGGATTAAGTACGCA
>Ga0160427_10002681_pt1 | contig 10670 bp, 11 predicted proteins | sample SolpanmetagenomL_FD_108194 | JGI IMG/M metagenome (GOLD analysis project Ga0160427, IMG submission 108194) | Solar panel surface microbial communities from Lawrence Berkeley National Laboratory, California, USA - L | ecosystem: Engineered > Built environment > Solar panel > Unclassified ...
CCTAGAATCGCAATGATATAAAACATTCAATCGAACCAATCTACCACTATCATACCACGTCTCGTATCTCATCGTCAGTCTCCGAACCTCAAGAGTCCAAAAATCATATCATGGCAAACGTCTACTTTCGCGACGGAAGCTATTATGTTACCTTCAACTCTCCATACGAACTCATTCAAGAATTTCTCCTGCCAAACAAAGACACCTTTAAATTCCTCAAGTCACCATTGGTCATCACGTTAATCACTATTACGATAATTGTCATATCGACAATATATCACCTCTACACGCGATCTTGGGGTGCGAAAAAGTACATTGTTCCTATACCTGCAGAATGCGACAGTGCGTGGGAAGGGCAGATTTGGGAAGATCAAAGGATCAAGGTCTGTTTGTTTCCTCGTCTCAAACTACATGAATGGATTCAACTTTTCTCTCATGGTTGTTTGATGCTGATAATGTTATATGCGCGCGTGTGTGTCTTTGGGGTATTATATAGGTCGCAGGTTCTCAAGATATTCATTGCTTCTGTCCAGCCAATGGCAGATTTCTGGGACGAGTCAAGTGCGCAACAGCTCGAGATGTCGATACTGCTGTACAAAAATCACTTGTTGCGCAACAAGCTTGGGTTAAAACAACTTTCCGTGAGAGAAAGAGGGTGTTGAGGACTTTACTATGGTGTGTTACAAAGGTTTCTTTCCTTCTTCTGTGCTCTATCCTCTGTCATTCTTCGAGAGAATATGGGATTGTCTTTATTCTTGTTCACGATTTTTACTGTTATTTCTCAATGATAAGAAGGCACAAAGTTATATACTAGTCGATCTTAACATTGTTGTGAATATAGGTATATTATCAACAATCAAGATACAATTGTGCGAGCTGCCTGTCTAGACTCTGGAAAGACAAAAGTAGACGCTTCGTTCGGCGAAATTTTGGTCACAGTAGAGAAGATCAAATGGGTCCTACGACATGGAGAAAAGGCACTTCGAACACAGAAGCGACCTGTATCATTGCTCATGGCATACAAACAAGCGGAAGTTCGTTACGAAGCTATGGGAGTAGTAGCAGCATGCGTCAGTTGGAAGTAAGTAATCGTATCGTTAAATATATATATATATAAAATCGGCGTCTCTCAACGAGTTTTTATGAACACGAAGATGAAGCGACTGGGGGCGATGAGAAAGGACAAAATTGTATGGAACAAACGCTGATATTACTCAAGCTATCCGGTCAGTATTTTCTTTTTTCGTATAGCGCATATGAGATTTCGACTATGATCCAGGAAAAGTTAATAGGATAGAATGGATTGTAGTTTCACAATATCCTGGGACCAATCATCAGCTCAATCTTTGCAGGCAATGGTATTGTTGGTAAGTTAGCCTTCTATCTCTGGAATACGATATACATTTCATCTTATGAAGACTGTAGTGAAGGGATCAGAATTGACTGCTTGGAGTTCAAATTATTTCATGTCCATAGTCAAAGGAGCCCTTAATGTTTGTGGTCATGATGCAAACCTTGTGGAGGTATGATAAATCTTCTTTTTTTCATTTTTTTTTCCAAATACATTCGAAGAGTTATGATTGATTCTTGTCGTCCTCCAGTCAATCAATTGTTGGCCCGATGTCGCGGATCATCTGACATCGCATCCTGACATTTCACACATTACCTTTATCGGTTCTCGTACGGTAGCAAAAGCTGTGGCCCGATCTGCTTCGAGATCCCTTCCTGCGCTATGTCTCGAGCTTGGAGGGAAAGACTGCTGTGTCGTGCTGGACTGCGCGTCATCAACCAATCTCTATAAACTGTCATCAATTCTAATGAGAGGCGTATTTCAATCTACAGGTCAAAACTGCATAGCCATTGAAAGAGTTATAGTTCTTCCAAGAGTGTACCACAAATTGGTAGATATCTTTGAAAGTCGAATCAACGGTCTACGGCTTGGTTCGGCGCTTGAAGACAAGGACGTTGATGTTGGAGCTCTAGTGTCCTCAGCGAACTTTGTCAAACTAGAGGCTTTAATACAGGAAGCTGTTGCTCAAGGAGCTCGATTATTGGCAGGAGGATCACGTTATAATCATCCTAAACATCCAAAGGGCAACTATTTTCAACCTACTTTGCTTGTCGACGTCACACCAGATATGCGTATCGCCAAAGAAGAGGTCTTTGCACCTATTTTCTTGATGATGAAGGCCCAGAACGTGACACAAGCGATTGACTATGCCAACTCAACGGAATACGGACTCGGAGGTAATGTGTTTGGTAAGAACAAGGCAGATATCAATAGGGTCGTGGATGAAATGAAGACTGGTATGATCAGTGTCAATGATTTCGCAGTGTGAGTTGATTGCTCCTCCTGTCAACATTGTTGTAGAATGATCCTGATCGTGTCTTCCTATAGATATTATCTCGTACAACTACCTTTTGGCGGTCGCGGCGGATCAGGTAAGCAGTATACACAGGTCTCAGTCGCTCATAATCTAATCATGATTAGGCTATGGTCGGTTTGCAGGTGAGGAGGGATTACGGTCGGTCTGCAATCTCAAGTCCGTGTGTAGTGACAGACTACCTTTCATTTCTACATCCATACCCGGGGTAGTGGATTACCCTATGAAGAGTGGTGTAAAGGCTTGGGAGTTTTGCAAAGGTACGACTGTTTTCAAGGTATTCATTGTAATGCGTCTGCTAATGATAGGAAAAAACAGGCTTGGTAGAACTTGCTGCAGGAGAGAATTTAGAGATGCGAAGTACAGGCATCTGGCGAATGATTAGAAACTCTTAGATACTTTACTAGACATGATCAAATTAGATAATATGGTATATGTGCCATTTCAATATTAGAGGTTTGGACGCCCAGGAGCTTTGTTTACAAATCAAAAGCCTTAAGATGTGCTTTCAGTTTTGCCCGACGCTATCCGCAGCGTCATTCCACTCGTCCGCCGTTTTTTGTTTTCTTAAACCTCGAATTTTCATCTTCATTCTTATTTTTAAACCGAGGACTTAGAGACAAACAAACACATCATTATTATTATTAAGCTCTCAACTTCTACTTAAATCTTTCTTATTGTTAACCCTGTAAATTGCATGCACAAACAATACACAAAGACTTCTTACATCATAGTTTAGGAACTAAGGAAGACATCAAAAGAAGCTATGCTGCTCAATTCTACAAGGTCAACTGCTTTAAGGCGCATACTACAAACACATCCCTCCATACGACAACCATTAATCGGGCGCATGTCATCTACCTTTCACCATGCGCCAACTCCCGCAGAAGAGGACGCCATCTTCGAAGCTGAAGTAAAGAAGGTAGAGGAATGGTGGGCGTCTCCACGATACAAGGGCATCAAACGAACATACTCCGCTCGAGATGTTGTGAGCAAAAGGGGGACGTTACCACAAACCTACCCAAGTAGCCATCAAGCTAAAAAATTGTTTGCGCTTCTCACCGAGCGGGCGAACGAGGGTCAACCAGTACATACTAGTAGGTGAAGACTCCTCCCAAAAAAATCGTTCTTTATTCTTTGGGGGATGTTGCTGCCTATGCTTCGTACACTTTGCTTACCGTATGTGATTTTTGTAATTCTTTTTATAGTGGGGGCCATTGATCCAGTACAAATGACCCAGATGGCAGAAAACCAGGAGGTTCTCTACGTGTCTGGCTGGGCTTGCTCATCCGTCTTGACATCGACAAACGAAGTCTCTCCTGATCTTGGAGATTACCCATACAATACTGTTCCGAACCAAGTGCAAAGACTATTCAAAGCTCAACAGCTGCATGATCGCCGACATTGGGATGCGAGAAGATCATTGACGAAGGAGCAAAGGGAAAAGACGCCGTATATAGATTATATGCGACCCATCATTGCAGATGCAGATACTGGTCATGGAGGATTGAGCGCTGTTCTAAAGCTTGCCAAATTGTTTGCTGAAAGTGGAGCTGCTGCGATTCACTTGGAGGATCAAATGCATGGTGGTAAGAAGGTATGGCTTCTTCTATTTCTTCGTCCCTCCTCTGCTGTGTGTCCATGGCAGGTGTCCCTTTATCGTTTCAACCCTCTTACAGAACTAATTGCTATGTGTAAACATTATAGTGCGGTCATCTTTCTGGAAAAGTCTTAGTACCTACTGCGGAGCACATTAACCGTTTACTTACAACACGATTTCAATGGGATCTTATGGGCTCTGAAAACTTGATTATTGCTCGTACAGACTCGGAGTCTGGCAAGCTCATTTCGAGTACAGTTGATATGCGAGATCATGAGTTTATATTAGGTATTACAGAAAATACCAAACCTTTGGCTGAAATCTTGTACGACATGGAAGGCCAAGGTGCAACAGCTGAGGAAATAAATGCAAAGGAACTGGAATGGGTTGAACAACACAAACTGGTCACTTTTGATGAAGGTAAAGTTTTCTTCTGTCATTACTATCCCTGAATATATATCTTCTTTTTCTTGTATATTCTCCTCTTTTATTTGTCACTCACAAATTATTGCATTCAGCCGTCACTGCCGAAATGAAGAAAGACAGTCTATCACAATCTCAAATAGACGAATATCTCTCACAATCTTCCTCTCTATCGAATTACGACGCTCGAAAACTCGCTCGAAAAGCGCTTGGACGCGACATTTTCTACTCTTGGGAGATACCCAGAACACGTGAAGGTTACTACCATTTCCGTGCGGGTATTCCAGCTGCAACCAAGCGGTCTCTCGCTTTTGCACCATATGCCGACCTACTTTGGCTGGAAACAAAAAGACCAGACCCAAAACAAGCTGCTGGATTTGCTTCCGTTATTCGAAATCAATATCAAGGCAAATGGATGGTATATAATCTAAGTCCAAGCTTTAACTGGTTGAACGAAGGCTTCACAGAAGATGGTTTGAAGAACTTTATATGGGATTTAGCCAAGAGTGGATTTGTCCTACAACTTATTTCACTAGCTGGACTTCATTCTGGGGCTACTATAACATGTAGGTATTTCGATTTCGTCCTTTCTTCCACTTCCTGGTCTTTTCCAATCATGATCTTATGTTTATGTATGATTAACATGATAATTAGGTGAATTGTCACGTCGCTTCAAGACAGAAGGTATGGTCGCGTACGTCGATCTTGTGCAAAAACGTGAGAAGGATCTCAAGTGTGATGTTCTGACGCATCAGAAATGGTAGTTCTCTCTTTTTCGTCCTACCCTTGATTATCACGTCAAAGACGTCTCCCAACTGTGTAGATTTTCTTACTAAATAATGAATGTCTAGGAGCGGTGCTAACTATATGGACGGTATACTGCAATCAATCGCCAGTGGAAGTTCTGGCACAAGTGCTACAGGCAAGGATAGCACAGAGCATAGTAAGTTTTTTTCAATCCCCATCAGTCTCTCAATCATATAACAATACCTATGCATCTTCATACCTTATAATTTTCAGTATTATGTGGCTAATTGATCGATTTAGCTTTCTAAAATTGATCCTTGACTTTCAGGTTCCCTTGATAAATGAATGGTCTTGCATGTAAGAAGTATAATAACTTCATAGAGAAATCATAGGCAAGTCTACAAGAAAGAAAGACGAAAGCCTTCGAGGGCGACACAACTATACAAGAGTCGTAGAAATTGTATTTGGACTTTAACATATGACCATTGTATACTCCTTTTACATACAATACTTGATACAAGGGTAGTGTTAGATACAACAACAATACAACCCAATTTAGTTGAAGGATGCAATGTCTACCAAAATCTCAGCAACGAGGATGTTAAGAAAGACCAAATCATACAAACGCGCCCTAGTCAGACCACTAAGCAAATATTGAATCTGCAAATAGGAATATTTTTCCAAAAACAATTTCTCTGTTCATCGTCTCTTTCTCAGCTTTCCAAGCATCTTGAGCTTGAATCATTTGTCTGTTTCTGTGTTGAATCTCCAGGAACTCTCGTAGTCTCATCTCGTCGTCGTGCATCTCAGCAAGTGGGTGATCAAAAGGGTATCCACAAAATTCTCGTCCTCTCATACCAGCGGCGTCCACTCCATCATCCCCAACAATCAATCTAGCACCAGTTCGTCTCAATGGAAGATCGACTTGCCATGATCTCACACATACTCGATCATGGGGTGTGTTGTATCCTGTATTATGTGCTTCATGTTTCTCCATCACAATGCCACAATTGTAACAAAACCCTAAACCACAGGGACAACGGATAAAATGACAGCCGCGGTTCCTGGACAATAGTGATCGGCATCTCAGGCATTGGACGGTACGAAGTGGAAAAATCTCTTCTGCTAGAGCCCAGTCGTCCGGTGCTTCGTCGTCGAAATCTGGCCACAAGGGTCCTTCGTCATCTGTGCTTCTGCCAAAACTAGCTATCACGTATTCAGTTTCATCTACTCTTTGGATATGTGGAGACACTAATTCTTCATTTTCCCCTAGTGTAGTTGTTCTTCTTCTGCCCAGTGTGTTTGTTTCGTATTGTATTTGTCGGAAATTTGCTTCATCTGAGTTGTCTTGGGGCGAGTCGTCCTCGTTGCTGGACGATGAACCTTTGTCCTCCTCTGGTGAAGCTCTTCCTCTTCTACCTAAGGTATTTATTGCGTATAGTGTTTGTTGAAAATCTTCTCTCTCTGATTCTTCTGAGTCATCTAAGGACGATTCGTCATCATGTGGTTCAGAATCCACTTCTTCGCTCATGTGTTCAGATAATCGATCGAGCTGGGATCCATGCATATACAATCGATTATGATGTCCATTTATCAGTCTGTTAGGCCCTTCATCGTGACCATGATGTCCGTTCATCAATGTTTGGCTTCCAATTGTCAGCGTGTTGTGGTTGTAGTTATGACCGTTTGTCAACCTATCATGTCCTTCATTATGACTTTGATGTCCATTTGCAAGTCCTTGATCCTCATCTACAAATTCAAATTCAAATTCACCATACGCTTGTGCCGATATTAGACGTCTATCCACGAGCGTCGAATATCCGTTCGTTGATCCGGTATACCCTTCATTGTAACCTGTATGTCCATTTGTCATTGCTTGATGCTTAATCGTCTGTACGTTATGACTGTTGATCAATCTGTCAACCCATTCCTCGTAACCTTGATGCCCGTTCGTCGATGCTTGGTATCCGTTTGTTGGTATATTATGGCCGTTCGGCAAGCCATTACGCCCCTCATGATGGGCTTGGCGTTCGACCATCAGTGCTTGATATCCATTTGTGATTGTTTGATGCCCATTTGCTCGCGCGTGATAATCATTTATAGATTCGTCATACCCTTGTGCCAATGTTAAACGTCTATTATTCAGTGCTGGGTGCCCGTTCACCAATCTTGTATGTGTCTCATTACGACCCTGATGTCCATTTGTCAACGTTTGATGTCCATCTGTTAGCGCACTATGATTACTGTGACCGTTTGTCAATCCGTTGTACCCTTCGTGATGACCTCGATATCCATTTGCAAGTGTTTGATGTCCGTCTGGCAGTACATCATAACTTCCTTCACAACTGTCCAGCCGACTTTGGTTGTTGTTTTCCGTGGGTCGATTGATGTGTTCAGAGCCTCTTTGGTGCCCGCTACTGCTGCCCCTTTCATCTGGTCCTTCTTTAGATCCTCCGTCGTCATCCCCATCATCTCTTCCATTGTAATCTTGACCATCAATCGAAGACTCTAAAGACGGTCCCGTTGTTGATTCTAACCCTTGGTCATGATCTTGAAGAGTTGGATCTTTGCAAGGAGTATGAAATCCATGAAATGGTCTATAGCACAGCGTGCAAATGATTTGAGAACACTTTGCTCTTGGACAGCGAACAATCCTAGATCTTCGAAAAGCATGTTTGAGACCTGTTCGACCAAGAATAACATCTACATTAAACGCCTTGTGAAACTTTCTAGTGGGTATCAAAGCTGGACACCCTGGGGCTGGACAGGGAATCCTCCAATAATCAGATTTTAGTGCCAATCTGTTTCTGAGGCTTCTGTAGACCTCTTTGGTGACAAACCCCTTGAGTCTTTTCAGACCCACAGGTAGCTTGCAGCAAGCAGGAGGTGGTTGTAAGTGAATGCACTGTATATGTTAGATTAGCAGTGGTGCTTCATCGGATCTTAATCACTTTGGTTGACTGCATAACTGAGATGCTTACATTGCAATGTCTTTCCAAAAAGTCCCGAAAACAACCAACACAAGCCGCATCCCTACAAGTAAAACACCGTGGTCTTTCTTCTCGTTTTGGTCTGCTGTTATCATTAGGTCTTCGTCGCTTTCTCATCCCTTCTTCGTGTACTGGAATATATTGGCCTGGCCTGGGTTCCTGATTCGTGTTGATGGTATCTGGAAAACGATCCCCACAAAAAACGCAGCCTATACAGGAACAAAATCCAAGCTTGTCAATTGTGTAGCCTTTTGGGACGAGGCGTTTGGTAAACATTCCCTGCGACACTGGTTTTCTGCAAGTCTTGCATTGTGATCTTTGAATATCTAGAGAGCTCATATTGTCGGGTTTGTGTCGGGTTTGTGGGCTTTAATTTCGTTTTGGATCTTTGGAGGAATCGTTTGTTTGACTTGATTTGATGATTGAAAGAAAGACTTGAAAGTCCCTGCATGTTTTGTATATTGTTGGAGTTTTGTATTCTTCTTCGTGGTATATAGTCGGTGTGTGGTGGGTAGTACTCTCGAGGGACAATTAATAATATATTTGCTAAATACATGTAAAACTGATTGTCGCACATAACGTCTCGTCCTTCATTCCTCGTTTGCATACACTTTCGACACGCTCTCTGCTAGTGTTTATGCAAACTGGCAATATCCCATCGCTATTTCATACAGATCTCTTTGATATTGGAAAATGAGCTTAGAGAAGAATCGAGAATCTCTACACATATTCTTGCTGTACTTCACCATTTCTAACAGTCTAAACAAACCGACCTTCATCCTCTATAACATGTATTATGAAAACGTATATTACGAGTTCTTTGAGCCATTCCCTCCTTCGTTCATTAGCTATCAGAACACAGAGGATAAATCAATTCCATCAGCTCAATTTTCACAATATATACAACATTCTACATTGTATATCATACAAATTATGAGTGTAGATTTGGATTGAACTTTGCATAGACCATGTCAAAGCCAGTACCGAACACCATGAACGCCAATACACCCAAGTATATACATCTTCATCAAACTCTCAAAGTAAGACAAGCAAGTCTTTTTTTGCTACAACACTAAAAAAGGACCTAAACAGCATCCTCCTTAAACTTCCCACCGTTGACTCCATGCCTCCAACCCATATAGATCACAACACCCGCTAAAGTCCCAAGACCCGCACCACCAACAGCACCTCTCCACACAGGTTCAGCTCCTCCTCTCACTACTCGTGCTCCAAAAACACCACCTACAGCAGCAGAAGCCACACTAAAATCATCCAGTTCGCATTGATATTTATTCTCCAACAATCTCCAGCTTCGATCTCTCCAGCCATAGTCATCTTGACCGTTCATCCTGGCAAGAGTCACTCCAAAGCATATTGCACCAGCAGTTAATGTGCCAGTGGCTGAACCTTTCAAAATTCGGATTATGTAGGGAGTAGCAGAGAGTGAAGGTCGTTTCAAGACTGAGGTTTTTATGATGGGGACTAGAGCACCTATGGTTGCGCCGATGGGTAGACCACGGTGTACGACGTGTGTGATGAGGATGGCTCGTGACATGGGTTGGTCCTCAGCGGTTTCTGTGTGAGGGTAGAGAGAATTGAGTGACATTTTTTTTTTAGAAAATGAGAATGATGATATGGTTTTTCCTCTTTTTGCAACCTTTTGTTTCAAGCTGTAGAAAGTTGGAAGCACGTAAAGACAGTTGCGTAGATATGCGATATACCCGAATCTTTGGTAAGGTATAAGAGCACTGCTATCTTCACCGTGCTCTTGTAACTCTTTTTTTTCTTTGTCGATACTGCGGGATATAAAAGAAGCTACGTTGATATGCTAATGACAAATGGACGAGCCCACTGTTTAATCAGAATATGAGTAACTGCTTGACCGGGTTTCTGTCTGTTTGATGTCGTTTTGAATTACATAACGATCATGATGTATAGCTTGTACCTGTATAAATACTTGTGCTTCTCCTTTGGTGCTCAAGTCGTATTCACTCCAGTACCTAGCAGTCCAATCATGACAACCCCGAATAAGTTTGCCGTTTCGCCGGAGTTTTCATTCGTGCGCGCCACGGCATTCTGTCTAACATTATTATGGCATGTCGCCGCAAATTCTGTCACATTTCAAATACATGCAAGATGCACAAATGTCGGTTCTTCTATCCTTACCAAGAATTGACAGAAGTCGGTGTTTACAAGTCGCCGACGTTTCTTCACTTTTGACCTTTTAATATGGCCGTGGGGAGACTTTTGTTCAAAACTGGCAGGCGGTCAAGGCGGTGTAGGAAAGTCGGTCGGTTCTACTTTTCAAGGGACTTGACACATCCGACTTATTGAGAGAAAAGCTTCTTTTTTCATTTGTGTTACACACAAAAAGACCGATCAACCGAGCCTTTTTTTCCTCTTTAAATTTAGAGCGGATGTTTGTCATATTGTTATCTGTGGTCTGCAGATTTCTTCTTTTGGTGATGTTGTTTGCTTCACTTTTGACCTTCATAAAATCTCTAGACCACAATCGAAAAACGATCC
>Ga0160427_10002686_pt1 | contig 10661 bp, 12 predicted proteins | sample SolpanmetagenomL_FD_108194 | JGI IMG/M metagenome (GOLD analysis project Ga0160427, IMG submission 108194) | Solar panel surface microbial communities from Lawrence Berkeley National Laboratory, California, USA - L | ecosystem: Engineered > Built environment > Solar panel > Unclassified ...
CAAGCACGAAAGTCAGAGGATTGATGCCTTATGGATAGATGGAATCTTGATAAAGTTCTGTCAGACATGTTCATACCTGAAGCAGACATCTGGATGGGAGGTGGGTTATTGTTCTAGTTCTAAACGGACCAAGCGTTGTTGTGTTAACAATTCATAGGTTATCAGGGATGAAGGATGGAGGAAGGAAGAGAGGAGTGGCCGCCAGCTTGGATCGATGAAATCCATATTGAACACAACTTCTAGATTTTATATCTCATACGCTGACATAAATAATGATACCATACCCTACTCTCAATTAGCAACGGATATATCACGAAACTTGTATCAATACTTCGCCGCAGATACCGAGATTGTGGTTCATAAGAATCTTGGGCAAGCGCCACATGGGAACACAATCTTTATAAATGAACTACCAAAAGAGCTTTCCCCAACATTCCCCATTCTCATGGACAGAGATGGAAATATCAATCTTCGAATGGAACATAATTTAGTTCGTACCTTTAAGCATGAATCTGGGTTAGGGGCCATATTTCTGGTACCTCTATTAGACCACTCTCTAGGTCTTGTCATGTTGGGTGTTGATGAAGAGGGGTTGAGAAGTGTCATGAAACTTCTTCCTCTTCGTACAGGTGTGGGTCAGCCTGATTTCGTGATCTTGGGACGAAAAAGTGCATGGAAAGGATTAGCAGGAGCGTATGCATTGGGATTTTTTGATCACAACTGGCAGGTAACATCAAGCTCGTATATCCTTTAGGATTGCTCACCAAGATTCTGTACAAATCATAATTCTTGACAGATGTTTCAAACCATTGTCAGCCTATCGACAGTACAAAGTGTAGATATTCATCATAATACTTGATCATCAATATGTGTTATGCGGAATCAAATCTAGATGAGTACCAAGTAATGCTTGTTCTAAAGAGAGCGACAAACACATGATTTTTAACGAGAAGAACCTCATATTTCGTGTGTAAAACAGGAGAGAAGGAAGAAAACAAACAAATAAGGTTTGACGACAATGAAAAACAACAATAATAACTTCAACACCACGCATCTGCATCGCGAAAACACATTTTTATATTCTTCCACCTGCATAGACTACCGGCACTCCCACTTCAAGAAGATCTGGTTGAGAGCTGCTGCCCCTGAATGTTCAATCATCTTCTCCATAAAGAATAACTAAATATAATCTCTTCAACAATCTTCTCCTCCATCTCTTCACATTTCACCATCATCTCTACTCGTTTCACATACAAACATCATTCTCGGAGCTTTCTCATCAACTCGACTCAAGGTGAGATCAAGATTTTTCTCTCAAATCAATGATTTCACCAGTGCTAATACCTCACAGTGCATCTGTCAAGCTACCCTCGGGATCCCACAGAATATTGCAACATTTAGACCTGTTGAACAGTGGTTCCAATTCTACCCCCGCATACGCTCACCAAGTGATCTGCATAGCCAAACTCACAGTCGATATTCGCAACGAATTATCTGATTAGGATCTTACCAACTTCTTACCATCATGAGTCAAAAGAACACAGTCAAGCAGAAAGAGGTGGCTTCTGTTGATGGATCTTATTGCCCTTGGGTAAGATTTTACCACGGATTATGGCTCAACTTGGCTAATGTCTGTCTCCAGGATGTTGATTCCGACGACTCCTTTACGATGTCACCTAAGATAAAAACACAATACGAAGTGTCATGCAGCCATGACAATAGTTTCTTTTCCCAATCACCCGATCTTCCACTAGATCAAGCAAAGGTATGTCAATCGATTTGCCCTGTACAGTCAGGTATCTCTTTTCAAGTGTTTTGAGGCTAAAAAGTGTTTCACATCAGACTGCTCAACATCCATCATCAGACAAATTTAAGGATGATCACGCGGATACCTCCATAGAAGCTCTCTTGGATCAATTACGCATCCAACAAGATGTCATTCAAAAGCAGAAAGATGAGCTCGTTGCCAAAGAACAGAAGGTCAAACGACTTCAGCAGCAGATTGTTGAAACACCAACATCAGAGGTTTCTGAGGACAATGGCTTGAGCTCTGCAAAAAGTGTAGACGAGACCTCTTCCAGTATGGTTGACTATACAGAACCAAAAAGCTACGGAGGTAGCATGCTTCTAACTTCTCAAGAGTCTAGCTTCGATCAGTTGAAGCACGACCTCCGGACAGCTCAAGGACGTTTGCACGAGATCAGTTCAGAACCATTCGATCCATTCTCTTCTGCTCTAGCATTTGGACAATCTACCAGCCTCGTGTCAGACAGATCCACCTTTGATCAGACCAATCAGAATAAAAAATATTCTTCAAACTTCTCCTCACGACCCATTATAGGCCGAAGCGACACCTGGAATGGGATGGACAACAACGAACCATCCATTGCCTCCCTTACATCAGACTCAGCGTTGATGCCACCGCCTCCCCATTTTACCAAACCAACCATTTGGTCATCAAAGAGATCTAGCTCTGCAGGATCTTTCCCATGGCAAAATCCGAACGACGGGATGCATGGGTCTCAAAATCGACCTGCATCCGCTAGTTACGACTATGATAATAGTTATAACCAGAACCCACGATGGAGTGCAGGCTCGGAACCACCGAACTCAGGTGGAAGGTACTCATCTTCAACAGAGCATTCTGTGTATGATTGGCGAGGTTACGGGCAATCTCGACGAAACAGTGGTTATTCAGGCACCAGCTATGGAAGCGGACAATATACTCCAGAATCTTGTGCAAGCCCCGTCATGAACCGAATGTGGGGACCTTCAGATCCAAGCACGATGAATCGTGCTGGAAGTTCTTCGGGAGCATATGTTCCAACTCCAATAGGAGCCCCGATTTCACCTACTGCACCAGAATTTACCCCAGGTGAATCAAACAATGCTTGGGCTGCTGCTCAGGGAGAGGTATACACATCCAGTATCTCTTTTTGAACGTTATTGCTGATTCATGACAGTCATCACCCACATCATCAACCTATATCGCGCCTGTGGAACCTCTCGATTATAGACGACTCTTGGAAAGAAGCGTCAACTGTAATTGGAGATATATCGTGGAAAAGATTGTGTCGAACAACGACCAGCAAGCATCCATATTTCTACAGCAAAAGCTCAAAGTTGGAACTCAGGAACAGAAACATGCGATTGTAGACGCCATTGTGGAATCTGCATATCCTCTCATGATTAATCGTTTTGGTAATTTTCTGGTTCAAAGATGCTTCGAGCACGGAACACAACAACAAATTGATGCTATTGCCCATGCTATCAAGGGCAAGACACTTCAACTGAGTATGGATCAGTTTGGCTGCCACGTAATTCAAAAGGCTTTTGATTGTGTTGAGGAATCGATCAAAGCGAATATGGTTCATGAGCTTCTTAGACGTATCCCTGAAACGGTTGTTCACAGATGTAAGTTAAACCTTGTTCGAGTTGATCGGTTTTGATAAATCGAATACTAACAATCATCTGACAGATGCATGTCATGTGTGGCAAAAGTTGTTCGAGCTTCGCTGGACGGATTCACCTCCTCAGATCATGAAGTACGTTAACGAAGCCTTAGAGGGAAGATGGCCAGAGGTTGCTGTTGGGGAAACTGGAAGTCTCGTTGTGCAAAACATCTTTGAGAATTGTCTTGGAGAGGATAAGGTGATTACCCTTTTGAATTGCCTAGTAAAGATTGACGTTGACAATGGTGAAGCGGCCATGTATCGACGAAGTTTTGGCCAACATTGATATGATTGCACATGGACAATTTGGCAATTGGTGTATTCAACATATCTGGTAAGAAGAAGTTTCAAGTGTTTGCTCGTTCTCTACTGACAATCAAATAGTGAGCATGGTGCACCTCACGACCGTGAATTTGCTATCAATACCGTCATTCTCAAAGCAACGGAGTACAGTGTCGATCAATTCGCGTCAAAAGTTGTTGAGAAGTGTCTTAAAATTGGTGGTCCAGAATTTATTGATCGTTATTTGGATCGTGTTTGTGAGGGTCGTCATGACCGTCCACGAATTCCCCTAATCGATAGTATGTATCTCGTTCTCAATGCTGCTGTATACACGACGTATTAAAAAGTCATCTAGTTGCTAGTGACCAATACGGCAATTATCTCATTCAACATATCCTTCAAACAGCAGCTCCACACCATCGCGAGATGGTCGCTGTACACATTCGCAAGCATATGGTGTCACTTCGAGGAAGCAAATTTGGTTCTCGTGTGGGAATGCTCTGCAGTAACCCTAACTTTGGTCGCAATCAATTGCAGTCTTCTCCACCAACCAACCGCTACAACGCTCAAAACAACAACCGTAATAATTGGCCATATCGTGGCAACAACACGCCCCCTACCAGCTTCTGACCTATTTATGGTTTCAAACTAGACTTGTCTCCCACCCTGGATGGCATCTTACGGCATCCGACTTTCCCGTCTACGAATCTGTAGATATCCCTTGTGTAATGTCTCGAATCTCATGACGCTCAATGGCTTTAAATAAGCCTTTCAACTACGATCTTTAACCCGGTAGGATAATTCCGGTAGGTATATATAAATGCTAAGCATGGTTTCCACAATCTGCATATTATCCATAAAGATGTTCTTTCTTGCTTAGAATTGTTCTCTTAACTTATAGTTTTCGGATACGCTCTCTCTTTTGTCTTTAACGATTCTACCACAAAGCATTTGGCCAATTGCTAGTTGGATGTTTCTGCATAACCGCAATCAAAAAGTTACATTGTGTTTTTCAGCTTTAACCTTTAGATCATTAATGTCTTTAGTTAACGAGAATCAATCATCATTATTAATTTTAAAAGGTCCAAAAATCTGCCTCTGAAGAATGTAAATCCTCGTGAAATTTGCATAGGCCGCATCGAATACGAGGTCAATGCCTCTGCTACTTGAACTAGGTTAAGTTTTCGTGAGATAAGGGTTGATAACTTCACAAGAATTTAGTTCAGATATTCATCAAAAAGTTTCCAAACTAGAGTTATACTGAGTCTAAGATATGTTTAGATATATCCTCGCACTATATTCAGACCAGACTGACGATCTTCGTGGACGATAGTGATGTAAAAACAGTTGATCAATCATGGAAACCTACTTATTTTCGTATTAGATGTCTTATTCTAATAAAGCTTTGTTGCAAGGTTTATTCTATAATACGAATGTTATGCGTTTCGCCTATAGTCCTTTTCCGCACAAGAAGCACATTTAACACTCTAAGCATACGGTCTGTTTTTCATATTATGGTGTGCATGGAGGAAAAGAATCCACCCAAGATTACCGAATGAGAAACTCATTTATATGCATTATGAGTGTTATTGAAGACAATATTGTTTATGTACAGGAGCCATAAACTAGAGTAAATCTGTTCTACTCGACATTATTCCTCTAGGTAATCACCAATATCGAATTTAATGCCTCTGGCAAGATTTTGCACGTATTCGTATCCTACATTGACCCTCCATTTGGCCGACGCGTCAAGCACTGAGCTAGCTGGTGCCTTGACCAAGAGCCGAAGAGAGGACAGAGTAGTAATCTGGACTGTGTTAGAACATAGTATCAGGTTTGACTGGAAAGCATCATTCAACCTTACCTGACAAGCTATATCCACAGAATTCGATATCTCAAACGGCAGAATGGCATGAAAAATGGCTAGCATTCTCTCCATAGTAAAAGCTTGTGGTCCGAGATGATTACGGTTCAGCTGAAGCATGTTCGTCAGCATATATTCCTCCAGGAACGACCAATTACTTGCAGTTGCTTCATACCTGTCTATTTTTTGCTATCTTTCGAGTTCCACCTCGACGTTGTTTCTTGGAACCTTCACCACCTTTCATGAACAACTTCATGTCATTCTTCTTTGGTGTGTAGGATGCTAAATATGCAGCACAAACAAGAAATTTTGAAAACCATGGCAAATCATATGTTTCTGCGAGCAGATGTTATTAGCATCTTTACTCAAGGCTTGAGGAAAGAAAATCCTAAGGGGACTTACTATTTGATAAAGGTTTTTGAATCTCCATCGATTCATGAACGATGGTGTTTGAGACAAAATTTTCTTCTCTATTTTTAAGCTTCTCATTCTTCAGCACATTGAATAATTTCGAAAAGTCTCGTGTGCCAAACTCATTCCGTAGAATAGGCTGGATCAAGGGCTCCCAAATTTCGTCGACCGCATCCCGTAGCTCAACAACGTTTCTTGCTACGTATTTACCTAGTGTATCCCAAGTAGCAGAACAACACTGAGCCCATAACCATTGATCTTCTTTAGCCATATCTTCATTGTATTCTTCTTCAGATTCAGAGTCATCTGATCCATGTCGGCCGAATATACTTTTGGGGTTGAGAGCCAAAATATTTACGCACTCTTCTTTCTTGTAGGCAGGAAAGAAGACGTATGGCGGCTCCGAAAGATTCACAAAGCGAATTCTTGGTACTGTGACAATCATGATTACACAAATTCCATCTATCTTGTTGTATCAACAGAATAAGCACGAGATCTTTTGCTTTTCTTCTGACACGTTCAAAATTAATGCTGTAGCTTACCCCTTCGCCAAGTCGAGCAAGTCCCGACAGGATAGTAGGATTCATTTCACGATGACGATCTATATTATCCAATACCTGACAATCACAGTGTCAATATCTACCAATAAGTTTTCATGATAGGGATAGGTGGTATATACCAACACATGTTTAGGCAGATACACTGCACAAGACTGCAACTGCTCGTGCAAACTGGTGATGCTGTCCGGACGAATTTGAAAGGCTGGCAACTCTGGTAAATCCTGTCCATCTCGTTGAAAGAGCCTTCGTGTTTGTTCTACGCAACTTGTAGCAATCTTCTCAATGAGATGTTTGATGGTGACGCATTCATTGCAGGATATCCAGGAGAAACTGGCTTTATCAACCTGTAAAAGGGCTTTGATCACAGAAGTCTTTCCAGTGGCTTCTGTACCATGTGCGACAATCACCGGACAGCTTGGCAAGTCATCCTATTTGATTAAAAAACCCCAAATCGTGTTAATTGGAAATTTCAAGGTTTGGCCGGAATTGAAGAATTGAACGTACATTGCCAATTAGATGTTGTATCTGTTTTGTTTGTTCGGCACGAAATGGAAACTTGTTATTCAATTCATCCAGCTTCCTCTGATATTCTTTTTTGTTGGTCATGGCCGGTCAGGTATTCAGGTTGAAGCATATATAGAGAGAGAGAGATGAAGCTATGCTGTGCACTCAAATTGTGCTAGCAGGCTGGCAGAGGCAACAAGTAAGTGACTTTATCACTCTGATCATGACTGAATTGATCTTCTAAATAATCAATATTGCGCTTATATGCTTGCGATATGGAGGATACAAAAGGTGGATGGATGGATGGATGTGGTGCATATGTTGAGGAGTAAGGAATTGGCAGATCTGTTTCGCGTAAATTGGTTTTGCATGCATCATATCATATCATCACAAATTTGCAAATGGTGGTTCCCGTACACTGATATATTGCCATATTTTTTGCATCCCTATTCGAATGTGAAGTTCCATTTGGCATCATTATAAGTACAAAGACCACTAGAAATACATGTTGTATCCACAATTCCTCTAGGAAGAAGATTTGTTCCAATTACCAATATACGCAAGGTATTAAAAAAGAAGAGGTAAAAGCAGGAATATCGAAGAAAACATTCATTATAGACCAGAAGATAGAGTCCAATTTCCGCCATGAGACAGAAAGTAAGACAAGGTCAAATTAGCAGCAAAATAAGTTCAATAGAGGACATGGTTTTTAAACACTATGCATGCTCCATATACAATGAAAAGGACAAACGAAGTTCGAAGACAAGCGCCAGATCCCATCTCTTTCGGTTTATCGCTATGCAATTCAAATTCGAATCTACGAAAGAAAGAATAAGATGGAAAGAATAAGAAAGGAAGAAGAGGTCCCTATTTGATAAAGAAAAAACAAAGAAAAGAAAAAGAGAGAAAGAAGAAACCTGAAATAAAAAAGCAAAAGTTGGAACAAACCCCTTGAACACCATATATTTGCCTGTGTAAAAGACCTCGTCAATATGCTTAAGCATCATGAGTTGCATGGTCTGGAAGCAGGTCATAAACTACCCAGAGCTGCAACATTTCGCAGATGATTGACAAAACGTAAGAGATTTCAGAAGTAGGCTTGAGTTGGTGAGATCAACCCAGTCTGAAACGGTGATCGATAACCTGGTGATCGGTATCCTAATTGTGGTTGCATAGCATGGCCACGTAGGATAGGATTGTGATTAGTACCCATAGATGGCATAGTACGAGGCTGAGATTGTGCGATGAAAGAATCGTTGGCGGGGCGGTATGCAGAATTGTAAGTGGTAGAGGTCGCAGGTCCAAGAAGCATATGATTACCAGCAGCCGTATTTGCATCGTTGGGTTGCAACTTGTGAATGATACGGCGTCCGAATGGAGTTGAACGGATTGCTGGTAGGAATGGACGAATCTTGCCGACAAGACGTTCTTTAACCCCAGGCTCTGCATACTCCAGCTGAGCTTATAGTCAGTACAATTCTGTTGCTCGACGAACAAGAAAGGGCACTTACAGCAGTCTGTACGACATAATTTGCGTAGTTGTCTCGGACAAGTTTGTCAAGTTCAGCTGGATCCTCCATCATCTCCTCAATCAATGCGTTCTTGGTCTCTGTTTCAGCGACTCTGATGCACTATGAAGCTTTTAGTAATCTCAAACTATATGCTGATTGCTGTTCTCATACCTTCTCAATCACGTTTGAGCTAAACTTCTCCTTCGAGAACTCGCGAACATGACCAAGGAATTGACGGATCAAAGTGTCTGACAATTTTGGGTCTCCGAGATCGACTAGATGTCACAAAATTAGTAAGCCGCCTCTTTCTAAGACTTAAAAATGACTAACGTATGTATTGAACAACATAATTTCCATAAGCATCTTGAACCAAGGTGAAGGCATTGTTCGTGACATGGCCAATAAGCTGGATTTTCTGATCCTCACTGGCGTGATCAATGCACCTTTGCAAAACACAGCAACCATGACGGTGCGTTCCAACACGAACACAGTTTTCACCGACAGCATCAAAGATGAACTGAATCAAGTCTTAGCCGAGATGAGCAGCTTCCAGCAGAACTATGAACAAACCTGTGCATCCTTCGGAGATAGTCTGTTGAGACATTTTTGAATAACATGGTTGCCGTTGAGGTCAGAGATCAACTGAACAACCTTGCTCTCTAAGGCATTGACGATTGTGTCGATCTGAAAGACGTTAGAACGAATTAAGGCGGGGAAAAAGAAAAGGGTAGGAGAATCAATAAGTATACTCACTTGTTCAGGTGTTGATAAAAATTCAATCATCTTCTGGAGTGCTCGAGTACCGTGCTGATTCAGAGCAATTTCAACCAAATGTGGAGCAGCAGTGTTGACGAGAGCCGTGCGTTGCTCGTCATTGGCATATTCCAACAATTTTTGACACAAGTAATTGCCAAAAGGATCTAAGATTGTGTCTTTAGATAATGAACAATGTAGATGAGAAACAACTAACCAGTCATCAACTCAACTACGTGTGCCTGAGTTTGTTCAAAAATGAGCTGAACATGTTGTGGATTCTTTTCTTCGAGCTTCCTTTGGAGGAACCTACAGCCGTGCTGATCTTTGCAAAGTTGATAGATCTCTGGCACAAGACTTTCAAGGCTTACATTGGCAAATCGGTTACCTACTCAGTATCAGTACAAGTAATGAGTAATGGCTTTTAAACAAAATTGTGGCAGACCTTCAGTTTCACTATTACGCTTTTGATGACCACTTCGAGAGGAGGTATGGGTATTGGTCTGCGAGTCGTTGGCCTTTACGGGTTGTGTTTGATTCATAAATGGTGCATATGACGGATGTGTGTATCCGCTGCTTGGTGCCCCAGTCACATATTGATTGTACAACCTTGGGCTCTGTAGAGGGGACATTCCAGAAAGTGACGTCACCGGTAGAGAAGTCATCGAATTGAATATAGGAGGACCAAAGATAGCACTGACACCCTGACCAAAACGTCAGGATCTCGAAAAACTTGCAAGTAAGATTAATGAACTTACAGATGGGTACTCTGTGGATTGATTGCGTTGGTGATCGAATCCAGCTCTGGTAGTTGTGTTAAATGTACGCGATGTCGGCAATTCAGTGGCTGAGAAAGAGCCTTGGAGCTTTCGTGGAATATTTGGTGGAACATTATTGGACATCACGTCAACATGCACAGGATATTGGCCCATGGATTTCAATCCAGAATGATCCATAAATCCTCCAAATACTTCAGAGGAACCTGGATCGAAGCGTGGAAGTGCATTAGCGTGGACATTGTTTGCTACCAACTTGGGTGACAATGTTCCTGTATGGGACCGATTATAGGTGTTCATAGGTAGACTCTGCTGAGCCGGACGATGCTGACGAGCAAAAGTTGGCCACGTCGTTTGATTCTCCACATTACCGATGATCTGTGGACGGGATAAATCAAATGCATTGACGTTCGATGCAAGCTAGTCCAAATCAGCAAAATAAAAATGGACACAGAATTAAAACAACATACCCTGCCGGGATAACTGTCTCGTCGAACGAGAATAGGGAAATTATCATCTGTGGAATTGACTTGCAGATAACCCTTGAC
>Ga0160427_10002687_pt1 | contig 10660 bp, 11 predicted proteins | sample SolpanmetagenomL_FD_108194 | JGI IMG/M metagenome (GOLD analysis project Ga0160427, IMG submission 108194) | Solar panel surface microbial communities from Lawrence Berkeley National Laboratory, California, USA - L | ecosystem: Engineered > Built environment > Solar panel > Unclassified ...
ATCCACTTCTTTCGCCGCCTTTCGAGATATTTTGTATATGTCACATTCCAAGCATCGTATTGGGCGATTGTAATGTCTCTGCTTTGCTTCTTGAAGCCATATATGTCGCGAGGTACACTGATCAATGCTTTTAATCTGTCTTCTACTGGTGGTGTATGATCAATGTGACCTGCTGCAACGTGACTCGAAGCCTGGGTCTGTGGCTGAGGCACACTTATACTACCAGTATGTGCTTTGGCGTATGGTATGGTTATCGCTGAGGGTGGTGTAAACGATCTCTCACTAGATATACCAGGGGCACCAGGTGCTTCTTCAACTGCTGGCCGTTGTTCTTGAGTAGATTCCAACCCTTCTCCTCCTTGTTCCTCAATAAAATCATCTGCATACATATCTATAGCATCTTCAGCAGACATTTCCTCTTCTTTAATCAGAGGCCAATTATTCGGCACGAACTCGCTCGCCGTACTTGCTTCCGTCCAGACGCTGCTGCGCTCGGTTTCGCTCCATTCCAATGCTGAAGATTCATTTGTCATAGCAGAACGGATGCTGGCCCTTAGAGAATCTGCTCCGCCATCTTTCCAGAAAGTCGACTTGCGTGTGGAATATAGGCTCTGTCCCGCGCCCACCACCCGACTCACCTCTGGGGTCTGTGGACTTGGTGGATAGTTGGCTGCGGTTTGCTTGTAGGCGTCTTTGATAGCTTTGTAGTCTGGTATGGACGTTGCGGCTCGTAGAATTGTGTTGCGCCCAGCTTGCTTAGAGGTCCTATTCTCGGAGAAAGATCTTGATCTGCCTCTGAGTAGAGGACTTGGTGTCTGGATAGTGAACTTTGGTGATGGATGCTGCTTTAGGGGAGGTGTATAGACTGTACTAGGCAAGATGGTGCCAGCATTCTCCTCTAAGCCATGTATTGCACGTTCTTTTGTTGCTACACCTGGAAGGCCGTCTTTAATTCGACGCGGTGGTGTTCGTCTAGGATTGATTTGGCCATTCCGCAGGGCCTCGGAGGATGCTTTGCGGAGAGGTAGATATGGCTTTGGTGAGGAGGTTGTGGTTGTAAAATCAGTATCTGTGCTGGCGTGATGACCAGATCGAGGTGTCGAGACGAGAATTGGTGTGGGAGGACTTGCGGGTGAGGACGTCAAGCTCGTTCTCGAGCTGAGCAGAGCCATTGAGCGTGCGAGCGAGGCCAAGGTTTAGAAAGACGCCGTAGCGTGAATAAAGTACTAGGTTGGCTTTGCCTCCTCTGAGCCGAGGTAAGCTAGCTGACGATTGAGTACTAGACGCTCAAGTATGCCAGCATACTTGGTGATAGATGGTAAGGAGGATCAAGGTGTATGTAATGGTCGATGATGTGCAAAGCAATTCAAACTCGTCGTGTTAGAAACGTGCTCCGTTTTTGCTAGGAAAGTGACGCAGGGTATTTATCCTTCACTTCAGCGAGTGCTGGCAACGACCTGAAGAGTTCTGAAGGGCAAGAAGTAAGAATTTCGTTACGACAGTCAATATGTCAATGTGCTAGTATACAGCCTGACGGACTGAAGGACTGAGTAAACAAGTATGACAACATTGTGGGGTAGAAGGCAATGTGAGACACGGGCAAGAGACAAGAGCAGTTTAAGACGTGATATTGTCTAGAGACTACTTCCAGTCATTATGACGGTCATTATAAAACAAATTCCTGTTTCTGCTACTCGAAGCGCATAGTAGCGTCTTAATGCAACAGCATAACCACTTCCCTTTGTTCCATGAACTCCATGCTTTCTTATGCTCTGCCTGTATTCCTATAACGCCATGCTTATAAACAGTATACCCACCATATCATGCCCAGCCCATTCTAACACCGACACAACATCCATCATCACTTCTTCTGAGCATATCTCTTCACCCAATCCTTAACATTCTTCTCAAACTCCTTCCGATTGTTCTTGTACTGATCCGCGATAGACATCTCAATAGCATCATCCGTGTCCGGCTCTATCAACAATTGCTGAATCAACCTCAATACCGCAGAGACCTTGTTTGGTGGTTTCCATTCATCCGGTCTCAGCATGCCTAAACACATTGAACCTTTGTCATCGTTGCTGACATTGGGATGGTAGATTTTCGTTGCAAAGTTGACGACGGGAGGCTTGAATGGGTATTCGGTTGGGAAGTTGAGGTTGATCTTGAAGTGGCCGCCCTGAGAGAGTCGTTAGCGTAAGTTGACAGGAGATAGTGAGATAGTGGTGGTCGGGATTGTCTTACGTAATATATGGATTGTGGTGGTGCTTCAAGAGAGACCTCCCACTTGTGAATGGATGATTCGTTGACTAAGGATATCGTCATGCCTGGAGGAGGAGATGTGGTACATTCTGCCAGTTCCTAGAGAGAAAGTCAAATGCTGCATGAGCATGTTGCTCACAGGAGTGAAAACTGACCTTGGTCAACCTCCTATTGCTGCTTGCCATGATGGTGGTGTTGGTGCTTGACGATGACCTTTTTTTTCAACGGAGACTGACAGTGGCAGATGCCCAAGATGTTGAAAAAAGGAGTCTGGGTGCAGAGTTGATGTGAAGGTACTTGTGAAGTTGTGATGGTGTTTCAAGTTTCAGATGTCAAAATTGGAGGGGTAGTCACAGTCCAGATGCTTAGCCCCGCTCATGTAAGAACGTCATCAAACAAACAAAAACCATTTCTCATAAAATCAGTAGAGACATGATGTGAATAACTTCTCGCTTTATCATTGCAGAGCGCATGAGTCTACTCGAGAGCATCGAAGACCTTTAATGACTTTTGAGTGCAGTCGACAATGACCTGTCTGAAACCTGCCTGGGTGAATCTTCGTCCCAAGCGCATCACAGATGATCAGGTACCTTACTTGAACTCGAATTTGCCTGGCATATAACCAAGTATGCATCTTACGAGGATAACAACGAGAAGTCGAGGATTGATTCTTCGATTCAGTCATAGCTCTTCGCTAACGAGCCATCTTGCAGCTGTCCCTAAGTTATTCTTCTCCTCGTATTCGGTCGGATCAGCCATGTTGCTAGTGTTGCGAGTATCTTCGACGAAACAGAATAATATAGGCAAGAAGATCAATCACCCTTTCTTATGACAGCCTCCTCACCGAAGCAATCGAACCTAAAGCTCACCACCTACACAACAACACCTTTCAATCCATATCCCTCACACCAATCGATTAAGTTTCACCTTCGTCTGATCACTACTTCTCTCCGTTTAGCCTCTACGTTTCAGCTTTTCGACGGCGGCGTAGATCAATACAGCGATCAAATGTTTCACCTTGATCACTGGGTTCTCCGAGTCTTTTGCGACAGTTGGGACTTGAACATCGGATGAAACGCAACGATCGAAATGAAACTCCCGCGAGAAAAAACCAAGTATCAATGTACCTTTCTCCTGATCTGCGGCTCGCTTTTTTAGCGCTCGGCAATCATTACGTTATGTGGTGACAAATTTCACCAAAGGCTTCACCATTACACAGCAATAGTTTGTTGTTCGGCTTTGAAGCCGTATTGCAAAATCTAGAAGAGTTCTCCAGGAGAAGATCTGAGATTTTGATGAAATGATTAGTATGTTCTTTCGAAACCTTCTGAAACCTAGTGCGCTTGGCAGTTTGCAGATCATGCCCGGACACACGACACGGTCGGTAACAAGGCCGGCAAGGGACTAAGAGTAACGTAAGGGAAAAGGACAGCAAAGGCTAATGGAATCACCTCGGACTATCACCGCCAGAAAAAACGAGCAAGGACCCGCTTACAATTGCGACGACCCTTTAAACGTTCATCCTGCTGGGCTTATTATTGCAGTGGGTTTCTTATGACATACCGCTAATTTATTTTACCTAGCTCTTGCGCAACAAGCTTGGTTATGATGGTTTTGGCTGGCCGAGACCACCACTTTTAGAAAGAGGGCGCACGACCGTCATTCAAGGGGCTGGCCAGGCTATGTTTCCCGGCTCTTGGGCAATGCTTAGAGGAAAGCACATACCGATGCCGAGATGCGATTCAGACGAGTCCGAGCAAGGATGTGATTTGCAGCCTTCGGAGTGAAAAGGCTCGACTTTCTGTTGCGGGTAAGCACAAAGGCATTGGAGTACTTTATTGATTTGTGATACTTGGCATTAATAAATCTCGATGCCACTGTTCATCGCGTTGGGAGGCTTACTCTGCATATGCATGGGGCATTAGTCTCCTTTGTGCCGATGGTGGCACACGACACAGCTGTATCATATATGCAGGCTGGGTGTCGCTTTTTGCACACTCTATTCTGAATGTCATCGGTGTGGTGGCCTCCAAGTCTCGTCTCCTTTGCTAGGCTAGGAAGCGAAGCCGAGGCGCTAGAAGAGAGAGTAAATATCAAACGTAATGGCAGCTGTGTTCTGATTGGTCACTGAGGTTCCCTTATCTTTTCGCTTAAGGGCAAGGCCATGGCCACATGTCAGGCCCTGCAGATCCCGCCAACGGCCGTCGTCAGAGCTCGACCCGCCCAGGAAAATCCAAAAGTCAGTCCTCTGTCGCAAGGAAGATGGAGGAGGAAAAGTATTGTCGCAAAGCCAGGCGCATGAGCTTAGCATTCTTCAGCCGTATAGGCGATCCAAGTGAGCTTCACATACAACATTGCCATGATACAGTCTATTGTGCGACGGTGGAATAGCAGACTGGTTCTTGGACGAAGCAGCACAGCAGGTGAGCACGAGTCGGGTGGGTGCGCGACTAATACGGAAAGCTAACGAGCTGGTGGGCCCGCGCCTCACACTCGAGGTTCAAGCCCACTTATCCAGACGAGTCGCAAGCCTCTCAAATCAAATACGCCCAGTCTGCCCACCATTGAAAGAAGAAGTCTCGCGTGCTCGTTTGCTTCATCTAACTTGAAAAGATACTACTAAGCTCGTTTGTGTATACCAAAGTAACAGTCTTCCATCTCGTGCGCTGTACTTTGCATCCTCTGCCCCAGATCTTCCAAGGAATTCCTGTCATACCTTACCGTCCAGACGCCTTCTTATCTATACTCCAAGATCAACCATTCAGAAGCAGCCTTTGCGACAGCCTCATCATCCTCCACTCCCTTGCCCGTTTGCTTCCATCAGGTACATTGGACCACGTTGCCTGCAATCCGACACTCCCGGCATATACATTCACTTTTGAGCGACTTTCTGTGAATGTCTATAAGATATCTAGGAGCAGCAGCGATTACTACAAGAAGGCCATAATCATCCCCACTACAGACAACAACAACACATCATCATTCAACACATATCTCATCCACAATGACAACAACCTCTTACATACCCCAACCACATTCCCTCAGCAACCTCTGCGACCCCTCCTACTTCCTCAGCAGCCACCACCAAACACCTCAAACATCCACCTCAACCTCTCCCACCACCACCTCACCCACCTCTCCCCGCACCTCCAGCGCCTCCCCAGAATGCCGCTTCGTCCACACCCGCCACGAACAAATCCGCAAACCCAGAAAAGCAGGCTACATCCCAGCTGTGCTGCGGCCCACAGAATACCACGCCAAATGCGGCATCAAAGTCAATACTTCTGCTTCCAGCACGAGTTTGTCGCAATCTAGATCTGCAGCGACGTCGGGCACAGTCACGCCAAGTACATCCTATGTAAACAAGAATGGGACCAGTGGTATGATGGGTGCTGCTATGAACATGGGCATGACGACACCACCGCTCAGTGCAGGAACTTCTTTTGACTCGAAACATGATTCGGCGATTGGGGGGGATGAGACGCCCTTCGCTGCAACGACGGGAGGAAGAGTCGTGTTTGATGAGGAATACTTCAAGGCGAATGTTAATCGTGTTGTTACTGATGAGTGGAATGAGATGGTTATGGAGTGTGAGGTTACTGGGATGCCTACTAGAGATCATTGGAAGGTTAGTTTTTTGATTTTCCTTTTTCTTGTGCTTTGGTCTTTTCTTTTCTTTTCTTTCGTGTGCATCTGGGTTGGAAAAGATGGAAATGAGGATGGGATGGTATGGCAGCTTCCACGAGGCAGACTTAGCTCTGAGCAACGATACCACCTCAAAATTCCAACAACAAGCAACAACGACATTCAGACAAGGATATCTGGACGTCACCGTACTGAGCTCGAACACATCTGTGATTGTACACAAGACCTCGCCCCAAACAATTACTCGGCCACAACCAACCCTATATACTCCCACCCAACCCATGTCACCATTTTCGCCAAGATGTCGCAAGAGAATCACGTGCTTAGCTTCACCACTAACATCCCCCTCTCACAGCCCGACTCCTCCTCCCCCACCTGCGACGACCCCTCCTGCACCCTCCCCTCCTTCACCTTCCTAACCCGCCGCCACCACTGCCGCCGCTGCGGCCACATCTTCTGCTCCAAACACCTCGCCTACCTCACCCCTCTGGACCATCAAGCGCGTTTCCATCCTAAAGGCGTCGAAGTCCCGACGTGTCGGTGCTGTTGGCAGGATTTTGGCGCGTGGAGTTTGGCGAGGAAGCATAGAGCTAGTGCTGGGAGTGAGGGGAGTGGAAGTGGGAGTGGGGTCAGCACGCCGACGATGGTGGGCGGTGTGAATGTTAGGGGAGGGGCAGGCGGTGGCGAGAGGAAGGAGAGTGTGATGGTTGTAGGGAGTGTGAGGGGGGATTCGAATTGGAGTACTTTCTGAGCGCTTGCGAGCGCCGTCTTGTTTGAGTTTGATGAGGGAGGGAGGGATATGAACGCCTATGAATTGACGACGTACATGATACAATGTACACATAACAGACCACACAGGGATAGACGGACAAACCAAGAGCAACAGCAAGGATTTCAGCCAGGGATGTGTGTACGATAAGGTAGCTATGTGGTAGACGGATGGGGGCTAATGGGATGAGAGATATATGTAGAGATCTGTTTGAGTATAGTTTCGTGGCAATATGCATTTCTTTTTACTGCTAGTAAAACTACTTTGAGCGTGATGCTCCACTTATCGTCACGCTTAGCGCCATCGTTACGTTAGTCATCGATCAAGCTCTACTGTGAATCAATGTAACGGAGAGTGGTTTAGTGATGGGTTAAGTTATGGTAGCACCAGATAGAATAGTAGTATAGCCAATTATGCTACAGATATAGGCACGGTGTAAGGAATTACGTATCACTGTGCGAGCGGCGAAGACATAGCGGATTTGGGTCATGATATCCTTGAAACATCGAGGACAAAGAAAAGGTTGCTCTCGTTATATATATGCTTATGTTGTAGTACTTTAGTACTAGTAGCACACCAATACTGAAATTAGATATAGTAGAAGCGTGCTATGAAGGAAGTTCGGGAAAAAGGCCAAGGCCAACCTTTGAACGAACCTTCGAAGGAGATTGGCAGTGGATTCTCTATCTTTCTGCTGCTTCACAGCCTTGACTATGTTAGATTTTGTTTTCTCTACTTAGCAGTCCTTCTTTTCATACAATCATGTTATCCACCGCTTTCTAATGCTGTTTCGAGTTCGAGCTATACTGTGCTATGTTTCTTACTGACATATGGGCAATTCCAGCTGGTAGTGCGAGCACTGAGATGCGGAGTCTTGATCTTTGCTTGGCTTCGCAACAATGACAATAGCTTACTCTTGATACTGACTGAGCTCTGTCCTCTCCCTTTGTGTTCTTCCCATGCTCTGACATGATAGGTGGGTATCGTACAGTAAGCTGCATAGTCAAATAGGCACACGCATGAGGCGTATGTGTGTGTTATTGAAAGGAGTTCCTCTGACCACCCCCAATCATGCGAACGGTCCTTTTGCTCATCGTTTATTACAGTGAGTACTTCACCAGTATCTTTCTTCTAGTTCCATCAGTGCTGACACCTGACGAGCCAAAATTGCAAGCCTGAGGCCCTTCTCTGCTTTTTCATGCTTTCACTTCCGCAACACTGGAAAGCTTTCGATTTTGAAGGTCTGGCGATCAAAGCGATAGAAAGTGCTTACACTCCCCACCATATCGCCTTCGCTCACGCTGCCTGGAAATTCTCCAAGCTTCTCAAATCGATCGTTCTCGAAGTTTTCAACTTTGACGTCGAAAAGGTGACCACCGATCTGATCAGCATAACGATTCTTTTGCTGGAAGAAGTCGAAATTCTCTTTGATATCACTCTTCGTGGCATACAGCACGTCCACGAATCTCCATGGATGTATGCATACACCAATTGCCTTTGGGAAAGCCTTCATGATGTTCTTGACCGTTTCGTCTGGCAAGATTTGTTTTGAGTCGATGTCGTCGCAGACGACAAAGTCGCAACATATGCTTACTTGGTAGTCTGGTTGTTGAATAGTACGTTTCGGAAAGATGCAGACGGGATAGTTTGCGATGCTTGTTGGAATCCGTATCTGCGAAGAGGAGGGAAAGTGGTAGCTGTCATATGAACTAGCCACAGCTTATCTGTAAACGAGAATTCGACGTTGATGAAGCACATAAGCTCAGGTAGATTGTTGCCAATGATTCTCACTTGCTGTTTGATGACATGATTATCAGCATCCAGATTCTCTTTCATTGCCAGAAGTTGCGCGTGATGAACAGGGATATTCTTGTCCAGTTCGTCTGAGGAAAGGGTTGCTAGTGATATTGGAGGTTTCGTGATGCCCAGCTTGTCGATTATGCATCTTAGAAGGTCTTTCCTGGGACTATTGAACATGATCCCTTCCCGGAGAAGGCCCCATTAGTAAGACATTGCGATCAATCCTGCGCTCTTTTATGTAGGCCTGACTATGGGATATTCCTAGGAGGCCGAAGATTACCACTTCCGAGCAATTTGAACGATTGAGTCTGGGGCGATGATACTCCACGAGGATATCGTGCACGGCAGGTGTTATGCTTCTTGAGTCAGTAGAACTGACTATAGACGTGTAAGTTGACTTGGCTGGATAAGAGCAGTGCGTTCAAGCAGTAATAATTCACAAACAATCAGCGAGCATCGGTTACTCAAATAGTGCCGGAAGAACTTCTTCATACTTATGAGCGTGATTTCGTTTCACAAAACCCAAAAGGTGTTCCTTGGCTGGTGGAAGCGCTGCAAGATGGATACACTCGAAGCAGACAATCACGACACTACTATGACAAGGATTGAGACTCAGATTGATATTTTGTGATTCAAGCTGAACACTTGTTTTGTCTTACTCTTTCAAAAGTCTTCCTTCAGGCTTGAGCTAGAGCTGCGAAGTAATCTAATGCGGTGACGAGAAGCGCATATTCCCAGGAGTTGGATTGATGAGCACAAGATAGAATGTAAAGGTAGCGTGACTATACAATCCAGAAAAGTCGCCACCTACGCGCCTTCCACATTCGGGCAGATTCATCGACCTCCGAAATGATAAGAGCACCCACATGGCTGTCTCGAAACACTGTCTTCTTATCTCGTCGCGATGGTGTCATCTGAGCCTCTGTGTCGGGCGAAAAGAGTCTTCAAACTGGCAGTATTCAACACGATTCCTTGATAGGGTGTTGTGACATACTCTAGACCTTACTCTCTGTCTTATCATGATCGATCTTGACCAAACCTTTGTCCATCAGACGCCTACTCACAGCCACACCATCAAATGGACGCGCCTGGGTAGTCCTGATTCACCACCTGTTGTCTTCATTCACGGTACACCATGGAGCTGCATTGAGTGGCAAACTCTAGCCGCGAGTCTAACTTCGCGATACTGCGTCTATCTATACGACCATCCCGGCTTTGGCAAATCACCCCTCCCCAACGCATTAGTGATCTTAATAATGATAGCAATACTATGGTTGACCTCGATCCTTCTCTTGTGTTACGAGCTGAAGCAAGCGCCGCACTGTTCCGCAAGTGGGATTTCTCAGAGCCGCCCGCAGTATTTGCTCACGACAATGGTGGTTTAGTATCTCTGCGTTTACTGCTGCATCACAATATACAGTTTGCCAGTCTTTGCCTCATTGATGTCGTGGCACTGAGCAGAACCGAAGACATTCCACTCTTCAAGCTTGTCGCAGGGAATGAGCAAGTCTTTTCAGCCATTCCACCACATCTTATTGAAGGCTTCGTACACAGCTATATCAAAACTGCCGCGTTCAAGCCTTTGGCTCCGGAGGATGAAGAGGCATTATGTAAGCCATGGCTCTCCACGGGTAGTCAAGGGCCGAAGAGGTTCTTGCAAGAAATGGTGCAAGCGCATTATCGGGATGTCAGCGACGTAGAGAAAGAGTATGGTCGTGCAGGTAAGTTGGTACCTATTAAAGTGGTATGGGGTAAGGACGACTTCTGGATCCCTGCTACGACAGCCGGTAAGCTGGCAACGGCTCTAGGTGCAGAAGAGGTGGTCTTGATTGAAGAGGCGGGACATTTGATACAGTACGATCAGCCGAGTAGGCTTGCTGTAGAGGTGTCTTTGTGGCTGGAGAAAAACAAGGTTTGAGCAATAGCGCAAAAAGGCTTGGTTTTACAAGAGCAAAGGTTGTGAGACATGGTGAAAGAAGACAAGTTTTACAAGCTATCAACTCTTTGCATAACAACGATAAGCCCTTAACACATTGAGGTTTCTATCAGTTATGAATTTTGTATTGTGACAAGGCTCGAGAGGAGAACCGGGGACACGCATAGAAGCTCACAATAAAGGTCGCATCAGAGTTCTGTTTCAGAGCGCTTAATTTCCTTTTTCACTAATATTGTCTCAGGCGC
>Ga0160427_10002688_pt1 | contig 10660 bp, 14 predicted proteins | sample SolpanmetagenomL_FD_108194 | JGI IMG/M metagenome (GOLD analysis project Ga0160427, IMG submission 108194) | Solar panel surface microbial communities from Lawrence Berkeley National Laboratory, California, USA - L | ecosystem: Engineered > Built environment > Solar panel > Unclassified ...
CCTGCTGGCCGAATCGAGCACGCCATTTATGGCCTTACAGGCATGGATTCATCTGTTCGTCGATTTCCTGACGACCAAGCATGGTCTTGCGGCGGCGTTGCAATCCGACAGGCCCAGCTTTGATACGCTGCACAGCTATTTTCTGGAGCGGCTGGTTCCCGTCTGTGAACAGTTACTTGATGTTGCCCGTCAGGCAGGGGAGATTCGCTCAGACATCCAGGCCGTCGAATTGATGTGGGGCGTGGGAAGCCTGTGTATCAACACCACCAAGGATCTGCAAGTGGATGCCCGCCGCCTGGTTAACTTGCTGTTAACAGGGCTCCGCTGAATTTCTGGACGACTTCTAGGCAACACCAGGTCATGCTTGCGCCCACTCTCACCACCGATCGCCTGATCTTGCAAGCTCACGAACCGGACGATCTCGATGCTTGTGTGCGCCTCTGGCAAGATCAGACGGGTCCGAACCAAGGCAACTGGCAGCGGCGCTTGCCGCCCGCCGTGACCGCGGCCCCAAATCTGCTCGGAGCGGCCACCGGATACTGCGCGGCGCTGCAGACCGAACTACGCCGCAGCTGGGTCCTGAACCCGTGCACCCTCAGCCTGGAAGACGCGGCGGAGATCCAGCGCCGGGCCGTGAACGACGCGCTGCTGGCCGCCCCTGACCTGCGTGACCGGACGCTTCCGGCCCTGACCCCGGAAGAGGCGCAGCTGCTCAGGCGACTAAAGCACGCGGCCGGGACCAGTTGACTGCACCCGGGCTGACAGCACCCGGCGGTCCGTCGTCCAGGCCCGCAACACCGCCCAGGGCGGCACGGTCAATTACACTCGACCCACACCGCCCGACCGGGGCGGAACCGCCCCTCTCAAAGGAGTCCGCATGACCTCACCAGCCGAACAGTCCGCTTCCACCCCGAGCCTCTCCCTTGCCCCCGACAACACGGTGCCGAGCACCCCTGATCTCAACACAGAGCGCACCTTCCGGCTTGGACCTTCCGGCGGGCATGGCGGCGAAGCGTTCGAGCAGCGGGGCCTTCCGGGAATGCGCCCAATCGGCGTGGCTGTGCGGCACGCGGCCCTGATCGACGCGGTCAGCCTGATCTGGCCCAACCAGAAGGACGAAACCCCGGCCGCCGGCGGCGAAGGTGGGACCCTCACGCAGGTGATGTTCGCCGACGGTGAGACGCTGGTGCAAATCCGCGGACGTCACGGCGCACACCTTGACGGACTGGAGCTGACCACCAGCGCAGGGCAGGTGCTGACCTTCGGTGGCCCCGGCGGAACGCACGAGTTCGCCTACGACGTGCCGACCGGCACCACGCTGACCGGTCTGTTTGGCCGCGCAGGGATATACCTCGACGCGCTGGGCATCATCCTGACCGCCGAACAGCCGAAAACCGCCCCCGCGAAGAAGCCCGGTGCCAGGAAGCCCAGTGCGAAGAAGCCAGTCGCTCCTAACGCCGCCGAAAAACCTGCCGTTGCCAAGCCTGCTGTACGGAAGAAGAACGACCCCGAAGGCTCGGAAGCGACTCCCAAGGAGGCCGAGGACGGCGCTGCCGCGCCCGCCAGGAACCGTGCCAGCGCGAAGGCAAAATCACCGGTCAAACCAAAAGGCTGAGCCTCGACAGGAACGTGCCGGAAGCAATCAGCTTCCGGCACGTTCCTGTTCCGGCGCGATTGCGATTCCCCGCACTCAGTCAGGGCAACACGGCCGCGAATCCTGCTCTACGATCTGCTTCAGAGCAACGACCACGCCCAGACAGTGGACAGACGACGTGAGGTGATCATGGGGTTGTGTTGCCTGAACTGGTTCGACAGCAAGCTGAGGGCAGGGGCGTCCTGAAGTTCAGGATCCCCTGCCACGACTATGGAACACGCCTGGAACGCTTTTCTTTGATTGTTTCGTCTGGTTGGCGGCAGGAGCACTGGGTCTTGCGTGATGGTGAAGGGTACCGATGCTGGCGTGCAAGTTGAGGAATGCGTGCGCTCGTTTCCTCCGCTTGAATCCCTGCTGTTGTCTTGAGCAGAGCAGCGCCCATGAGGACGCTTGCTCGCTGTCGCTCTTGACGCCGTGTGGGCTGGTGGGATTGCTCGATCAGATTGTTCCGTCAGGCTGTCGAAATCACCTGGTGGTAATCAACATTGATGAGGCTTGGGATCTCCCGAATCGCGGCTCCACAGCTCCGGAATTGATCGGTACAGACCGTGTCTGGGACATCGTACTCACCCAGAAGTCGCATCAAGAAGTTCTTGGCGGCCTCGGTATCGCGGTGCCTCTGGAGCAAGATCCCCTGCACGAAGCCGGACTCGTCCACTGCTCGCCACAACCAGTGCCTTAGCCATCCACCGTCGTGCAGACCTCATCGAGAAGCCACCGGGAACCCCGACGGGGTTCCTGGTGACGCAGGCCAGCTGCGAAGAGCGAACTGAACTTGATGGCCCATTCGCGGAGTGTTTCGTGACTGGCCAGAATGCCGCGCTGGTGCAACACTTCCTGAACGTCACGGTAACCGAGAGGAAAACAGTGGTACAGTCAGACAGCCTGCTGAGGGATGATCGTGGGAAAGCGGTGGCGGTCGGGCTTGACGTCAGATACGGATGGTCAGCCTACCCTGAGCCGGTTAAGGCAACACAACCCGTCCAGGCCATCAGCGCAGCGCGCTGCAACAACTCGATTGAACAATCCTGTCGCTCGACCCGACAACAGGAACGAAGCCAGATCGGCTTCAAGAACCGAAGGCGAGCATAGGAATGCCTCACCCTGCATGCCCGCGTTTCAAATCTTCAGCAGCACACCCGCACGACCGTTCCTGCCTGGCTTCGAAGATCGAACCAAGACCATGCCCACTTGGCATGGCACCACGCAGCTGAAGTGGCCGTCTGAAGTTCAGACGGCCACCGACCTCATTAGGGCCTCTTCAATTAACTCGCCAGAACCATCTGGACGGATATCCTGGTGTACCGTGTAAAGGCTAAAAAACCCGCTGAAGTGGACCAACGTATTCAATCAAGTTTTTTAAGCTTACTAAGGATTTCATTGTCATTCAAATTCCCAAATTCCTCTATTTTAGAGGCAGCTAAAGATTCTATTCTAGCTACTTCTATTTTTATAGCACCTAAATCAAGATATTGACCGAAAAAGTTTGCCTCCTGCGTTTCAGGATCATAATTTCTGAAAAATCTTTTAGCGGAACTGCCTGAAACGGTTGACATAGGATAAGTAGTTCCCAGATCATGGTCGATTAAGTTATTGAAGGTGTTTGGATCATTGGCCCACGCATCTAAATTTTTATCAAAGTTCTCAAAATTGCTTATCATAAATTTTAGATGGATAGGTGAGGAGGCTTTTATCTGAAAAATTTCCTGAATGACAGACGTTCTGACCTGGCGAAATTCTCTAAGGTCTTTCCTATCAGCAGATCCCCAGATGATTTTGGAAATAATGGCGCTATGATTTAAGAATGCTTGAATATAAAAAAATACTTTTCGGTTGTTCTCTTCACCAATAGCGATATTCACTTGAAGCTGCTCGTAAGCGTATTCAACATTTTCACACTGAATCACAACCTCTTTAAGATACATCTGAATCTGAAAGAACTCCATGATAGATTCTACCTAATTTTTAGAACTTCCAGTTACATTCATCGATTCTGGCAAGGGTTGTGTTGCCTTACCTAGCGTCACGGTCGCGGCAGGGGTGGTCTAAAGTTCAATATGCCCCTGCTGCGACTGCAGACCACATCTGAAACACGTGATTCTGATGTTGTCTTCTGGTTGATGCGGAGCCGCTGGTACGGGAATGATGGTGGAGGTTGGTCACTCGGGCATGTAAACTCAGGAATTCTTGAGCGCACTTTCGACGCCCGAATCCTTGCCGACTTTGCTCTTGTCGCCGTGTGGGACGGTAGGATTGCTCGATGATGTTGCTGCACCGGGCCGGAGGGATCACCTGCTGATGACGGACATTGACTAGGCTCGGGAGCTCCCGGATCGCGGCTCCAGAGCTACGCAGCTGGTCGGTATCGATGACCTCTGGGACATCATCTGCCAGCAGCTGCGCCAGGAAGGTCTTCGCGACTGCTGTGTCCCGATGCCGCTGGAGAAAAATGTCGAGCACGAACCCGTACTCGTCGACCGCCCTCCAGAGCCAGTGGCGAACCCCGTCGACACTCGTACCCACCTCGTCAAGATGCCACAGAGAACTCCGACGGGGTTCTTTGTGGCGCAAGTCTTCCGCGAAGAGGGGTTCGAACTTGATGCACCACTTGCAGAGAGTCTCATGGTTGGCCTCAATACCACGCTGGTGCAGCAATTCTTGGACGTCACGGTCACTCAAAGGAAAGCGATGATAAAACCAAATGGCGTGCTGAATGATGGTCATGGGAAACGGTGACGGTAGGGCTTCGGGTCGGGCACAGCCGGTCAGCCTACCCTGAACTGGTTAAGGCAACGCAACCCCTTGGCGAGAACTTCTGTTCCAACTCTCGTGTCATCCGCTGACTACGTTGTTGAACAATGTGGTACCGGCGAGTTGATGTCTACCACCTTCAGATACCAGCGAGGTTTCCGACTCTCCTTCGATGAGTGGGCCCAGATCCTCCGCTTTACCAATGCGTGAAAGGGGTTGATGATAATGATCATGGCGAGCAGGAGGTTCGCGGGAGCCTGTTCCACCAGTGGATGAGGGTTCAGGCTCGTGTGCTGGACAGCTTTTTTTTTGCACATCGCAACATCTCAGTCAAACTGCTTTCTCTCCCTGCCCTTCTGTGAGCGGCGTGCCCAGTAGCACGCTCAGGGCCACCGCGACCACCACGGCTCCAGCCCCGAACGTGGCCCCCGGTCCCAAGCGGGCATACAGTTGTCCGCTCAGCAGCGGCCCGGCCGCCTGGGCGAGGGTGCGCACCGCCTGGGTGCCGCCCCTCACCCGACCCTGCTCGCCAGGCGCAATCGCCAGTGACATCAACGTGGTCACGGAGGCGGTATAAACGCCCTCACCCAGCGCGAACAGCAGCACACTCAGATAAACCAGAGGCACCAGCGGGTAGAGTGGCAGGAGGGCCAGGCCGGTCAGACCGATCACGCCCAGCGTCAGACCCATCCGGGCGACCCGGCTCTCACCGAACGCGCGGATGAGGGAAGGGAACAAGATGCCCTGCGCCACGATGTCGCACAGCCCGGAAAGGATGAATACCGTGCCGACCTGTCCCGGTCCCCAGTGCAGGCTGTCACGGGACATGATCGGCAGTGCTACCTGCATCAGCGAGAAGGGCAGGGTGAAGAGCGCGCTCACGGTCACCAGCCGCCGCACCAGCGGGTTGACCAACGCATACTTCAGCTGCAGCATTGGGTTCAGGTGTGAAAGCTGGAAGTCCGGCTGGCGCTTCTCGAGCGCCAGTGTCTCCGGCAGTGCGGCGTACGCCCACAGCAGGTTAAGGAGGGTCACGCCGGCAGCCGCGTACACCGGGGTATTGAGACCGAAGTGGGCAAGCAGGCCGCCCAGGGCGGGCCCGACGATCATGCCCACACCGACCGCCGCGCCGACCTGCCCGAAGACCTTGGCCCGGCTTTCTGCGTCGGTGCTGTCGGCGACGTAGGCAAAGATGGCCCCTACGCCACCTGCCGCCACGCCGTCTACGATGCGACCCAGGAACAGCATGAAGAGGCTGCCACCGATGCCGAACAGCAGGTACCCGATGGCCGAGCCGAGCAGGGTAAACAGAATCACCGGGCGGCGCCCGAACGCGTCGCTCAGGGCACCCAGCACCGATGAGCCGAAGAACGCCAGAAACGAGGTGGCGGCGGCCAGGAGTCCGATCACCACGCTCTGCTGACCGGGATCGGAGACGTAGCGCCCCACGATGAAGGGGAGGATCGGAAAGACCAGCGAGAGGCTGACCGAAAACAAGAAGATGGTGCTGAGCAGCAACAGGATCGGCGGACGTCTGGAGGGCACGTTCATGGCCCCAGATTGGGCCTGAAGTTGACCGCTGCCATTGGAAAAATGCGTCAGATCGATGAGCCGGGTCGGTGTAGTGGCAGCCCACGGAAACCCGGCCTGGAGTAATGCCCACGCTAGGTTGCCGTGCTCGGTGGCAGGGCGGCTTCTCTTCAGCGCCGTCCCAACCCGAAGCCAGGCGGCAACTCCAGTTCAAGATAGCTGTCGCCCCTCCTCTCGAACAGGTTCAGGTCGACGGTGTGCCGGTGACGCACGGCAACCGCAGCGAACCTGCTGGGCGTCATGCCCGACAACCTCCTGAACTCGTTGATCAGATGGGCCTGGTCAAAGAACCCAAGTTCGAAGGTCAGATCGGCCATCGGCACCGACGGGTCCAGCCGGATGCGGGTGTTTGCTGCGTCGAAGCGCACCACGCGGGCCAGGGTCTTGGCGCTCACGCCGATCTGCTGCGCGAACTGGCGCTCCAGGGTACTCCGACTGATATTCAGCGTTTCGGCCAGTTCTGCTACCTGTACCGTGCCCAGAGACTGGTAGATGTGCCAGGCCGCCTGCACGCCCGCGCCCAGCCCACCCCGACGTCTGGCAAGCCCGATCAGATGGGTTTCTAGAGCCTCCCGAGCGGCGTTCCATTCTCCTAATCTCAGGAGGGCCACGACCTCCCGTCCCCAAGTGCTGTCATTGATAGCGGTGTTCAGGCGGTCCGGCGGCGCGTCCGCCTGCCAGCCCAGCAATTGCCGGGCGGCCCACGGGTACAACTCGGCCACCAGCATACGGAACTGGCCCTGCATCATGCTCTCCTGAGAGTGCAGGCTGAACTGGGTCAGGGTCACCGGCGGAAGTGCCCGCAGCGTTTCTGGGGCGGGGCCCGTTAGGACCGTCTGAGCGGAGAACATCAGACGGACCATTCCCTCCGGTAAGTCAGCGTTTTTCACTGGCTTTGCCAAGTACAGGTCATCAAGCTCCCAGTACCCCTGGACCAGATCATGCAGGTCTGGGTGAGGGGCATGGTGGCGAAAGCGCATAACTCATTCTGACAGCGGGAGTCAACGGCATGGGGGAAGAGGGTGCGCTGGAACCAGCCCGGGGCATCATCGGCGGGAATAACGGTCTCTAGGGCTGGGCCATAAGGCGTTCGTGACGCCCATCCTGGTCGGCCCACCAGCGCCGCTCCGTCCGGGTAGGGTATGCGCTATTTAGTCAGTTCGTGTCGATGCGCCCCGACCCTTCTGAAGCGCAGCGCCTCTCCACTCTTCATGCGACACCTGTGGCTTCGATTGACGTCACTTTCATGAAAACTATTCAGGGAGTCATCAATAAATATTATCGTGTGCCCTCCTAGCCTAAGCACCAAAACAACCATCCCGAGGCAGGATCGTCGGGATGCGCATGGTCAACTGCATAGCCATGAATGTTGCCGACGGTGTGATGACCAACTGCGACGTGGGCAAAGAAGTCATCGATTCAGCTGGAACGACACTCACTAACATCTGGAGTCAATCAGGGGAGCGTATGACGGGAAAAAAACGAAAAACGTCGTGGTGAAGAACAGTCACGAAACGAAGGTCATCAGACCCACCGCCGTCGGCCTGCTCACCAATGTCGAGGTGGACGGTAGCGTCAACACAACCGTCGAAGACGCTGTTGCAGTAAGCCTAGAGGCACACCTTCTGAGTCTTCAGCTTGGAGGGTATATCGCACAGCTGCAGCCACTCAGTGCACAGTCTCAGGTGCCTGAGCTTCTGGCAAAGCTGGATGAACTTGTCAACGTCCTTAAGAGGAAAGGGCATCATTCACCTATCGTCCAGTACCTCGCCAATGGCGCGACGACAATTTTGCTCAGTATTATCAGCGACCACACCGACCAGATCTTCGTACAAGTTCAGCATGCCTTAATCGGGTCGGGATAGGCTGACCCGCCGTGACCGAGGCCAAGCCTGACCGGCATGGTTTGCCCATGGTCATCATCCAGCACGCCGTTTGGCTATACCACCGTTATCCTCTTAGTTACCGAGACGTGCAGGAATTGCTCCGCCAGCGCAGCGTTCAGGTCAGCCACGAGACGCTTCGCGCATGGTGCATCAAGTTCGGTCCCCTTTTCGCTGAAGACCTGCGCCACCAGGAACCTCGACGGGTTCCTGGTGGCATCTAGACGAGCGTGTCCGCTTCATCCGGAAGACAACATCAGAACCATGCGTTCCAGACATGGTCAGCGGTTGTGGCAGGGCAGCCTGATCGTCAGGCCACCCCTGCTCTCCGGCTGACGAAAGACAAGTTAAGGCAACCCAACAAATTGCTCAGTCATGACCTGCAGGCTCCCGCGACGCACTGAGAGCATGTTTTTCAACCCTCTGAGACCCACTGCGCATCAGATTAACGGGTACTTTTGTAGAGCATATAGACGTCTTGTCTTTTCAGATTAGTACTGTATATCTATTACTTTAATTTTCTAGAACTCTAGAACTCTAGAGTGGAAACCAGAGTTCTTGTACCTAGTTAAGCAAAATGCCATACTGTCTGTATGATCATTACACTCGTTAGTCAGAAAGGCGGATGCGGCAAAACCACGTCGTCCGTCCACTTTGCGGCTTTGCTGGCCCGATCGGGCCCTACCCTACTGATTGATGAGGACCCAGCGGCGCATGCCCTGAGCTGGCACAGACGCGGCGAGGAGCGACTGCGCTTCGGAGCGGCCAGCCATGCCAGCAGCCTCCGGATCGCCAGAGACTATACGCATTTCGTGATCGATACCAAAGGCGGACTCGAAGACGAACAGATCGCGGAAGTCTACGAGGGAGCAGACCTGCTGCTGATTCCAGCCATCGTCGAGAGCATGACACTTGAGAGCATGCACAAGACGGCCCTCGCCCTGCGTAAGAAAGACCCACAGCTTGGCCGGGTCCGGGTACTGTTCACCCAGACGCGCCGGTCTAGCCAACGCAAGCTGGATGAGGCGCGGGCCGTGGTCGAAGAGCTGGGTCTGTTGCCGCTTAAGCAGACCATTCGTGACACGGAAGCGTTCAAGGATGCCTGCGACGCGGGAACCCTGGTGTACCAGACCAAAAACGCTCTCGGTAAGAGCGGCTGGCTGGACTACGAAGCAGCCTTCAATGAGGCTGTAGGTGAGCGGCAGGTCTCGGCATGAACCGATTCGCGCATCTCAAAGCACCAGTAGAGGAGATACCAGACGCCGCTGTCGCAGCAGAACAACCGGCCGACCTCAATCCCGAGGTCACGCAACCTGAAATGCCGTTACCGACAGAACAGTCCACAGAATCCACCGAGCTGGAGGAAGTCGTGTATCTGGTCGAGCGCCGGATTGGCATCGTCGGAAAAATTCCGGCCAGCCTGAAAGACAGCTATGACGAGATGGTTCTGCGCTCTCGCAAGTACATCGGGCGTCCGAACGCAGACTTGGCCGTGCAGGCCTGGGTGGAACTGACACTGGAGGACGAGAACTTTAAACGGCTCTGGTTGAAGCGAATTCAGGAGCTGAAGAAATAACGATGCAGAGCATCAAGCACGTCCATCTGCCTTTGAATTGAGCAGTCCCCTAACACGAGAGGTTCACTCCGACCTGATGCCGTAGGGTGAGATATTCAGTAAACCGAACGTTCGTTCCAGTTGGTCGACCGGTTTCCGAAATCCACGTATACGTAGTCGATTCTCAGTTGGGAGTGGCGCATCCCAAGATATCCAGAGAGCTGCTGGGTGGAAACTCGGCCGCACAGGGAGACCAAAGTGCACGGCAGCCGGGTAGAGACGGAAGATATGGAGACACTGCTGCTTCAGAGCCAAAAGGTGGAGCAATGTGTATAAGTCTTACTTCTGATGCAGGAGCCGCATACATCGTGCCATTGGGCCTAGTGGAAGGCATCTCCCTGTGAACTTACGTCGCAAAGCAAACGCCTCCTTCTTGACTTCCGGCTTACTTCAACCTGTTCAGCGACCTACGTCATGTGCAAGTGGCAAGCTCGCCCGTTAACAACCGTCGTAGGCCTAGCAACACGGCGTCACAGATGCGCGCTTGACCAGATTGGAACTGGCGCCGATCAACAGTCACAGACCGGTGCCGAACAGAATCTGTCCCCACTGCCGGGCGGCCCTCACACCTTGCCCTCGCCGGTCAGCCGGTCCTGGGGCGTTCTCCGAAACAGGGCCACGAGCAACAGCACCCAGCCCACAGTTTCCAGCAGCACCCGGACCAGCCCCACTCCGCCGAGAATGGCTCCGATTTCAGCAGCAGGCATGAAGCGCCGCTGGAGGCTGATCGGCAACACCAGATTGACGACCGTTCCGGTGACATTCAGGATCAGAAATAAAATCAGCGCGATCAGCACCAGTAGGAAACGGGCATCGTGCAGCCGGAGTGCGGCCAGCACGATGCCCACGAGCCAGACAAGCAGGAGCGGTGAAGTGACGGCGAGTTGAAGCAGCACAGGCACGATCAGGTCCATGTCGACATTCTTTCACCCGTTTCGGTTCTGACGTGATTCGAGCGGCTGAAGGCGAGCAGTGCCTGAATCATCGCGTCTGGGTCAGCGCGACTGGCCGGGCCAGGGTTGCGGCGCGGTCGGGACGGTGGGGAGGCCCGAGGTGGCCACCGGCTGCCTGTTCAGGGCGCGACTTCGCATGCCCGAGATGTTCTTCATGTTGAACAGGTGCACCACGCCGATCACCAGCATCACCACTCCGAGCTGCCAGCTCAAC
>Ga0160427_10002690_pt1 | contig 10644 bp, 15 predicted proteins | sample SolpanmetagenomL_FD_108194 | JGI IMG/M metagenome (GOLD analysis project Ga0160427, IMG submission 108194) | Solar panel surface microbial communities from Lawrence Berkeley National Laboratory, California, USA - L | ecosystem: Engineered > Built environment > Solar panel > Unclassified ...
ATGCCAAGCGCTTCGAGAGCACGATAGGCATCTCGAACGTGGTATTTGTCCAGCCTTCGATCTATGGTAACGACAACTCCTGCCTTCTCGACGGCCTCCGAGCACTCGGCCCACGTCGAGGACGGGGCGTGGTCGGTATAGATCCCAACAAAGTCAACCCGGAAGAGCTCTTAGCATGGCATGAGCTAGGAGTTCGTGGTGTTCGCCTCAATCTAAAGTCAGTCAACGCGAAATTAACACCTACTCAACTAGAGGACAAGCTACGCCAGTACGCCAAAATCGTAAAACCATTAGGCTGGGTACTGGAGCTGTTCATAGAGATGGAGTCACTTCCAATCATCGGCGACATCCCTGAAGATCTAGGCATTCGAATCTGTTTTGCACATTTCGGTGCCCCCAAGCTACCTCCGATGGAGAAACGAACACATCCAATAAACCCCTACAACTTGGCTGGATTCCAATCTCTTATCAACCTCCTTCAGAAACCAGATGTATGGGTCAAGATCTCTGCTGCCTATCGACTTGACGAGGACCCGGAGTTTCGTGGTATCGAAGCTGTAGCGCTCGAGCTACTAAAGAAGGCGCCTAGTAGGTGTGTGTTCGCATCAGATTGGCCACACACTAGGTTCGATGGGTTTGATGTGCGGCCGTTCGTTGATAGGTGCTTGCAATGGACAGAAGCAGCAGGGACGACGAAGGCAGTGTTTGTAGACAACGCCAGGGATCTATGGGATGTTAGGTAGCAGGCCGGAGGCTATGCTCCGTGAGAGGCGATGTAGACTCAACATACGTATAGTAGACTACCTTTCTAATGATTACGATCAACGTCACATACTCCTGGTGACCATTCAGAGCACAATAATGTGTTTCTCCTCAAAAAAAATGGGTTTCGATATTCGACTCCTCGTTGCTCCAAACCCATTCATTGACACTAGGAAATTACGAATAATCGACGTGCACCAGAAACAACGTGTCCCAACGAGCCAGAAGCTAGCAACGAAGCAATGAAGAGATGTACAACATCTTCGAAGTCACGTGATGATCATTTCTAACCACACCTCCCCAAAGTTTCGCTTTATCCTTATGCCCTCCACCGAACAACACAACTCAAGAAGAAACCATGCAAAAGATTCATGTGATGTGTCACATACTTCGCTCCATCATCTTCCCGTGACTCGAAAGGTAGAGGTCGACCTTTTCACCCAGAGAATAAGCGAACTTCCACCACCAAAAGTCCACCGCAAAGTATCTCGGTCAAAATCCGAAGTGGACTTTGTACACTACAAGCCTCCTATGATACGGACTCTACGGACTCCGAACACATCTATCTTAGACGCTAATAGCCTGTTCAGGTACGGAAAGCTACGGAGGACATGTCAAGCGATGATTGAGACCAACGAGCTTGTCCTGTGTTGAGATGCTTGCTCTTCGGTCGCTGCCGGTAATCACAATAAATAGATGCCAGTTGATGCTCCTTAAGATGTCCAGTAATTTCCTTGGGCCGTACAGCTGGAAAGATCATACTTTGCATCCGTGACTTGATACCCGAAGTTTTTTGATCTCATTATTCTGCTTTCCTACGTGAATAGGCTACCAATCTATTGTCTTTCATTACGATCTTTACTTCTACAGCTTCAACATGGACAAAAAGAGCCCTCCCTCAATCTTCACCACCATCCTCGCAGGAGGCTTAGCCGGAGCAGCTGAAACATGCATCACGGTACACCACCTCTATGTACTATACACGTTCAAAAACTAACCAATGCCCTCAGTATCCCGCCGAATTCGTCAAAACACGTCGCCAACTCGAAAGCCGTATTCCCGGCACACCCTCCACCAGCTCCTTCAACATCCTACGCAGCACAATCCAACAACACGGCCTGAAAAACGTCTATGCCGGCTGTCAAACACTAGCTGTCAGCAATGCAATGAAAAGCGGCATTCGCTTCTTCTCTTTCGAAACCGCGAAACGGACTCTGACGCCGTACTTTGAGCCTGCTACTGGAGCATCTACGTCTACAGCACGGAATCCGTGGTTAAACCTGTCAGCTGGACTTTGTGCTGGTGCTACAGAGAGTATCCTTGTTGTCACGCCTGGCGAGTCGCTGAAGACGCGGGTGATTCATGATAGTGCTTCAGGAGGACAATTGAGCAAATTGCCATTGACGCGTATTGTGGCACAGACGGTGGCACAGGATGGCTTGTTCTCGTTGTGGCGGGGGTTGACGCCAGTGTTGTGCAAGCAAGGCACGAATAGTGCGGTGAGGTTTACGACGTTTGGTGCGCTGAGAGACAAGTTGAGGGATACGTGGCCAGAGCAGATGGGCGGGACGACTGCGACGATGATTGCTGGCGCTGGTAGTGGTGTTGTGACTGTGTGAGTACATGATCTCACGTTCCCGGATGACTGAGTACTGACAACCTTGCTAGATACGCTTCGATGCCGTTCGATAATGTCAAGACACGGATGCAGGCGTTAGGAAATCCAGATCGACGGATGTTTACTTGTGCTACTCGCATGCTTACTCAAGAAGGTGTTCTTGTGTTCTGGAAAGCTACGACACCAAGACTTGTGAGGTTGACGGTAAGTGATTCACCTTGACGAGCTTTGTTATTCCATACTAATTGGTTCCCACTAGCTTTCGAGCAGTATAACGTTCATTGTTTATGATTATGCTGTTAGGATGATGGATAGCTTGAAGACACCAAGGACGATAGCTGCTACAGCCCAGCAAGTCGTGTAGTGTGGACGGTATACTGTTGAGAATGAGGTGGTAAGATGATGGGCTAGGAATCTGGGAACGGCGTTTGGCTTTTGCTTGGGCAGACTTCACACCAGGTTCAATGAGTGTTATAGGCATGGCCATGGATGTGTGATTTCGGTTGTTGATGGGTTGGGATGATCTGATGGAGTTCGACTATACGTCATCGGTGATACAGATGTGGCTAATGCCATGTTGCTATGTAATACACTGGTGTGTCTTTTCAATGGTTCAAGAGAATGGCGCTATGGGTTTATGGACGGGTCAAGGACAAGAATAGACTAGACATGACTTATGACAAACAATTTTATATCTCCTCGAATATGTGCATTCAAGGTCTCCGTGAGTATGTGAAGAGTTCCGAAGTTAGTCGTCAGAACACAAAATGATGCCAGCAGTACGAAACGATAATGTTTGCATTGAATTTTACTATATTTGTTACATGCCGGAGACGAGGCTCAACAGCTTTACTTTCAAAATGCTGATCCCCTCAGCCATCACATTCACCACGCACAGTGCATAAGCATCTGCAGGAATGATTCATCTTATAAGTAGGACACACAAGTCCACTTCATATACTCATCAAGATCATGATCTAGTGGCCAGCCATAGCGCCCTTAGAAGAGTTGCGATCACCATCACGTCCAGCTCCATGCTCCTAGAAACGTCTCAAATCAGTGGTTGATCAGGAATCCGTACGGCGTTGTGATAATACATACGTTGCCGTGAATAATAGTACCCTTCTCCAGAATAGCAATTATAGCGTCGTCCTCACTCTTCGTGCCGAACTCGTTCTCCAACGAAGCCTTGGATGCTGTGTCGAGCGTGCCTTGTGCTCCGTGCCTAATGGTAGAACGATATGTTAGTACTGCCAATTGGTCTTATTCTTCTCTTTTCTAACGATGATCCTGATAGAGAAAGGTTGGAAGTAGGGGCAGAAGCTATCTTACTTATGGGTGACGAAGATCTTGAAGCCATCTACTACCTGTGCCAGAGGGATAGAGCGGTCTCCAGTCCAGTTCTTGACAGCTTGCTCGGATTCGACAATGACGATAAAATCATCGCTGGAGCCCTTGTAGTGGACTTTGGTGGTTGGTCCGTTTCCGCGCATGTTCAGAAGTTTGTTGGTCTGAAGGGAGGTGTGTTTATTGAAGTTGCTGGTGTAGAAGATTGGTGTAGTTATTGTTGTTTAAGAAGAAGTGTGCAATTAATCAGATGGTCTGAAGTCCATTGGAATCTAGGCACGTCATAGGTCGCGTGGTTGTGTGCTGGACCCTGAGAAACACACCCTGTCTTGGCGCGGAGCATCCTCCGGCGCTAGATCGACAATCATCAAATTTCTGTGACAAGTCTGAAACATATACCCATTCACGCCTCAAACCATGTCCGACCCAACGCCAACACCATCCAAGAAGCACAAGAAGAGCCACCGAGATGCCAATGGCGAGAAGGTCTCCAAAAAGCGAAAACACCACGACACAGACACCACCGAAGCAGAACCTACACCCTCCAAAAAGTCCCGTCGTAGCACAGCATCACAAGAAACACCACAACCACCATCCAAAGCAACGACAAAACCCGACCCACCATTCACCACAAGCACCACGCCCTTCTTCACACAAACCATCTCCTTCTACTTCGCGCTCTCCCCAATCGGCCAACGCAACCCACTACAAGGCCTATGCGCTGAACACCTCTCCCCTCTCATCCTAACCTACTACCCACCCCTCAAAGGCGTCGTGCTATCCTATTCAAACCCACGCCTATCCGAGCAAAGACCGCCAGGAAGCACAGACAAAACACCCATCCTATCACGCGCAATCGAAGAATACGCCGTCACCTACGTCTGGCTAACCGCCGACTTCACCATCCTCCGCCCCGCCCGCGGCGCAGAGATAGAAGGCCACGTAACCGTGCAAAGCCCCAATCATCTCGGGCTCGTATGCTGGAACCTCTTCAATGCAAGCATAGAACGGCGGCGATTACCACGGAACTGGCGATGGCAGAGTCGACGTGGAGCGCGAGCATCTTCAGAAACACTTCGGAGGGAAGGCAGTGCGGCGCCAGGCCAGGACGACGGTGAGGGGTACTTTGTGGATGGAGATGGCAAAAAGGTGGAGGGGATGGTGAGGTTTAGGTTGAGGGATTTTGATATTGCGCCGGAGATGGGGAAGGAGAAAGGGTTTACGAGTATTGAGGGCACGATGCTGGATGATGAGGAGGAAGGGAAGATTATGAGGGAGAGTGTAGGGAGTGGAGTGGCGAGGAGGATCAATCGAAGACTGCCTGGAGTGGATTCCGTCGCTGTTAATGCTTAACGTGAGTATGGTGAGCATTTCGATGCGAGTGGCTGGATTCCCTGCTGAATATGACCGCCAATCCTGAGGTATACTACGCAATACAAGCCATATTTTTGATTCGAAAACTCCATGCCTCCAAACTTATCTCTTAGATATATCTCGTATATTGTTTAATATCTGCTTTTTACCCTCTCACCATCTACCTCTCTTCTACATTAGTCAAGCACAACAACCTCTCCTCTATCTTCTTCAAAGCATCGTCTTTCGATACTCCTGGGTATGGCGTATAGCATGCTCTGACTACATCCTGGACTGTAAAGTGCTCCAAATGCGAATTTCCACCAACACGACCTGGGACTGCAAAGACGACACACCCCGCTGCGTCAATTCTGAGGTATGATACGCGATACAAGCCATTTTTGATCTTGAAATCCTCGAAAAGGCCTGCAAACTCATCTCGTAATAGATCCCGTCTATTCTATCGTCAGCTTCTTCTTCCACTCTTACGTCCTATATTCTCCTCTGGGTCTTTTCTACATCAGCCAAGTACAACCACCTTCCTTCTTCATCCTCCGAAACATCATCTTTCGATATCCCTAGCTGTGGCTCTATAGCACCAACAACCAACTTCATCGATTGCGCACCATAAGTCACACAGAATCGTCAGAAGCAATCAGAATTACATGATCTTGCACAAAATATTCTACAAATCACGAGCATGAAAATGAGACAGAAAAATTATGATACATAGTGCAGCGGGCACATATATGCGCACCTTGCTGATGCAATCCGACCACTCTGAAATGATATCAACGGGTAGAGATGTGAGATCCTGTTTATTTTTAAGTAGGCAGCGTTTTCAATGCCATGCAGTGCATGGTTCAGATTCAGCGCTTACTTGAGCAGTTTCGATTCATATCAACTTAATTACTCTATTATTTAGTATCACAGCGCTATTATAGTATTATAGTATTATGGTCGTTCCGTGCCATTGCAGGGATGAAGTGAGGGGCAAGAATCCAAATTTCCGGCTCGATTGTAAATTTCGCGTTCATCGGTGTGGAAAGTTTTCGTCCAGTAAGCAGAGGCTAAACCCCATGGAGCTCGCCACGCATTATGGTCTTTTATTAGTTTCGCGTCATCTTCCCCTAGTCACTCCCATCTTCCTTCCTCGGAACTACCTCGTTCTTCACTCTTGACCTCCTATCACCATCACCTTCACTCTCACTCTCACTCTCACTCCCCTCCTCCTCACTCTGCGGCCCAAACCCCTCCAGCTTCCGCCTCGCCTCCCTCAACCTCTCCTCCTCCTCCACAATCCTCAACCCCCTCGCCAACTTCTCCGGATCAACCTCCCAAGGCTTGCCCTTACACCAATGCCATCCCGGCAATCTCCTCCTCTTCTCACACTTAACACATCCCCAGCTTTTACATTTCCTACACCTCACCGCACTAAACAGCTTACGCATCCTCCATCGATCGCTAAGCGCGCCACATGGTGGATTAGGACAATACCAGCTTCGATCTGGAGAGATTGCTAGTCGGTCTTCGAGGAAGCGTTGGCGGGTGTAGACTTTGGCGGGACAGTGGGTTTTGATTAGTTGGGGAGGTATGGCTTCGTTGGAAGTGATGAGGGGGACGGCTGGGTTGGGGATGGCGGGTGGATGCGGGCGTTTCTCCGGTGTGTACGAATGCGCTAGTGGGCACTTGGGTGGGAATTCGGACGTTAGGTTCGAGGGTGATAGGGAGGTTGTGATTAGGTTGGTGAAGCAGGCTGGACAGTAGCTGTGGGTGCATGGGAGGATGATGTGGCTTTCGTAGGCGGTGGACGCGCAGGTTGCGCAGTTGGGTAGACGGGGTTGTTCTTTCGTGGTGCTAGTGGTGCTGGTGGTAATGCTGCTGCCGGTCCTAGCGGTTGTAAAAGAGGGCGTAATAGTTGAGGGTTTTGATGAGGAAGCTGTAGTGGGAGAAGCTGTAGTGGGCGAAGCTGTGGTGAGGGAAGCTGTGGTGAGGGAAGCTGTAGTGGGAGAAGCTGTGGTGGGAGAAGCTGTGGCGGGAGCAGCTGTACAGTTGGTGCTGGCATACAGGGTGATATGCAAGGGTAGACCGCGAGTCCAGGGAACAGTGAAAGCTGGAAGTAGTGGAATCATTGCGAAAGTCGGTGTATCGAAGAGATTGCAGAACCTGACCAATGTCGATGTAGAATGGGTGCAAGCGAAGACGATGGTAAGCAGTATCCCAGTCCAGTACTCTTCTAGACACTGCGAGTGGTCTTTGAGATATAGGCAACTCAAGGGCTGCCCAGGTGATCCCTACCATCGTCCATGTCTCCTCAATACGCTTCCTCACTCCAGAGATAAAGGCGAAGCTTAATACTCTTCCTCACTCCAGAGATAAAGGCGAAGCTTAATACTCTTTCATGGTCATAGGATAAACTCCCACCCTCTACCCACTTCCCTTCTCCAACTTCTCCTGCTGCTTCTTCTTATCTCTCGAGTTGACATTCCACTTACTCTTATTCATATGTTCATGCAACGCCCTCATCGTCACTTTATTCCCCACATCACCCACAGGCGTCAGATCAACCTCTCCTCCTCTTAAACTCGCTCTCAGCGCGAACACAATACTCGATCTGCCATTCTCGTTAGCCACGACTCGGTGTCTTCCCGCGACTATCGTGTTCATGCTCAAAATACGGAGCGTGTCGCCAATCAAGATCGTAGGGCCTTTGGCATCCTCCCAATAACCAACAGGAGCTCCGCCGAAGCTGTAGTCTTTGACCCAGACTTGTAGACCATGGTCGCGTCCGTCGCAGAAGGTGAGAAGGCCGTTATCGGTATGGACGTCTGAAACGCCTTTGTCTGGCAGGTATTTGAAGACACGGAGGAGGGATGGCAGATTCTCGTCTAGCTCGCCAAGAGGTACACTTAGGCAGCCGTCAAGGATTGGTTCCCAGAATGAATAAGGCACGCCGATTGCGTTTGACAGATCGGAGAGTACACGGGTGAGCAGTGTTGAGGTGAGCTGCCACATTTGCTCTACTGCTTTATCGAGGTCAAGGTCACGTGCACTAGATTTGTCGTCATGGATGCTACGGAAAGTCACGTATTCTTTCTGATTGGGAACGTCGTAATAACCGGATTCGGTGTGGTGGGAAGATGGATAGGTTGCGAGCTTGATCTCGGCTGGGTTCTGGAAGAAGGCTGAGGAAGCTGAAGAGAGATCCGTGAGACATTGTTGTAGTCGTGGTGATGCTGTAATTGGGAGGTGGCCTTGTAGGAGCAGCTGTTCAATTTGGTCGGCACTGAGCAGCGGCGGAGGATGTGGCGGTGGGAGATGGATACTGTCGCCCATTACGAGGATTACGGTAGTTACAATCTTATAGGTACGCAGAACGAAAGAAGATATGGTGGTGTTTGTGGCTTTGTGCTGGGTATTCACGTGACAAAGCTCGAGTGTGGCAAATCAATCCTTCGTGGTGAAAATAGAAAACTCATTACTTGATGCCTCAGAACATGTATGAACAAGATCATGATGAAGAAACCGTATATTGCTTTGATGAACGTGTAAACAGCTATTGAAAATCTCAAAACGATTTGCTTCGCACACTTTCCAACTTAAATACAACTCCTCAATACTTCTCATTATGACGAACGGTCTCCTTCTCAACTGTTTCCCCAGATGAGTCCACTCTAACAATGGAGCCGTTCCTTGCATGGACGTGCTCGCCACGGAAGGGGTCGGCAGCTGTAGAGGCGAACTTGCGTGCGGACACCTTGTTCTCGAAGAGGATATCCATCTCGGCAAAGGTCTTACCCTTGGGTTCACTATAAGAGTAATGTAATCAGTAGCTGCATTTCTAAGCGTTCAGAGTTTCAAGGACTTACACAAGACGGAAGTAACACCAGACGATGCAAAGAGCATTCACACCAGCCCAGAAGAAACCGCTGTATCCACGCCAGTTCCATCCAGTCGCGTTGAGCATGTGAGGAGTCAAGATGTTGTTGATAATACCAATAATGTTATAGAAGTTGCGAGCCAACACGATAGTCTTCTGACGGAGACGAATGGAAGACACCTCAGCGACGAGACAGTAGCAGACTGGTCCGACAGTGAAATCGTAGATGAAGGTGAAGATGAGAAGCATAGATCCAGTAGCCCATGCAGCACTAGTGTTCCCAGGACCGGGAATGGCGAGGAAACCGACGATCATGAGGACGACGAAGATGGCGCAAAGACCACCAATGTATAGAGTTCGGCGGCCGAACTTGGTCATGGCATACCATGAAGCAACAGTACCAATGGCACCGATACAGTATTGAGCCATGTTGAGATCGAAAGCGAAGATGTTATCCAGACCAGCTTGCTCGTAGAATTGAGTGGAAGCACCCATAAGACCAGAGCCGCAAAGTGTTTGGATCATCCAGGCCATGGAGGCGATTTCGGTACGGCGCAAGTCAGTTCCCTTGAAGCAGTCCCAGTAGCTGGTGCCGGAAGACACTGCAATTTCCATTTCGTTTGTGTGGATCATCATGGCGACAGTCTTTTCGGTATCTTCTTCGGTGAATCCCTTGGTTGTCAACCGGCGAAGAGACTTCTTTGCATCGTCGAGACGGCCTTTGCGGACGAGCCACCATGGTGCTGGAGATGAGTTAGTACGGATGCATGATACACGGTATCCTGTGGAATGACTTACATTCGGGAGCAAGCAACATTCCGATAAATAGAGGGACAGGCCACATCCACTGAAGCGCAAAAGGAATCCTGTAAGCCCACTCATCGGTACGCGAAACCAGACCACGGAGGACACCAGATCCAACGAATTGACCAAAGACCCAGCAGAGATTGACATAGGTAGTAAGAACGTGGCGAAGAGGAACCGGCACGACCTCAGCAGCGTAAGCAGTAGTGATAGTTTGGAAGACACCTATTATTCCGATTAGTAAATTGCTTGACATCTGCGACAACTTTCTTTCTTACCCCATGGAAGACCGCACAGGATTTCACCGACAAGAAGCACCTCGATAGTGGGTGCGAAAAAGGTAATGAAGATGAAGCAAACGACCATGATGAGAGCACCACAAATAGTCTTGCGGTATCCGAATCGTTCTGCCAGGTAACCAGTGAACATGAGACCGATAATTTCACCCACGTTGGCACCGTTACTGAGACCGGATTGCCAGGCGGCAGTGATGGAATACTTTCCATCACCAATTGGTACACCGTATTTGCGTTGAAAGGCAGCTACAGACAACGAATCAGCACTCCACATTAGGAGAAGACAATGTCGATTGCCCTCCAGAACCAGAGGAGGACGACAATGACGACGACGAGAACTTACGGAAACCATAGAAACTGCCAATAACGACCAAATCGTAACCCTCCATAACTAACGCCGTCGAAGCAAGGATAGACCAGCCGACTGCGTACGGATATAATTTTACCGCTTCGCGCATAGTCATGGAATGTTCCATGTTAGTGGCATCACGAGCATCGTCAAGCATGCCGACGAATTCGGTCTCGCCCATTTTCTGGGCCATGCCTTCCATCTTGTGGTCGTTCATGGCTACGACTTCCTCAGG
>Ga0160427_10002692_pt1 | contig 10640 bp, 8 predicted proteins | sample SolpanmetagenomL_FD_108194 | JGI IMG/M metagenome (GOLD analysis project Ga0160427, IMG submission 108194) | Solar panel surface microbial communities from Lawrence Berkeley National Laboratory, California, USA - L | ecosystem: Engineered > Built environment > Solar panel > Unclassified ...
GATCATCCAACGCTTCTTCACCAATAATACACCATTCATGTTTCAAAACGTCACCTATGCCAATCCTCCTCTCAACATCCCTGTCCAACATTTTCCTTATCAAGTCCAAACACTCTTCACTCATGACATATGGAACTCGTAAATCATGATCCATAATCTCATCTATACTGTAGAATGGATTCTCTTTGTATACGATTGTATATAGTAAGATACCCAACGCCCAGACGTCTTGTTCTTTACCTCTGTATGGATTTCCACGCAACACTTCTGGAGCAGCATAATCTATATCATCTGTCAGTCAGTACTTCTACTATTTTAATAAAGCAGAGAGAGAAGAAAGAGAAAACAAGGGGTGGGACTGACCAATAGTACCGACAAAAACATCAAACGGGCCTGATTTTATATACGCCGCGCTGCCGAAATCCGCCAGCTTGACTCTCCCTTCTCCGTCGAGAATTACGTTTTCGTCCTTGATGTCGCGATGGACGACGCGGGCGTTGTTGTGTAGATGATGCAAAGCGCTCGCTACCTGGACGAAAATGCTTCTACATTCCCGCTCTTCCATATTGACTCTTAATTCAATGTAATCGAACAAATCTACGCCCGGGAGACCGTGGGGTAGCATTTCAATGTAATAGTTGACGTCGTCTTCGAAGAAATCCGCCATCTCGACGATATTGGGATGTTGGTGGCCGTCTTTACGGAGGTAATCCAAAACGTGAATCTCGAGCGGGACGGTACCTAGTTTGCGATCTCGAGTCCATGTATCGACCAGTATACGTCTTTTTGTAACGTATTTGATCACCATTTTCTGCGCACACGCCTTTTTGTATCGTACTAGTTTCACTTCTCCGTAAGCGCCTTTTCCCATTTCTTCGAGTATGATGAAATCGGCAATGGCTTTCTTTTTGGTCACTCTTGCTCCGGCGGCGAGAGCAGCAGGAGATGGATGTTCAAAGGGTTCGGTTTCGAGAGCTCGTACCAGGGGCGAAGTTGCGACAGCGTTTGTTGTGGTCGTTGCTTCGTCTAAACGGTCAGAAAGATCAGATGCGTTGGCACCAGATTCAGTGGATTGGGAGGAGATAGTGAGTATGTTTCCTGAAGAGGCACGACTTATGTTTGGGGATGCTTGTGCAGAGGCCGAATGTTTGGAGGAACTGTGTGTTGGTGATGGTAATGATGGTGAAGGTTGTGGGGGTGGAGTTCCTGGTCTAGACATGATCAAATGTGTATCGGTCGTAGAATTATTGATTACAGCATGAATCTGTTTTGAATATGTAATCCATAATGCATATGAAACTGTAGGCATTGCTTCCAAAATATCATGTTCATCCTGATAGTCTTCCTCGACGATAGTATCCTCTTGCACAACAGGTTTTGGTTCGGACTTTACGATTCTCATCTGTACATCGACTGTTATCTCTGCACCATCTCTGTGCAAGGCTTGAAGACCCATAGGTTGGACAAAGTTAGAACTAGCATCTTTGAGATTCTCCCTCACAGCCATCAATACTCGTGCCCTTCGAAAACTATGTTCTGGAATCACTATCCCATCCTGTAAATCAATGCTATCTTCATCGGATATCAATCGTAGTAATTTATCAAATTGAGGAATTAATGTTGTAATATGTAGACCATTAGGATTTTCATAACCAAATAATGCAGCAGAAAAAACTGAATTAGAGCTCGTAATATCAAGCGTTTGTGACGACAATACAATTATACCAGCAATATTTGGGAAACTAGATATCCTTACGGTTGAGGAATTTTCCATAAGATCAACGGTCACCGGAATGTTTGCACCTGCAGCAGTTTTTGCAGTGTATCTGCGAACCATTTGGATCTCGTCCCAATCCAATGCCCCTGAATATGTTCCTAACTGTTTCGGTAAACCTGGAATCAACTTCTTCACGTCCATACCACGTCTTAATCTTTCAAGACCAAAGATGGCTTCAGTATTGCCCTCTCCGTTAGTAATGCAACCTACTTCGTCGAGCTTCAATTGCGCAACATCTTCCGCAACCTCCTCCAATACCCAAATCATACCACCTTGTTTTTCTTTCACCCAAAGGGTAGCCGATCCAGATGCACCATTACGCTTTTGGATTGGGATCACGTCTCCACAAAGCAAAACACCTCTTGATCGATTTTTGCTGCTCAGACTGTTTGCTCGTTGTAATTTAGGCGTTGCTGTCGGCGGCACAATCGTACTATCTCCATCGGACCCCCTACTACGTCGACTTTGATATGTCTGCCGTGAAGGCGGTTTATTCAGCAATCTTGCTGTGACACCACCCAAACCCCCTCCAGACCCGAGTACGTTAGTCTTTACAGCTGTAGGAGAAGGAGTAGCACTCAGACGAGAGCCCTCTTTTCTCGAATTCGAACGTCGAATGGTTGGATCAATATGAAGAGGTCGTAATTTTGACTCTAGCCATTTCCTTCTTTCAGCGCGCACAACTTCCATAATTCCCATTTTCCGGACTTCTGCTTTGGATACTCCGAATATGAGACAAGCAAGGTCGTTTGCTGCTGTAATTGTCCAAGGCGCTGATGCTTCTGTTGTGAAGATCGCTTGTGCAGCTCCTGTTTGTCTTGTACCATGACTATGTGGTGCCCCAGCAGAATTAATAGTCATGGACCTCCTTGGCTTCTCTTTTGAAGGATACCTAGGTGATATCAGTGCATCCGCATGGAGCCCAATATCCTTGGCCGCCAGATATGGTTTTCCCAGGGCCGAGGTCAACCGTTCTTGTAGATCATACCCTGCAATTTCTGTAAATGTGCGTCGCATATGTGATTTACGGGTTGGCGACGATTCTTGACGTTCCAATATCGGCGTAAATGGTTGTATTCTAGCATCTGACGATACAACAGGCATCAGCGGAATTGGTATATCTGGGTTGTCTTGTTGAGAAGATGGAACTGGGTAATCTGGCGACAATTGGGCGTTGATACTAGCATATTCGGTTGGACTGTCTGCGATAGTGAATTGTGCTCGTTGCGGTAGGATTGTGTCTAGCCTCGACAGTGATGCCTGTCTTGCTGCATCGCCAGTCCGCTTCGGTATCATATCGGCTCTTTTCATTAGGTCCAACATATTTTGCACCTCAACATCACAAGATGTCTGGACAGTAGAATTCGTTATGCTTGATCCATTCACCTCGTGTCCCTGCTTATCCTTCATAAAATCTATCGACCTCTTCAACAAATTTTCACGATTATGCATAGTCGAGTTTGTTTGTTGCGCAAACGAGAATGAGTGAAGCGACTCTTGCGGGAACCTTGTGAGATCTTCGCTGAATACTAAACTGGGGGATTCGGTAGTGCTTGAAGCAAGAGACTGTCGTCTTGAAGGATTCTGTGATGCGGGATGATATAGTGTGAAACATGATGCTGATCTGGGAAGACCGGGTGATGGATCAGAAACTTTACGTGTCCATGGTGCTTGTCGTATACGTCGCAGGCCATTGTCGCGTTCACATCTGTCAGTACGGGTCAGAAGCTATATCGTCGACATTGCCATTAATAGACGTGCTTGGAGACTCACGAAGTCATTGAAGGTGGGTCTACAGGGGATGTTATAATTGAGCTCCGTGATAGATCCATCGTGCTGTGACTGTGTACTGGTGATACAAGATTGGAAGTGCTAAGTGGTCGATGTGCTGCCACTGGTGATATATCCGCTGACTCGACAGCATGCTGGCTGTTGTCATGTGAGCTGATGACGCATGAGGGTTTTGGATCCGCATCGGTCGTGTTCATGCTCGTCGCAATGCGTTTAAACAAAGATAAGGAATACTCTTCGGAATGGGCTATTTGATGATGTTTGACTTGTGCTCGACGATTTATGGGTCGTTCGAGACGTGGTTCTTGCTGAGATAGTAACCACAAGCAGATCAGCACCAAAACTTTTTACTATCACTTATGATTTTGAGTGAAAATTGTTTATCTCGTTCTTGTAGATTTAGAAGCGGACAAGTCTCGAATCTACACGACAAAAACATCACGAAATGAGTTTCATAACCAAACAAACATATGCATACAGCGTTTCTGTTTTCATGATTACGATTTTTGTAGAAGAAAAGGCAAGATCTCGGACCCTTTTTCGGATCTAACCGAGAAACCCGGTAAAGGTTAAATTACAAGACAAATGTTGTACTGTATGTACATATTATTACATTGCCACCTGATCTATTTATAGTAACACATGCTAGAATATCTTACAAGAGTTAGATAACAAGGTAAACATATAGATTGTGAGGGTGTCGAGAGAGAGTCGAGTAAATCATGTCGTAATAAATCCGGGGGAAAGATATTTGTTGAATGCCTAATTATGAATGATCAGTTCCTTGCTATTGCTGTGAAAAGTACAAGGAAATACCGTTTTGAGAATATCCATTCGCGAATTAGTTCTAACATAAACTTCTCGATACTTATTCAAGCTTTCGAAAACTACTTCGGACCTACTTGCATTGCCATCGCATATATTTTTCATTCTTATCTCCATCTACATGATTGTCAGTCGTCGTACTTTACATTGGTTTTCTTGAAACTCTGACCTCTTTACGGAGAAAGGGTCTTGTCAGACTCGTTTCCAAGCCCATTTTCTCATAGCCTTCGTACAAAGCAACACCGAGCGTTGTTGGTATAAAGGTGTTGATTCTGTTGTTCGATGTCGTTGGTTGATCATCCCGACCAGAATTATCCGCGGAATTACGCCCTCTGCCCCTGCCGCGACCTCCACGGGTAGAGCCTCTTCCACGTGTAGCTTGATGTCCATTATTAGTCGGTCCATCCATCTTCTGGATGTACTGTCTGTCCTGGATCTTGCTGATGTGCTCGGCCATAGTTGCGTCTGTACCAATTCCATTCGCATCCATTAATCCGATTAGCTCTGGTTCAGTTAGATAGCTAGGTCGTGAAGTCTTTCCATCGGCTATATTAGCTTCGTCGGGCTCAAATGCCTCCCCGACAACAAAAGGTGGAAGTTCTTCGGTACTTGTCCATTTCTCATACGGATATACATTCAGATAATTTGTTTCATGTACCGTCAAACCAGAGGCTTTGAATGTTTCGCTGCCATATTCTATTTCTACCTCGCTTCGGACACCTTTGGCATCTTCACTACAGCAAGCGAGGAATCTACGCACTACAAACTCGAGTACTTTCCGTTCATTTGGCATCAGAGAATCGAGCACAACATAGTTTACAGGATGTATGGGAGGATGTGCTTTATCGTTGTGACTTCCATTACGTGGTGCCTTGAAGCTCTCTCCCATCAAACTGCTTAAAAGTTAGTATCATAAACATCATGCCCTAAAGATTGATTAACACTACCCCTGAGCATATTGACCCCAAGTAGGAGATTGTGTTTGTTTGCTCACAATGGCCTTTAGATCTATAGCTTTATCGAATTGATCAGTTTCCGTACGTGGGTAACTTATCCAGCCTTTCTGATATAGTTCTTCTGCACTTTTCATGATGGCCTGACTGTCCATACGTAGATATCTACTTCCCATCTTCTGCAATTCCACCGTGGTAAGAGGGAGTGGTTTCCATTTGGATGCAGGCTTCTGTTGTACCTTGGTCACCTTTGCTGTCTTTGCTGCTAAACACCGTTCGAAAAGTATCACAACAGACATGCGATCGAAGAGGTGATTTCTTGCCCACGAGAAATTCACTTGATCTTTGCCTTGGTATGTATTACTCTGATCGACCAGAATGTTTCCGGAATAAAATTCTTGACTTGGAAATAACGATCAACTACAAATCCCAATGTCGGAAATTGGCAACTGCCATAACTGATGACCTTCACCTCTTCTCCAATTGCTTGCAACATTGGTTTGAGGGTCAAGGTCTGCATACGTGTGAAACATGCGCCAATGCGAAGGTCCAGTTCAATCCTAGCAGCAACTGCATTGGACTGCTGCTCATCGAGAGCAACTGGATTCTGTGCCGCTTGAATGATATGTCGCTGTTCAATATTGGAGAATTTAGCACGACATACGTTTCTGTTATCGAGAAGCCTGGCATTCGCTTCACCTGCGACGCTTCTAATTTCTGCACCGATATTTTCGCCTTCTCGATCACAATCAGTCCAGATGAACAGTTTGCTCGCCCCTCGAGCATGTCTTTTGATGTTTGTGGCGATGTGCTTTTTGTGGTCTTCGATAAATGTCACGATCTCGGCCTCAAAGAGCATATCGGGACTGCAGCCGTACCATGATTTATAACGGTCTGAGAAATCTTGTGCTTGTAGATGACCGGCGACTGATGTCATGACGACCTGACATGGTCCCCAGCCATTGAAAATGTATTCAAATTCGTAATTTCGTAGCCAGGGATTTGCTTGATTTGCAGCTTGCTGGCGTGTATTTCAGTAAAGCATATTGCACGGACTATGACTGATACGAACGCTCTGCACAGATCGACCAGCTAAATGATTTGCTACTGCCTTGGCTATGGACGGCTTTTCTGCCACGCATAGAACCTTGCTTACCATTCTTCAATTGTTTCATCTTGACCAAACAATATCTTCTCTTGATGAGTATGGCTTTGCCTTACAAGCTACAGTATAAGCATCTATTCATCTTTTGTACACCGGCTTGTTTTTATGACAGAGTCGCACTAGTGGACTCGATAGAGTCGATGGAGGATTCAATTCCCGGCAAGTGAAAGATGACAATTTGTATACATTTTTTGCACCCAATATTTACAAGTGACGTCATCTCATACCTCGTCTCCGGGAACTATCTTTTCAGTGCAATCTTTCGCCTGTCTCCTCATACAACTTGGAAAAATGCATGTCACACCGACTTTGATGGCAGCCTTGCCGGAAGTAAAGACACTTCGAGACTGTGCTGACTTTGAAAGGACCGTCCTGCCGTTCATACCACAGCTCAAGCAGCTTCCAAGTCGGATTCTCCATGCCACTTCATTGGTTGAGCTCAAGAATGTTTACCTGGAGACCAATCCGGTCATGTCAGCTTTGGCATTTTCCATAATCATAGCTCAAGCCGTGTTTGTGGTGTCGCAGATCAATAAGAATTATTCTCAAATTGATCGATTATGGAGTATATTACCTGCTTTCTACAATTATCATTTTTGGGGATGGGCTTATTTGCACGGTATAAGATCACGGAAACTAGACATGGTGGTTGTTTTGAGCTTCATATGGTCGGTGAGTGACTTATCATCCTGTAGGAGCTGTTCAGGGAACTCATATATTATCTATAACAGGCGCGATTAACGCACAATTATTGGCGCAAGGGTGGGTATCAGAAAGGTTCCGAAGATTATCGTTGGGCTATACTGAAGAAGTATACGAATGAATTTATATGGACAATTTTCAATATCGTCTTCATCTCGCTCATACAAAGTGTTTTGTTGTGCCTCGTGGCAACACCAACGTATCTTCTACTTCTTACTACGCAAACTTACCATCAAGGCAAAGGGGCCGATATAATCTTTCCGGTACTAATTCTCATGGCAATCGTACTTGAGACAGTCGCAGATTTCCAACAGTGGTGTAAGTATTTGCATATACTTTCAAATTGTCATTGATGTATTTCGCTAACCCATTAAATGACATTCAGACTTTCACCAAGCAAAATCTACCTACCAAAAGACAGCCAAGCCACCAGCTGGGTATCTTGCTCGAGATCTCGATCTTGGTTTTAATACGCTGGGTCTTTGGTCGATATCTCGGCATCCAAACTTTCTTGGTGAACAAGCGGTGTGGATTCTGTTATATCAATGGGCATGCTTTGATACTGCCACTGTTGTAAATTGGACTTTTACGGGTGCCTTTTCTTACCTTTTGATCTTCCAAGGTAGTACTCCAATTACAGAGTGGATCTCGGCAGGCAAGTATCCAGAATATAAAGAGTACCAGAAACGAGTCGGTAAATTTCTGCCCATGTTGGCAAGTGAAGGTTGGAAGTCTTATATGGTCAGTAAGGACAAACATGTGCGACCGACACGTGCTGAGGGCAAGGAGGGCAAGAAGACTAAATGAATGCCGTTTGGTACCCTCATATAATGCAACAGTCATTCGTGGAGTTCATTGTCACCTCAGATATCTTTTCATTTCATTTCCGTGTGTCCAGTCGTATTCTGTAGTTCGACAGAATCAAAGCCGTCGTCAAATTTACCAATATTAGGATCAGTATCTCGTTCGCGCCGTATTATCTTGCTCCTGTCTTTTCCCCTCTTAGTCGGCGTGATGGCTAAAGTGGCATTTGATCGCGGTTCTGTTGCGCTTAAAAAGCTAGTGGTCTCCTCTCCATCTCCTTCACCGAAAAGACCATGACTGTCAACTGCTTTCGTTCGGGGAGAAGAAGTACTGGAAAATGGGGATGTTTTCGATTCAACTGCTTGTAAAGACACAGGTTGGCCTAACATCCAGCTGAACGATGAGTGAGCAATTGTGGGCCGTGCACTAAGGACATCGGAAGGCGAAGTCGATAGTATCGGTAATGTCGTCATAGCATCATCCGATACTGTATGTGCTGGGCCCACATCAGTGGACTGTTCAATTTGTGAATGTGGTGATGTGAATTGTGGTGCTACAGCTTGCGTGGTGCCAAGAGCATCGGCAGGAGGTATGGTCAAAGATGGATCCTCCAAATACGCCTTGATGAAACCGAGCTGAGCACAACTACTTCCCAAATCAGTGATCACTTTTGGGTCCATTGAGGGCATTTTGGATAAGATGTCCTGAATTGTCCAAAGTTCATCTGCGGTACCTTGAAGCATACCTGCCAATCGAGAGTAGCGTACATCATTATTATTTACATCTCCATACTGAGTTTGGATTCGAGAAGTGCCATTGTCGATGCTTGTACGTGAATGTAATCGAGCGTGTAGTCGCGGTGGAGTCCGTGGTGTTTGCATAGTGTGAATCTCACGAACCCCTTTCTTGACTTCCTCTACAGCTCCTCTTACCGCTCTGCTGATACCCCAGCGTTCACTTTGCGAGGGAACACCCTTGGCTGCATCATGAAATACCTTTTCGAGATTCACTGGGCTTGTGAATGTTGACCGCGTTGACGAGTCGGATTCTGGAATTACGAAGCTTTCAGGACTTGGAATGCTAGTTGTGTCGAGACTTATTGGTCTTCTACCAGAATACTTGTATATCAAGTCCTCTGCTGTTGAACGTGTGAAGTGTTTGCCTAACCTGAGCGCATCGTTTACAATGTCGCGACCTGTATAATGACCAATGTCTTGGGGATATTGCAATAATTGGGATAGTGCATCATTCTGATCAGACTCTAGCAATTGCCATCGGAGTCTTAGGATCAATATAATGCATATAAGATCCAAGAGATCCATTGTCGGTAATTCTGCAAGTACGATGTCCCAGATTTGAAGCACCTGATCAAAGACAAACTCTCGACAGAACAAAAGACGAACCCATCGAATCAAGAACACTTGTGGTATGAGGTTGATTCTCTTTAAATGCTTGGCTAGTTCAGGATCAAGCATGGGCAGAAAATCATCGAAGATCCGTTCTGTGATTGCTGTGATAGGATTCTCCAGATGTGGTAGATGGACAGATTTTGATGAAGGACTTAGAGGACTAGGCCTCATATATGCTTTCTGTTCATACAGTTGCTTCATGCTTTGCATTAGAAGACTAAAGAGGGTGAAGGAATCATGCTCGACGTGATCGATATCAAAAAGTCGAGAAAGCAAAATATCTATCGCCGTTTCACATTCTTTCTGGTTGATCACGTCAACTTCCACGACCCAAATTATCGGCGCAAGAAGTTCATGCATGCCTTGGCGATAGCCGACATCCATATTCAGCTTGCAGAATACAAACAGTATGTTCAACATCCTCTGTTGAACTTCATCACTACGAAAGTAAGTGTTCTCAGGTAAACACCGCTTAACATCTTGGAGAATTTCTTCACAAAGGTCGCTATCCTCTTGATTGAGTATTGATGAAGACTGTTCCGCAGCAGTATGATAAGTCACTGATCGAATGTAGTTGTGGATTCACGTACACTTTCTGAGCGCTCGAGCGAGTCCTGGTCAGGAAGAACCTTTTGGACCTCATAAGGCCGGCCTAACAACTTGCTGCGTAGATCATCATATACCGATCGAGAATCGTCTAACTTCTTGAGCCATTGCGCGTGATCACAATCGCCAAATAACAGGATTGTCTGCTCGAGAGTCAGTGACACCTCACTGGACAGTCTCTGAATCTCATAATCATACTTTCCAGACGATCGATCGTGATGATATTGGAGTATTCGGCCCTTGATTGCGCAGTCGCTGCCGTAGACTATCAATTCCATGTATTTGTGATAGCTCTTCCCAATCGGTCCTTGCGGATTCTAACGTCCTCATGGCTGCGTGCACCAGACATTTATGCTTATCCACAAGCCATGATCAACATCATCGATCGAGTATCCATACAGTGCATGAGTGCAAGAAGATTAGGGTTTGCATCTGAATAAACATGCGGGGCAACGACAGGCTTCAAACATAATACTACTGTACTACAAGACATTTTTGGTAGCTCATACCAGGCTTTGCTGTATGTCTGCTGATTTGTTAGCTGCATTTGGAAATAACATACCGGATTCTTCGCGACTGAGGAATACTCAACAGATATCTCAAGCGCA
>Ga0160427_10002694_pt1 | contig 10639 bp, 8 predicted proteins | sample SolpanmetagenomL_FD_108194 | JGI IMG/M metagenome (GOLD analysis project Ga0160427, IMG submission 108194) | Solar panel surface microbial communities from Lawrence Berkeley National Laboratory, California, USA - L | ecosystem: Engineered > Built environment > Solar panel > Unclassified ...
CAACAACGGTCGATTCACAAACAGGGTAGTCAGAGCGCGAGAAACTTTCAATAGGGGCACAAAGGTAGAAGTTCGTGCGGGTAATAAAAAACAAAAAAATCAATTCCGCTGGGTTACCTTTCGTGGTTATAATGAAAAGAGTACCAGCTTAAAAGACACGTATTTGCGCTGGGTAGACAAGGGCGCCCGCCCTAAGGCAAGGGTGGTTGCGGTCGGTTGAGCGTGCTAATTTTTCGCTTCCCACAAATGGTCTGGGCCATTTTTCAACACCGGTACTTCTGCCAATATGGGCGCCGTAGCCGGCCGGTTTTTTGCCGGCTGAGGCTAGCGAATAGCCGCCACTATGCGCTGCCCCATTAGTCCTGCGTTCGGCTGCTTACCTGGGGCGGGGGTGCCTGGCATTGGCGGTGGCTACTAGCGTTGCCCGGTAGTGGATAAGCCCCCACTGTGCATTAATAGAACAAGGCAGGGGCGGCGGTAGTAATGTAGCAGCGGGCGCACACAGGTGCCTAGCAGTTCGATGGCGGGCAGCAGCTTTTCGTGCGAGAGGTTGGCGTTGTCCATTTGGAAGATGACGCGTGAAATACCGCCCAGCGCTTGGGCGGTGCAGGTCCACGAGGGGGCGAAAGCGATGCATTTCGCCCCCGATAACGGCTACTATGAGGGGCAGGCCCAGGGTGTCAGCCTGCATAAATGACTCGGGCGTGCCGCACACGTTCATCTGGCTGGGAGTTGGCTGGCAGTGCTTGCTCTACCAATGCATGTGCTCCTCGTCGCGCAGGCGCAGCTGGGCAAGCTTTTCTTCAAATAGCGCGTCGTAGCCGCGCAAATTCAGACCAAACAGTGGGAATGCCCCATAAAAGAGCCGTGCCCGACGACCATTTTAATGCGTCCCTACGCAATAAGGTCGGGGGTGGCAAACTACTGCAATACCCGCACCGTCTCGGCGGCCCTGAACACCGTGGTGGCGCTGGCAAGGCAAATGCGAGTAGTGCAGGCCGCCGCTGCACCCAAAATAATGGCGGGTGCCGAATCCAGAAACTCGCGGCGGTGGTGCTCACCCAGCCCCACTCCATTGGCGTGTGCGATGCGGTCGAGCAGCTGGCGCATGGCTTCGGCGCCGCTTAGGGCCTGAGGGTTGCCGCTGCTCGCCGCAAAACTATCAATTCCGAGTTGTATGAAATATACTTTGAAAATCAGTAAACCGGGCACGGCCCAGCGAAGCAGTAGCCCTATTTAAAGAAGCCGTTACCCCCGCTTTTGGTTGAGAGCACGGCCACAAAGGCAAACCCCGGCCACCTGCTCAGTTGGTCGGGGTTTGCTTTTTGGTGGTTGCCAGGTGGTAGTTAGTCGGCGCTGGGGGCCGGAGCTTCGGTAGCGGCGGCCGCCGGGGCGGTGCCCTCAGCCGGGTGCGAGCCCTTGCCCCGGTTGCGGCCGCCGCGCTTGCGGCGGCGCTGGCCTTCCGGCTTGTCGTCGGCGCTGGCACTGGCCTCGCGGGGGGAAGCCGCTTCGCCCTCGGGGCGTGGGGCGCGGGGCGGGCGGGCTTCGCCAGCCGGGCGTGGCTCACGCGGAGGCCGGGGCGGACGCGGGGCGTCGCCTTCGGGGCGGGGCTCGCGGGGTGGGCGGGCTTCGCGGGGCGGAGCCACGTAGGCGGTTATGGGCGTTTGGCCAGCGTCGATGGCAGCCAGGCGAGCAGCCGCATTAGCCAGGCGCTCGGCGCGCTGCGGGTCGTTTTTGTCGTCGCCCTCGCGGCGAGGGCCCCGGTCACGGCCGCCGCTACCGTTGCGGCGGTCGCCTTCGGCGCGTGGGCCGCGGTTGCCGCCCTCGGGGCGGGGGCCCCGGTCGCGGCCGCCCCCACTGCCACCGCTGCGGCCACCCTCGCGGGGGCCGGTTTTGCCGCGCAGGCCGCTGAAGCGCTTGGGGTCAAATTCGGGCGCCGGGCCGTAGCCCAGGCCTTCAGTAATAGCCTGCTTCTCAATTTCGCGCTCGATGAGCTTCTCGATTTTGATGATGCGGTCCTGGTCCTGGTCGGCGATAAAAGTGATGGCCGTGCCCGTGGTAGCGGCCCGCGCCGTGCGGCCAATGCGGTGCACGTAGTCCTCGGCGGCGCGGGGCACGTCGAAGTTCACCACGTGGCTAAGCGAGTCAATATCAATGCCCCGGCTCACCACGTCGGTAGCCACGAGGATGGGAAACTGCTTGTTTTTGAAGGCGCGCATGGTTTCCTCCCGCTCTTCCTGGGTGCGGTCTGAGCTGATGCCCTGGGCCGGGTAGCCCAGCTTGTTGAGCGAGCGCACGATGCCGGCCACGGCGGCTTTCTTGCTGGTAAAGAGCACCATGCTTTGCACGTCCTGGGCCTTGATGAGGTGCTCCAATACGGGCAGCTTCTGATGGTCGAAGGTCATGTAGAACTGCTGGTTGATGCCCGCCGCCGGCTTGCTCACGGCCAGCCGCACCTCATCAGGGTCGTTAAGAATCTGCTGCGAGAAGTCCTTGATTTTGCTCGGCATGGTGGCCGAAAACAGCAGCGTCTGGCGCTCCTTGGGCAGCTGGCGCACAATGTTGAGGATGTCATCGGCAAAGCCCATGTCCATCATCTTGTCGGCCTCGTCGAGCACCAGGTATTTCAGGTCGTCAAACTTGACGTAGCCGAGCTGCATGTGGGCGATGAGGCGGCCGGGCGTGGCCACGATGATATCGGCCCCCGAGGTAAGGGCGCGCTTCTGCTGCTCCCAGTTTTCGCTTTTGCCGCCGCCGTAAATAGCAATGGACGAGGCTTCTACGAAGTAGCCAAAGCCCGTTACCTGCTCATCAATCTGGGTGGCCAGCTCGCGGGTGGGCACCAGCACGAGGGTAGAGGTGGTGCCGTGGCCGGCGTGCGAAATCTTATCGAGCAGCGGCACGAGGTAGGCGGCCGTTTTGCCGGTGCCGGTCTGGGCGCAGGCAATAAGGTCTTTGCCGGCCAGAATCTTCGGAATCGCCTGCTCCTGAATGGGTGTGGCGTTGAGGTAGTTCATGGCGTCCACGCCGGCCAGCAGGTCGTCGTGAAGGTTGAAGTCGTGGAAAGTCAAGGTACAGCTAATGAAGGGTGAAATAGGGGCTGACCTTGCATTCCTGGGCCAGCAAACCGCTTGATTTAAAACAAAGGTAAGCCGGATAAGTGCCCCGCTTAGCGGCCCGGCGTGCGGTGGGCTTTCGGCTGCCGCTGCGTAGCCGTGCTAGTTTGCGCAGCCTTCCTCACCGGTTGCCGACGAGCTACGGCTTACCTTACACGCTATGTCTCTCGACCGCTTTTCGGCGCAAGCCGCCGCCTACGCCCGCTACCGCATCGATTATCCTATCGAACTCTATGCCTGGCTGCTGCCCCAGGTGCCCCACCGCCTGCGCGCCTGGGACTGCGCTACTGGCAACGGCCAGGTGGCCGTGGTGCTGGCCGATTACTTCCGCGACGTGGAGGCCACCGACCTGAGCGCCGCCCAACTGGCCGAAGCCGCCGAGCGGCCCAACGTGCACTACCAGGTAGCCAAAGCCGAAAGCACGCCCTTCCCCGACGACCACTTCGACCTCATCACCGTGGCGCAGGCCGTGCATTGGTTTGACCCCGAAGCCTACCACCGCGAGGTGCGGAGGGTATCGGGCCCCGGTACCGTGCTGGCCGAGTGGGGCTACGGCCTGGGCCAAACCGGCGACGCCGCCCTGGATGCGCTCATTCGGCGCTTCCACGACGAAACCGTGGGCCCGTACTGGGATGCCAACCGCTGGCACGTGCTCGATGAGTACGCCCGGCTGCCCTTCCCGTTTGCGCGGGTGCGCCGGGCGCGCTTTGAGGTGCGCAAGCAGTGGTCGGCGGCGTGGTACCTCGACTACCTGCGCACCTGGTCGGCGGTGGCCAACTACGGCCGCCAGCACGCCGGCGCCGACGCCGTGCTGCTCGTGGCCGATGAGCTGGCGCACCTGTGGGGCGCAGGCGAGCGCGAAATCGTGTTTCCCATCTTTGCCCGGGCCGGCATCGTGTAGCTAGTGAGCGTAATACGCGGGCTAGCCCGGCGATACCTTCGGCCACCACTCAGCTACGCTACATAATGTCTGCTTCTCTTCCCTTCGCTGGCCTGCGCGTGCTGGAGCTAGCCGCCGTGCTGGCCGGCCCGCAGGTCGGGCAGTTTTTTGCCGAATTAGGGGCCAGCGTGCTGAAAATAGAGCCGCCGGCCGGCGACGTTACGCGTACTTGGCGCACGCCCGGCGACGACCCCGATAGCTCGGTATCAGCCTACTTCGCGGCTTCCAACTGGGGCAAAGCTTCGCTGGTGCTCGACCTCACGCAGCCCGCCGCGCAGGCCGAACTGCGCCGGCTAGCCAGCGAAGCCGATGTGCTGCTGGTGAGCTACAAGCCCGGCGACGCCGAGAAGTTTGGCGTGGCCTACGCCGCGCTAGCCGCCGCCAATCCGCGCCTCATCTACGCGCACCTCACCGGCTACGGTGCGGCCAGCCCGCGCGTGGGCTACGACGCCGTGCTGCAAGCCGAAACGGGCTTCATGCACCTTAATGCCGCCAGCCCCGCCGACCCGCCCCAGAAAATGCCGGTGGCCCTCATCGACCTGCTGGCCGCGCACCAGCTCAAGGAAGGCATTCTAACCGCCCTCTACCAGCGCGAGAAAACCGGCCGGGGCGCGCTCGTTGAAGTGAGCCTGCTCGATAGTGCGCTGGCCTCGCTGGCCAACCAGGGCGCCACCTGGCTCGTGACGGGCCACGACCCCGCGCCGCTGGGCTCAAGCCACCCCGGCATTGTGCCCTACGGCACCGTGTACCGCGCCGCCGATGGCCAGCGCCTCGTACTGGCCGTAGGCACCGATGCGCAGTTTCGGCAGCTCTGCCTCGTGCTTATGCGCCCCCGCTGGGCCCAGGAGCCGCGCTTTGCTACCAACCCCGCCCGCGTGCGCCACCGCGCCGCCCTCGAAGAGCTGCTGCTGGTGCGCATTGCCGAGCTGAACGGGGCGGCCCTGCTGCACGAGCTGGCCCGGCTGGGCGTGCCGGCCGGGGCCGTGCGCACGGTAGGGGAGGCCCTGGCGCAGGAGTCGGCCCAGGCGGTGCGGCTGCCAGCGGCGGGGCCGTCGGGCCGTGAGGGCCTGCGCACGGTGGCGTTTCGCAGCTCTGCCTGGCCGGTGGTGGCGGGCTTGAGCGCGCCGCCGTTGCTGCCCGGCGCGCCAGGGCCTGGGGCGGGCTAATCTGGCAACGCCCACCGTTGGTTTGCCGTTGAGCTAGGCTCTAGTTAATCCAACATGAAATCTGGTACTCTTGCGCGCGTTTTTGGGGCGCTTCTCTTGGGAATACTGTTTTTGGCCCAGCGGCCAGCCCAGGCTTACTCCGTGCTCAGCCACCAGGCCAACATCGATTCTTGCTGGGTGCCCTACATCCGGCCTGCTCTGGAAAAGCGGTTTCCTGGGGCTACCAAAGAAGAGCTACGCGAGGCCAAAGCTTATGCTTATGGGGGCTCCATTATGCAGGATATGGGCTATTATCCTTTTGGCTCCCACCTGTTTACCGATTTGGCGCACTATGTTCGCTCGGGCGATTTTGTCGAAAACCTGCTCAAGGATGCCCACGACCGCAATGAATATTCCTTTGCCTTAGGGGCACTGGCGCACTACGCTGCCGACATCTACGGCCACGAGGTAGGCATCAACAAGTCGGTGCCGCTGCTATTTCCGAAGCTGAAGGCGAAGTATGGCTCGGTGGTGACGTACGAGCAAGACCCCGTAGCCCACGGCCGCACGGAGTTTGCCTTCGATGTGGTGCAGCTGGCCGCTGGCCGCTACCGCACCGATGCCTACCACGACTTCATCGGCTTTAAGGTAAGCCAGTCGTTGCTGGAGCAAGCGTTTGCGCAAACGTATGGCCTGGAAATGAAGCAGATAGTTTTTAACACTGACTTGGCGTTGGGTTCCTACCGCTTTGCCGTGCGCAACTTGATTCCGCTGGCTACCCGCGCTGCCTGGCGGGCCAATCGCCACGAGCTGCGCAAGGTGAATAAGCGTATTCGCCGCCGCGACTACGTGTACAAGCAAAGCAAGGAGGAGTACGAAAAGGAGTACGGTACCCACTACGAGCGCCCGGGCTTTGGGGCGCGCATCCTGGCGGGCGTCATCCAGGTGCTGCCTAAAGTGGGCAAGCTGAAGTCGCTCAAGTTTGTGGCTCCTACCCCCGAGGCACAGGCCATATTTCGGCGCAGCTTTCACGAAACGGTGGTCAACTACGCCCGCTTGCTAGGTGAGCAAACCAGCGTGATAGGGCAGGCCCCACAACTGCCCAACACCGACTTTGACACCGGCCACCCCACGAGCATTGGCGAGTACCCGCTGGCCGACCGTACCTACGGCGAATGGGTGCGGGAGCTAGCCAAAAACGATTTCAAGGAAGTAACGCCCGTTATGCAGCAGAATATTCTAGCTTTCTTTAAAGACCAACCCCGCGAGCCGGCCGATAAAGAGGAGAAGGAAAAGGACAAGCGCCGCGAAACGATGGAAGCCCTGGCGAAGCTGCGGGCGATGACTCACTAAGCTGTTTTCTCTCTACCTGCCTGCTTCAGCTATTCTATTCTATGCGTGTTTTTGGCTTACTTCTACTGCTGCTCGTGCTAGGTTCGGCCAAGCCGGCCGCGGCCTATTCGGTGCTTACGCACCAGTCTATTATTGATTCGACCTGGGATAAATGCCTGCTGCCACTGCTACGCCAGCGCTACCCCGGCGCTACGGCCGACCAGTGGGAGACGACCAAAAGCTACGCCTATGGGGGAGCCATCATCCAGGATATGGGGTATTATCCGCTGGGCGCCGAGCTGTTCACCAATCTGACGCACTATGTGCGCTCGGGCGATTTTGTGGCCAACCTGCTGCGCGAGGCGCATGGCCGCGAAGAGTACGCTTTTGCCTTGGGCGCGCTGTCGCACTACGTAGCCGACAACGTGGGCCACCCAGAATCTACCAATCTTATTCTGGCCAATGTTTACCCCAAGGTTAAGGCGCAACTTGGCCCGGTCGTGACGTATGAGCAAGCGCCTATTAATCACACTGAGGTAGATTTTTCCTTCGATGTAGTGCAGTTAGCGGCGGGGCGCTACCGCTCGCAGGATTACCACAAGCACATCGGCTTTCGCGTTAGTAAGGAGTTGCTGGCACGCGCTTTCCGGCAAACCTACGGGCTGGAGCTGGGGGAAGTATTTCTCAACGTGCGCGCCAGTCTGGGCGCGTTTCGGCTGGCTGTAAACCAGGTAATGCCCGCGGCGGCGCGGGCTGCCTGGGTCAACCAGCGCAAGGCTATTCGGAAGGTGAGCCCACGTGCGCGCCGCCGCGACTACGTATTTCACACCAGCCGCCGCCAGCTACGCCAGGAGTTTGGCAAAGACGAAGAAGTGCCAGGCTTTGGCGCGCGGCTGCTGTCGGGCGTGCTCAACTTGCTGCCCAAAGTTGGCCCACTACGGGCCTTCACCTTCAAAGTGCCCAACTCAGCCGATGAGGGCCGCTTTCACCAAAGCTACCGCGATGTGCTGGCTCGCTACTGCGCGCTGGCGAGCCAGCAGCCCACCGATACCACCGCGGCCGTGGCCGCTGCCCAACTACCCAATACCAACCTCGACACTGGGCACATTACCAAGCCTACCGAGTATATCCTGACGGATGTCACCTACAAGAAATTGTTGCGCGACTTGCAAAAGCATAAGTTTGCGCACCTCACGCCCGCACTGCGGCAGAATATTCTAGCCTTCTACGCCACCGGCCCATCGCCCGCCACGCCGCCCGCCCGCTACACCAAGGCCACGCAAGCCGAAGAAAAGGACTCTAAGAAGAATCGCAAAAAACGTGAAGAAGCCCAGGCTGCGCTAGACCAGCTAAAGGGGATGGCTCTGGCCCCAACCCGAACCAACTAACAGCCAGAAGGGGCAGCCCGGAAGTACTTCCAGGCTGCCCCTTCTGGCTGTTTGCAGTTGCTAAAGTAACTACTCTTCGCCCCGGCCGGTGGGCAGGCCGGGCGGTGGCGTGCCTTGGTTGCCACGAATAGTGGGGATGCCCATCTTCTCCTCCCGCTTCTGCTGGTAGCGGCTGAACTGCGCCGGCGTTAGCACCTCCTTAATGCGGTCGAGCCGGGCCAGCCCCACATCGTCGATATAACTCTTGAGCTTAGCGGGTTCCTGGCGGTAAAGCTGGCGGGCGGCTTCCACGTTACGCACCGCCGTGAGGTTGATGGCACGCACTTTCTCTACCTGAGCGGGCGTGAGGCTTAAGGCTTGGGCCATGTTGGTCGTCAGAGCCTCGGCGCGGGCGACAGTGGCGTCGGCCGTAGCCGGCTTGACACTGGCGTGCTGGGTTGGGGCCGCAGCAGTTTGGGCCAAGGCCGAAGTTGCCCAGCCGAAGCCGAGCGCAAGAAATAAGCTTATTTTACTAAACATGATTGTTGAGGGGAGGACGCGACGGCAAACCCAGCACGTGAATGCCTGACCTAACAGCGTCATTTCCCAATTTGGTGCCAAAGCTACGGGTCATAAAAAAAGGAGTCACTGTTTGCCAGTGACTCCTTTCTACGGACGAAAGCTATTCGTGCTTACTTGATGGTAAACGAACCGTCGGTAGCAGTACCATCAGCCTTGATGGTGCCGGGGGTCAGTACGATAGTATAGGTGTTGTCAGCAGGTACGCTGAGGTTAGAGCCATTCTGGCTTACGGTTCCGCCAGTGGGGGTATTGCCACCTAGGTTGGCTGTCCAGTCGCTGTTGTAGCGAAACTTGTACCCGGCCGCGTTGCCCGTTACCTTGGCCTTCAGGGGGCCGGTGTAGGAATACGTCTTGCTCACGCAGTCATACGTCATCACAACATCAGTAGTCCAGCCGCTTGCAGCGTCGCCGATGAGGCTCCAAGCCTTAGTAGGCTGTGAGCAGAACGCGTAGGGCGTGGCCGTAATGGTAGTGGGCGTCGAGGCTACGGTAGGAGCAGTAGGGCCTACGGAGGCTACCACACGTACATCCAGCTGGGTAGGGGCAGGGGCCGCGGTGGCACTCACCAGGTTTTTGGTTTGATAGACCGAGTTGAGGTCGGAAACGCTCAGGGTCTTGGTTAGGTCAGTGCCCGCGTCAAATGAAACAGGAGCGCTGAAATCGCCGCCCTTTTTGTCGAACTGGAGGCTGTAGCTCACCACGGCCTGGTAACCGAAACTCACCGGCGTCCAGGTGTAGGTAACGGCCGTGTTAGTGCTGTTGGTCTGCTGCAACACCACATTGTTGGCCGAGGTAGTGAGCGTAGCGCCCGCGCCTGGCTGGATGGTAGTGTGTACATCATCCTTCTGGCACGAGGCCAGCGATACCAGCAGCACGGCGCAAAATCCCAGCGCGGGGGTAAGAGATTTTTTCATGGGTGGAATAGAGTAAGAAGGGGAAAAAGTGGAGCGTTGGCGGCCCAACGCTCCACTTTAAAATTTAATTCCAGACTAGTAGCCAGGGTTCTGGGGCAGGTTGGAATTAACCGCCCGGTCGGTATTCGGGATGGGGAAAATCGTGCGGAACGCCTCGATGTCCTTGCCAGTCGGCGTGCCTCCTTTGAAGGCCCAGTTGTAGCCGGTGGTGTACTTGCCAAAGCGGATGAGGTCGGTGCGGCGGTGGCCTTCCCAATACAGCTCACGGCCGCGCTCGTCCAAAATGTCGCTAAGCTGCACGCTGGCCAGTTGGGTAGCGCCCGAGCGCTTACGCACGGCATTGACCATGTCCAGGGCCGTGCCCGCGGTGCCACCCGTGCCGCCACGCAGCAGGGCTTCGGCGTACATCAACTGCACGTCGGCCAGGCGGAACATCGGGAAGTCGGTATCAGCAAAGTTGCCCGAGCCGCCGTTCACTTTGGCATCGGAGCCCGAGCCGCCGGTCGAGGTCACGTTCTTGTACTTCAGTACCAAGTAGCCGTTGGTAAACAAGGTCAGCGTGTCTACGCTCGACTTCTGGCCGCGGGTGAAGAAGGTGCCCTGGCGCGCATCCGTCTTGCCCGTGGCCCCACCCGGAAACAGGGAGGTGAGCTGAGGCTTGGTGCGCAGGCCGCCCCAGCCACTGCTCACACCCAGAGAATCGAGGTTAACCTTGCCGCCAGCCGGGGCATGCACCAAGTAGGTCATGCCGCCGTAGGTCTGCGTTTTGATGCCATCGAAGTTGATGGGGAATATGATTTCGTTTTTAGCGGCCGACTGGCCGTTGTCGGCCAAGAACAGCCACGAATAGGTCGGGCTCAACGTGTAGCCAGCGCCCAATACCTTGTTGGCATAGGTGATGGCATCGGTCGAGTGGTCGGTGCCGGTGTATACTTTGGCGTTCAGGTACAGCTTGGTGAGCAGCGTCCAGCACACAGCCTTATCGGCGCGGCCGTACACGGCGCGGGGGGCCAGCAGCAAGCCAGCGGCATCTACTGCTTTCAACTCCGATTCTACGTAGGTGAACATGTCGGAGCCCTTCTTATACTGGGGCGTCGTGCCAATAGCATCGGCCTCCGTAGCGAAGGGGCCGCCGCCAAACAGGTCGATGGCGTGCCAGTAGCAGAGGGCGCGCAGCACGCGGGCCTCGTCGCGGTAGGTGCGCACAGCGTTGGCGTCGGCGCTAGCCAGGCCGCGCTTGCTC
>Ga0160427_10002696_pt1 | contig 10633 bp, 13 predicted proteins | sample SolpanmetagenomL_FD_108194 | JGI IMG/M metagenome (GOLD analysis project Ga0160427, IMG submission 108194) | Solar panel surface microbial communities from Lawrence Berkeley National Laboratory, California, USA - L | ecosystem: Engineered > Built environment > Solar panel > Unclassified ...
ATTGGCGGCGTCCAGGTCAAAGAGGATGCCCAGAACGTGCAAGGTGAAGTACTGGCGCAGATAGAGCAACGTAACCAGCAGTCGCTGGCTCAGGTCCAGCTTGAAGGTATTGCCCGCACCGATGCGCCGGACGCGTCCGGCGCGGATGAGGGAGCGGTGATGAGCCTGCTTCCACAATGGCTCCAGTTCACTCAGGAGTTGATCGAACTCGGCGGGATTCAATCCCACCAGCCGCTCGAAGGAACGCGCTCGCGACTTCAGTTTCTCTACCCGTAACACCCCTCACCTTACTTACCCCAACTGTTACTGCGCAACAGGTCTTCACTCTCCATCCGGATACCTGAAATCTCAGGTATCCGGCTTTTCCCTGATCAGTACGGCTCCAGAATTTGACTCATCTAAGTATTCTCAAATCGAGCGAAAAAGCTCTGAATTGCCTTTTAGTCCTTAACGGAGGGACACATATGCAGCAAGAGCAGGCACTACAGATGGCCAGTTCGAACCCGCAGGAATCAAAATTTATTGCTCTGACATCTACCTGGAAAAACGAATTGGGATCAACCATGTCATTTACCCGTTCAGGCCAGCAGATCATCGGCACCTACAGGAGTGCCGTGGGATCGTCTGGATCTATCGAAGGCGAGCTCGTCGGATGGATCAACGGAAACGTGATCAGTTTCGTCGTCACCTGGCCTGTCGGCAGCATCACCGCCTGGACTGGACATTTCACGTTTGAGCCGCAGGTGGCCATTGAAGCGCTCTGGCAGATGGGACTTGAACTGGGCAGCACCAGAAACCCGGACGGCACTGAGAGTACAGTTGAGCTCTGGGATTCGATTTTCGCCGGGCGGGACCGTTTCGTAGAGGTCATTGAACCCTGAGTGCCAGGTCTCGAACCGCCTTCAGGAACGGACGACTTGATCAAGACGGTCGGGAGTCCAAAAGCCTGAGCCCGTCAGCCTATCCGCCCTGAATTTCACCGCGGCACGTCGACCAGTGTTCCCACCGCGTCTCGCGTGCATCTCCCGACACCCCGACACCTACCTCCAGACTTCCGCTGCCGATGAGGCATTCAACGACATCGATCATTTCGACTGAAACTGCTTAAAAAGGCTCTGAACGAAACACACCTCAAACCCCATAGACTATGGTCATGACCGGCGATTCCAAGAGCACCGACGGGTGGACGCCACTCGCAGGCGGATTTAGCAATCAGGTAGCTCGCCGAGGTGACATGATCAGGCGGAAACTCGGCCCGCAGAGTGCTGCAGTCCATCAACTTCTAGACTGGCTGCAGGAACGGCACTTTACCCGCGCTCCACGCTTCATCCAGGCGGATTCAGACGAGGAAATTCTGACGTATCTGGAAGGCGAGGCTGTGCTTCGACCCTGGGCAGTCACCATCAAAACCTCTGGTTGGATGGATGAATTGGGAACTTGGCTGAGAGAATACCACCACGCTGTGCAGGGCTTTCAGTTGACGGGTGGCAGCCGGTTCGTCTGGGGACCGCCAACGCCTCTCCCTGGCATGGTCGTGAACCACGGGGATTTCGGACCGTGGAATGTGATTCAACGGCAGGGCAGGGTGATCGGTGTCATCGACTGGGACCTGGCCCGATTTGGAGATCCGTTAGACGACCTGGCGCAACTCGCGCTCGAGGCCGTCCCGCTGAAAGCCTCGACAGCCGATCGATTAGGGGCGGACCCGGAGCCTGCTGTCATCCACGAGCGGCTCAATCGGCTGTGCCTCGCCTACGGCGGAGTTGACGTGCTCCCAGTCCTACGACACACGGTCGGCTACCTGGAACGTATGGCCGCTGAGATCGAACAACTGGGCGATTCTGGCGTCACTCCCTTTGCCAAGTTCAAGGCTGATGGCGTGCCAGAGCAGTACCGAGCAGAGGCGCGCTTCATCACCTTGACCCTTCTGCCTTTGTAGACTCTCGGTTCCCGGCCTCCATCCTCCAGGCCACCTCCAGGCCTTCCGCTGCGCCCCTGACGGGGCGCTCCGGGGGGCCGTTCTCATGCCGACAGGAGGCCCACCCATGACCAAGATCCATTCATCCGGCACGCCCAGGCGCACCCTCCACCCGCAGAAGATCACCCACATCGACCCGCACATCGCCAACCGCACCACCCCGGTCAGGCTGCTGCTGGTCGGCGCGGGCGGCACCGGCAGCAAGCTCCTCGACCGGCTGATCCATCTGCACTTCGGCCTGCGCGCCTTCTCCCAGTCAGGCCTGGACGTGACCGTCGTCGACCCGGACCGGGTCAGCCCGAGCAACCTGGTGCGGCAGCTGTTCCGCGCGGCCGACATCGGCCACCCGAAGGCCGAGGTGCTCGTCGAGCGCATCAACCTCAGCACCGGGCTGGCCTGGACCGCGCGGAATGAACCGTTCCGCGCCGAGCACCTGCGGAACCAGGACCTCGTGGTCTCCTGCGTCGACACTGCGGCCGCCCGGGCAGACATCCACGCGGCGCTGCAACTTCCCGGAACCGTTCGCTACTGGTGCGATACTGCGAACGGCCGGAGCGGCGGGCAGATCATGATCGGTGAACCCGAGAGCGACCACACCCGCAAGCTCAACCGCCGCCTGCCGCTCCCGAGCGAACTGTTGCCGGAGTTGATCGTGACCCGGCCCGAGGAGCTGACCACGCCGTCGTGCTCAGCCATCGAGTCGCTCGCGCATCAGGACCTGCTGGTGAACGACCCGCCCGCCACGGCGGCCGCGCAGCTGCTCTGGACCCTGCTGCACACCGGAGAACTGCCGTACAGCGGGCAGTACTTCAACCTCGCCTCCGGCATCGCCGCGCCGGTACCCAGCCGGCACCTTCACCTTCCGCGCGGTGCCGGAACCAGACGCGCCGTGCGGATCGACGATCAACTCGTCGCCTGACCGCTCTGCACGGTGGCGATGCCGGGTGTTCCGCATCTTAACCTCAGAGGAAGAACCTTAGGCCTGCCCCGACCACCATCACCCCTTCGCCTGTTCACAAGCTTCACCGGAGACCTATGCGCACACCGATCCTCCTCGCCCTCGCCTGCACCGTCCTGCTCGCCGCCTGCGGCCAGGACACCCCCACCACCATCAGCCGCGCCCCGGCCTCGCCGCTCGTCTCGAGAATGGAAGACCCCGGCAGCAGCCCCGTGGCGGAAGCCTCGTCGGCCGACCTAAAGACCCTGTCCCTGGAGCACGCCTCGCCGCTGACCGCGGCCGGCTGGGTCCGGTACACCTTCTCGGACGGGCACGCGCTGTTCTACCGCAACCTCGACGGCATGGCCGTCTACGGCGACACCGCCATCGCCCCCTCGGCCGAGATGCCCGAGTACATTCAGGGCATCGAGAAGCGGCTCGCGGAAGAGAAGGCCGCGAAGGAGAAAGCCACGCAGACTGACCCGTCTCTCCTGACGACGCAGTCGCTGGGGCTGAATCCCGGCGGGTGCTCCGAGCGCGGCTGGTGGTGCACCTGGTCGACCAAGGAATACATCTGGCCGAACAAGACGGTCTACTACCGCCTCCCGATGGCCCCGACCAATTTCCTGGGCCTGTTCCCGGACGAGCGCGACAAGGTGCTCCAGCAGATCAACAACTGGAACGCCACGAACACGGTCGTCAAATGGCTGCCGGCCGCGCCCGGTCAGGACGCCGTCACCTTCCGCGTGGTGTCCAACAACGACTACTGCGGGCAGGCCTACGTCGGGTACCAGACCCGCAAGAAGGGCACGAACAGCAACTACATCGCCCTGAACCGCAACCCCGCCTACACCTGCTTCGAGGAGAACAACGGCGCGGTCACCCACGAGATGGGCCACGTCGTCGGCCTGTTTCACGAACACGAGCGCTGCGACCGGGACAATTACGTGACCATCGCCACCACCTTCGCGAACACCCCGAAGCAGTGCGGCGACGACTCGCTCACCAACGGCCTCTTCGACTACAACTCCGCGATGCTGTACGGCTCGCCCGATGTGTACTCCAAGACCGGCGTCGCGCCGGGCACATACACCGGCGTGTACAACTTCTACGGCAACAACGTCATCATCCGTAACCCGTATCTGTCGTACAGCGACATCAGAACCATCAACGGCATCTACACCAGCCCGTACAATCCTTACTGAGAAGCGTTCAGGCCGCCCGTCAATCAAGCGGGCGGCCCCGGGAGTCCCTGTGAAGAAGATCCTGCTGTGCCTGCTTGCCCTGTCCCTCGCCGCCTGCAACCCGAACCCGCGCGTCATGCCGGTCAGCGACCCGGTGGCGATTCCCTTCCTGGCCAAAGTCCAGGTGTCGCCGGTCAGCACGGACGGTCAGGCCACCCTCACCGCCACCGTGAGGTACGGCGGATTCGGCAACGGCGGCCCCACCAGGGTGGAGTTCAAGAGCGGCGCGGACGTGCTCGCCGTCAGCACCGAGCGCGTTCCCACCACCGACCCGACCGGGCAGGAGTTCACCTTCAGCGCCCCGTTCACCCCGGTCCCGAAGGCCACGTACCAGATCCGCGCGGTGGTCAGCTGGACTTACACCCGCCCCGGAAGCTTCGAGAGCCCCCCGGTCATGTACCCCTGAGCCGGTGACCGACGTCGCCCCGCGCCTGGCCAGCGTCACCCACTGGCTGCTGAGCACGCTTGGCACCGAGGAATTCCCGGTCAGGGGGGACGAATGGCTAATCGACGAGGCGGTGCAGCGACCCGGCCTGATCCTGGTGCTGTCCCGGCCGTCGATGGGGCGCAGCGCCTTCCTGCACCGCTTCCTGCTCCGCACGAAGCGCGAGCGGGCGCTGTTCAGCCCCCTGCTGCCGACCGAGCAGGTGATCCTGCGGCTGGTCGCCATGCTGAGCGGCGTCCCGGTCACCGACATCCGGAACAGAACCATCCATCCGCCCGGAAGCCACGCGGTCTTCGACGCGCTCTATGCGCTCTGCGAGGACAACCTGAGTTTCTATGACCAGACTACCCTCGACGGCGTGCTCGCACAGCTGCAAGAGCGGGCGGCCCTCCCCCCGGCGGCGGGTGAGTCCCTCCCCCGGCTGTTCCTGATCGACGACTTCGAAACGCTCGTGCATCCGGCCGAGCGTGGCCTGGCCCTGAACGTCCTGCAGGCCGCCGCCCACCAGTACCACTGCACCATCATGGTCAGCGGGCAACTCGGCCGGGGCACGGAAATACGACCGGACCACCGCCCGCTCCCGAAGGACTTCCGCGAGATCCTCCAAGGACAGGCGCGGCCGGACACGGTCATCACGCTCTACCGAGACGAGTACTACAACCTCGCGCAGGACAACCGGAACCTGATGGAAGTGACCCTGTACCGCAAGGATGACCGGCATGCCCAGCGGCTCGTGCTGGAGTTCATCCAGGTCACGTTGACACTCAGAAGCGCCTCCCGATAAGTCCGGCAGCTCCGTACGGCCGGGTGAAGTCGATGGGCACCGAAGGTCATGGCGTCAGCACAGATCCGGGAACAGGCCCGGTTGACGGGCTGCCTTGGCTTCCCGCACCTCCCCGGTCACGCTCAGGCCCAACAGCCGGACCGCCCGGCCGGCCAGGACCGACTCGGTGAGCAGCTGCCGGGCGAGCGGCAACATCTCTGACGCCTCCCGCAACGGCGCGGCTGCCCCGACCCGCCGGGTGATCACCGTGCGCTCCCAGTCCGCGAACTTGAGCTTCAACACCAGCGTCTTCCCCTGAAAACGCGCCGCCTGCACCCGCAGGGCCAGCGCTTCGCTGATCGGCTCCAGGGCGGTCGTCAGCGCGTCCAGCGGCCGAATGTCGTTCTCGAAGGTGCGCTCCACCCCCACGCTGCGCCGCGCCCGGTCCGGGTCGACCGGGCGCTCGTCGATGCCGTGACTGATGCGGTGATAGTGCAGTCCCTGCGTTCCAAACCACTGTTGCAGGTCCTCGGGGCGTTGTGCGGCCAGGTCCGCACCGGTGAAGATCTGCCGTTCTTTCAGCCGCCCCTCGGTGACCGGGCCGACGCCGTGAAAGGCCCCGACCGGCAGCGCCGCGATAACCCCAGCGGCGTCCTGCGGACGGATCACGGTCAGGCCATCCGGCTTGTTCATGTCTGAGGCCAGTTTGGCCAGGAACTTGGTATGGCTCACCCCGGCCGAAGCGCTCAGGCCGGTTTCACGCCGGATGTCGGCCTTCAGGGCCTGGGCGATCAAGGTGCCCGACGGCGGCCCCCGGAGCGGGACGGTCACGTCCAGGTACGCCTCGTCCAGACTGAGCGGCTCGACGAGGGTGGTGTACCGGCCGTAAAGGCCCTGAAGGACCTGAGAGACCTGCTTGTAGACCTCCATGCGCGGGGGGACCAGGGTCAGGTGCGGACAGCGCTGCAGGGCGAGGGCGGTCGGCATGGCGCTGCGCACGCCGAAGGTCCTGGCCTCGTAACTGGCGGTCAGGATCACGCCCCGCTTGCTCTGATGGGCCACCGCGACCGGAAGGCCGCGCAGGGCCGGTTGATCACGAATCTCCACGCTGGCGTAGAAGGCGTCCATGTCGATGTGGACGATGCGCCGATACGTCGGGAATTCGGTCATGGAAGGCCCGTACTGTACCCGCCGGCAAGAGCAGCGTATGTGCCCGGAGCGGAATTCCGGGCATCCCCAGATCCTGCCCACGACACGCGACAGCACGGTCCTGCCCAACTCCGTCCGCGCACCTCCAGGCGTCCCTCCAGTCCACCTCCGGCCTTCCGCTGCGCCCCTTTGGGCGCACCGAGGAACCTGTTTCATGTCCAAGGAGGCCACGCATGCCCGAACCCGAATCCGTCTCGCCCGACCTGCAGCGCCTGCTCGACTGGATCGACCAGCAGGGCGCCCCCACCGACGCCCGCCTGACGCACGAGCAGCTGGAAACGAGCGCCATCCTCGGCGACGCCCTCACCACCCGGCCCAAGTCGTTCGGGCCCACCTACGGGTACGCCGCCCAGCCGCTGGTGCGCGCCCCGATGCCGCTCCCGGGAGACGTGCTCGGATGGTAGAGGACCCCCCCACCGTTCCGCTGCTGACCGATCCGCTGCTCCTCGAGTACCGCAACCGCAGCGGCCTCGCCCGCGTGGAGGCGGGACAGCTGGAGGCCCTGCCGCCCAGGTATGCCAGCGGCGGGCCGCACCTGTCCCTGATCCGGGAGGCCTTCGCGTCGGGCATCCTGCCGGTGGTGGACGTGCCCGACGAGGGCGGCCTGCAGGTGCTGCTGGACCTGGGCCTCGAGGAGCGCCTGGGGACCTTGACCGACCTCGACCTGGGCCTGGACGTGTGCTTCCACGAGAGCTGGCTCCTGATGTGGGCCGGCGCTCCCAAGAACCAGCCGGTGCACAGCATCCGGCAGGAACCGCTCCTGATCTCGGTACAACCGCTCGTCGACGCCTTCGGCATGAAGCTCGCGAACGAACTGGCCCGCGAAATCGGCCGGGCGCTGAACCACCACGTCGGCGTGTGGAGCGTCCTCGACGCGCAGCAGTTCAGTGAAGAAGCGTTCGAACTGTACATGGACGACGAGGAGGCCGACGAACAGCTCGCCGAAGAGACCAGGTCGTACCTCAGGACCAGGAAGCTCACCAAAGAGCAGATCACCGATGCGGGTCCGCTCCGGGACGCGTATCTGGACTGGGTGGCCGAGGAGTACCCGAGAAGCGCGACCGGGCACACCCACCTGTTCCGGAACTCGCTGTACCGGGAGGACTGGCCGGACCTGAGCGAACTCTCCCCGGTGGCGCAGCGGGTATACGCCCGCTTCGAAGAGCGCCTCGACTCCCTCCATGTCCGCTTTCAGGACGGCTACCGCGAGGGCCGGTACGAGGAAGACACGCGCGAAGACGACGAGGAGATGGGCCCACCGGCGGAGGCCATCGTGCTGACGCTAGACGGGGCCGAGGGCGAGTTCGTGGTGGAGGCCTGGCACGACCGGGCGGAGATGTACTACAACCAGCGCGCGATGGTCGTCCCGCCGCTGCTGCTCGCGCTCGACAGCGAGAACGAACCGCTCGGGCACCGCCTGCACAGACTCGAACAGTTCCTGACCAGCTTCGAGCACCTCGACCTCTCGGTCAAAGAACTGCGCGAATGGATCGGAGAGATCGGGGAGTGGCACGCGCAGGCCGAACTGATCAGGGAAGCGCAGGGCGGGTCCGGGCAGGCGGCCCTGTTCCCGAAAGAACTGGAGAAGTTCAGCTGGGCCAGTGGCGAGAGCGAAGGAAACGAAGCCCCGGCGGCCGATCCGGCCAGCTCAGAGCATCCCATCCCAGGCAACCTGCCGTTCGTGCAAGGAAGGAGAGAGTATGCGAATCCGCGTGCAGGGTGAAGAGCAGTTCGTCGCGGTGCCGGTCTCGGCGCTGGTGATCCACGAGAACAGGCACGGGCGGGCCATCGTGACGCGCCACGACGTCCAGCGGACCGGCGAGGCGTTCTCGCTCGGCAGTGGGCAGACGCTCGACCGGCTGCACCTGGAGCGGCTGAACCGGTCGCTGAACGGCTCGGCGCTGCACTTCATCCCCGGTCACGTGCTGGCCCGGAGCGCGTCCGTGACCGTGTGGTGGGAGCCGGCGCAGACGCGGGTGCTGCACTTCGAGGGGGCGAGCGCGGACGTGCAGGCGATGAGCGGGCTGGCCGTGCCGTTCCCGCCGCTGGTGTTCGTGGCGGACAGCGCCTCCCTGTCGGTGTTCGCACTGGAGAAAGACGCGCGGCCGGAGGTGGACACGCCGCTGATGCGCGCCCCGACGTACAACACCCACACGGACGGCGGCGTCTGTCTGGGCAGCACCGTGCGGCCGGACCCGAACGACCCGGCGTCCGAGCACGCCTGGAGCGCGGCGTTCTTCCGCAGCACCTTCACGCACGCGACGGGCGTGCCGTTCCTGGCGTGGGGCGGCACGTACAGCGAACTGCTCAAGGCCGCCAGGAAGAAGCGGCGCTTCCCCCCGGAGGCGCTCAAGCCTTCCGGGAAGACCCTCAGCACGCTTCTGGGCGGCCTGGCGGCGCGGAGCGAGTCTTGAGCGGAGAGGTTGGCCGGACGCTGGTGGCCGCTCCGGGCGGGTTCCGGGTCGCGCTGCACGGCTTCGTGGCGCTCAGGCGCCCCCCGGTCCGGAACTTCACCGCCCTGACCCTCGCGCTGGACGGCGAGCTGATCGCCCTGAACGACCAGGGTAACCCGGTCCCCTCGGCCCTCTGCCTGACCCCGGACACGGACGGCCCGTGGGGGATGCAGGCGGGGAAGTTCGGCACGGTGCTGTACCCGGTGCTCGTGGGCGTGCTCGACCCGGCGGACGGGCCGCTGCCGGTCGATGTCCGGGTGTCGGGGAAGATCACCGCCACCACGAGTGCGGGGGAGACGCTTCAGGTCTTCAGCCGCATCGAGCGCCTCTCGCGCCGCTACGCCCCGCCGGCCAGCACCACCCCGCCCGTTCCCGCCGTTCCGACCTCACTGAGCTTCACAGGAGCCGACCATGTTCTTTGATCCGACCGTCCGCATGAACCGCATCCGCACCCAGCAGGCCGCCGCCAACGCCGAACGCCTCGCCCTGATCGCCGACACCGCCGAAGACCTGGGCCACGGCCGCGAAGGCGTCCTGAAGGTGCAGTGGTACAGAGGGACGTCCAGCGACCTGCCCCTCCCCGAGACGATCACGCTGATCCGCCCGGACGAGAGTGAGATTGACGTGGGCCCGGAACTGCCGGAACCCGCGCAGCAGGAACTGCTCTCGCTGCTCGAACAGCAGTTCGACGCGAGCGAGCAAGGAGGCGAGATGACCTTCACGCTGAACGCGGGCGAAACGCCCGGGCAGGTCACGCAGGAGGACCTCGACCTGCTGATCAGCCTGCAGAGCCTGCTCGAAGGCCGGGAGGAGCACGAGGCGGCCACCACGCTCTCCCCGGTTCGGCGGCACCGGAGCGTGGCCCTGCGCGCCCTGATCGCGCGGCTGGAGCTGTTCCGCATCACCTCCCAGACACCTTGAATCTCAGCAGGACAACAAAAGGAGAATCTGTACATCTGTCCTCACCCGCTGCCCCACCCCTCTGCTAAAGAGGAAACGTTTCAGGTGAGCATTCATACTGTCGACATGCCTAACTCCCCGCAAACGGACGAGTTGTTCCTGCTGCACGAGATGTACAACTTCAAGGCTACCAGCGACCGTCGTCCTGTTTGGCCAAATGCACACGACTTGTCTCCAGTCATCGGCTGGCCACTCCAGACTACTGCGGTCACCCTTCGAAGGCTCGAGATACAGGGCTTTGTCGTGCTCGCTCCGGACCGTGACTACGACACTTCGAGCGATCCTGAAGTGCAGCGCTACGGTCTGACGACCGAAGGGGCCCGGCTTATACTGACATCATGAGGCCCGCAAGAAGGGAACTCAACAGACATGTGTTCGTGACCTGAGTAGAGGACAGTCTGGGGCGGGATAAAAGGCTAGAGCAGCTCTGGGATGGTGTTTCTGTCAATGAAAACATCCCCGAGCTGCTCGCCACATTCTACCGTTCTCGCTCACCTCGCCAAGCACCCCTGGGGTTTGAGGGCCCCCAGTCTGGCGCTCCTCGCCGCCTTGATCCTCGCGCTGATCCAGCGCGAGGACGTCCGACTCACCAAACTGGCCGCCCAGCTGCCTGGGAGGGCTCTTCAGAGCAGCAAAGTGAAGCA
>Ga0160427_10002698_pt1 | contig 10632 bp, 8 predicted proteins | sample SolpanmetagenomL_FD_108194 | JGI IMG/M metagenome (GOLD analysis project Ga0160427, IMG submission 108194) | Solar panel surface microbial communities from Lawrence Berkeley National Laboratory, California, USA - L | ecosystem: Engineered > Built environment > Solar panel > Unclassified ...
CCCGCCTGGTCGAGTTCCCACCTGAAGGTGCGGCCGTCGCCGGTACGCAGCGTTCCCTCGGCTGAACACTGCGTCCAGTTGAGCTCGTGCAGCCACTCATGCCGTGCGATCTCACGCGCCCGCGTGAACCACCGCAGCGCAGCCCGGCCCGACAAGCGAAAGCGCACGCAGGACTTCGGGGTCTGCCACCCGTTGGGATCAACGTGCCAGATCGCGTCGCGGGTCACGGTCACGCTGCGGATGCGGATGGACGTGGGCTGGGCGGCAAGCCCGACCGGCATGAGCCCCGTGAAAAGGACGATGGCTGCCAGGCTCCGTCGCCAACCATGCCTGCTATCCAGTCGGTGCTGTTTCAGCATTGGCGTGCCTTTTCGCGGTGGCGACCGGGTTGGCGAGCCCTCGCCTGTCTACCAGGGATCGAAAGGCCTCCCTCGAGCATGGGGCAGCTGACCGATTTCCCGGCGGGTGTGCGGGGCTTTCGACCTCGATCTGCTCGATGCTGCCGAACGTGTCCCGGAATAAGCTGATCTGGCAGGGCCGCTGCATCGGGGGCGCATCGGCCGGATGCTCGCAGAACGCGACGCTTCGAGGCCACATGTGGTGCCGCCAGATACGGTCGTCGGCAACGCCCCAGTCGAGCGGCACCGGGCTGCCGGCCTCGGTCTGGATGGTGGCTTTGAACCGGGTCTTCATGCTGGAAACATTGCCGGGATCGCCAAGGTCCGGACTGCCGAGAACCCGGTCGCAGCCGCTTGCCAGGCCCAGCAACCTTGGCCAAAACCACCAGCGGCACGACACGTCCCGCGGTCATGCTGCACCTTCGCTGTTCCGTGCCATTGCAATCCGCGCCGGCAGGCAGCGGAGCCCGGGCGAAGCCGCCGGCTTCCGGCTCTCGGCTCCGACAGGACGGACATCGGGCGAACCCTGGCCAGCGCCATGCAGCGGTGTCCCGGCAGCAGGGACGCCACCTCTTCCGAAGGCTGGCGGCGGCTGCCAGTGAGGATCGCCGGCAGAACGGCACCGCGCATGGCCGCGCTTGCAAGGTAGGTCCCGGGCAGCGTGCCAGCCAGGATCGTGGCGACGAACAAATAACGCCCTCTTACGCTTATCGGTGACCGCCTTGGGGGATGTCCAGCCCGGTGGCGGCTAGCTTCGCTCGGCGGGAACGCATCCATCCGCCCCGATCGGAGCGCTTCATGTGGAGCGGCGGCGCGCCCTCCTTCCGGAAGGTGACACCGCGGCTGTCGCGCGTGCCATCACTGCCCGGCCTGCCATCCACACCTGCCTCACCGGAGCGCACCCGCGTAGGTCGCCGTGACGGTGAGGGCCCGCAGCAGCGCCGGGAGCCGGCCCGGGTCGTCGACTGCGGCGAGAACGGCGTCGGGCGTGATGGGTGTGTTCGCCTCAATATCCAGCACGGCCGGGTGCTTGGGGTGCGGGAAATCGGATACCAGCTGCGCCACGGCTGCGGTGGTGTCGGTCGACGCACCCGACGCGGGCAGCAGTGCGTTGATCGCTGTGATCCCCTTTGCCCGGCCGGTCTGAAAGGCGGCGTCCGGGTCCTCGTCGGGCAGCAGGTTCATGATCAACGGCAGGACGTAGCTCGACAGGAACGTCCGGCTGTCCAGCTCCAGGTGGAGCGACCTGAGGCCGGGTGGCGCCTGCATCGCCGGCAGGGCGTCGGCGCGCGTCGTGAGCAGATGGACGTTCTCCAGCCCGGCGCGCAGCCCGACATGGCCGAGCAACGCACCGTCCATGGAGAACTCGTTCAGCGTCAGGGTGGTGGTTGCCGGATCGTAGGTGGCGTCCAGCACCAGCTCGAAGGGCACCTGCTGCTGCCGCGACATCCAGGCCAGCTTCGCGGGCTGGTCGCGGATGGCGAGGGTGATGCCGCGCGCCTCCACGCGGGCGTGAACCGGGGCCAGCGGTCCTTGCGGCCGCTCGAACGGGATGCCTCGCACCAGCAGCGCGTCCATGCGGTAGCCCACGAAGCCACCCAGGCCCACGCGGATGTTGTGGAAGCGACACTCATCCGGCCCGGCGGCCTCGACCGATACCGGACCCGGCGGCGACTCGCTGGGCGACAGCGGGCCGAGCAGGTCGCGGCAGCGGCGAAGGGCCGGGTCACGCGCCATGGCCGCTTCCGGACCGGTTGGATCGGGCTGCACCGGGTGCACGGCCTGTGCGGGCGCGGCAGAGCCCGGCTTCGCCGGGTCCGGGCGAGCCGCGCGATGCGCCGGACCATGGGTCGGTGCGGGTGGCGGTCCTGCCGCGGCGATGGCCGTGGCGACCAGCCCGAGCAGCGCGCGGGCCAGCCGACGTGTCCGCGTCCCTGATGCCTTGTTCGTCACGCCCATCGGTTTGTCCGTGCAACCTGCCGGGTCATCGTGCATTCGCCGGGACACGGGCGCAATCTCGTCCAGCAGTCGCGGGGGTCCGATGCAGGGCAGGAGGATACGGCGTCTCGCCTTCGGGGTCGGCCTTGCTGCCCTCATCGCCTTCGCCTGGTGCATCGCCACCTACCATCAGCTTCCCGCGTTCGGCGCCATGGTTGTCGCGATTCCGCTGTTGTCGGTGGCGGCAGGCCGGCGATGGCTGACAGGTCCTATCCTGGTCGTCCTGTTCGGCGTGACATTCTGGGCGGCCTTCGGCACCACGACGGGGTACTTCTGGCTGAACCGCGCCCGATTGGAGGCTCTCGTGGCCGCCATCCAGGCCGTTCCCACGATCACGTCCCTCGAGCTTGGCCATGACGCTCCCCTGCCGAACGGAATGGGCAGGGTCGGCCGGTACGACAGCTCCCGCTTCATCAACGGGCAGCTCGTCACCCAGTATCGCGAGCAGGTGGCGCCCACCGCGCTCCAGCCGGTCCTGCGCGAGATCGACGTGCTCCGCGAACTGGGCATTTCCTCCGCCCAGTATGAAGCCCTGCGCGCCTCCCTCGAAGCGCTCCGCCTCGCCGGCTTTGACCGGCGGCAGGACGGCGGGATCGCATTGAACGAGCCCATGCCGGGCGGCACGCCCTGGGTCGCATCCTTCCTGTATCGCCCTGCCGCCAGGCCGCCTTTGGGCGACAACGTCCAGACCTTGCGGATACTCGCGCCACATTGGTCCTACGTCTGGCAAGGCTGAACACCAAGGCGGGTCGAACGCACGAACGGCCAGTGGCAAGGATCCTCCCGGGCAGGGTAGGCTCCCGCATGCGTTCCGTCCTGCTGGCTGCCTGCCTGCTGCTGCCCCTGCTCGCGGCCCGGGCGGCGTCACCCGAACCGCCACCCGGCCTACGAGGACCTTCCCGCCGGTCCAGCCTATGCGGGCCACCACCGGCTGGTGCTGAAGGGGGATGACGTGCACTGGCGCACCCGGCTACGCCGGACCCTAGGTCAGAAGCCCGATTTCGCCGGGCACTACGTGCTGGCCATCTGGGGCTGCGGGACGGCACGCCTGTTCGTCCGTGATGCGCGTCTGGGTGGCTGGCCTGTTCCCAATGGTGAGGTCGCCGATGGTCCGGCGGATCGCGTTGCTGAGAACGGGTTCGATCAAGGGCCCACGGCCCTTGCACTTCGGCTTCGGCGGTTATGCGGTCGCCCACGCCATCTGACCCTAACCGCTGGCACAGCCACCCGGCCTCGCGCCGGACCGTGTGGCTGGTTGTCCGCTCCGGGTCGAGCATGAGATGCTGACGCAGCGAACAATGCGACAGGATGGATAATGCAACGACGGAATGTGCTCGGCCTGGCGTTGGTGCTGCTCGCACCGTCATCAGCGGTGTTCGCGCAGGCCGGGCTCGCGGAACGCCGGGCGATCGCCGCTTACCGGCAGGACAAGTGGCCGCCCATCGAGGCGGCGATCCGCAAAGCGACCGGCTTCGAGGTGCCGATCGACGTGGAATGGGACCAGCTGACGATCCCGGGCGATGCCAGCCACTACGCAGATGACGAGTACTACGGCAAGACGATCTTCCATCCATTGGTCGCGGCGCTCAGCAGCATCACCGCCGACCAGATGGGGCGCGACGCCCTGAAGGCGAAGCTGCAGCGCATCCACGTGCGTTTCGACGAGAAGACGGCACCGGCCTCCAACTACCAGAACGGGCTCAGCTTCGCGAACGGCGTGCTGGATATCAACTGGCGGCCCTTCTCGAACACGGCGGACGTCGCGGACCGGACCAAGGCCCTGACGCAAATCATGGAGAAGAACCTGTGACGCCCTGGCATGCGGGTGTGATGGCTGGTGTCGCGGCGGGTCTGGCCGTGGCTGTGGCCACATTCGCCGGCTCGTCGCCGGCGGCTGCACAGGGGCAGCTCAAGGCACTCGCGGGGGAGGCGCAGGGTGCCCGGGGCGACGGATTGCGACCGCCTGGCGCAACCGCCGCGGGCCGCGATGGGCGGGTTGCCAGCTCTCGCTGAAGGTGTGAGCTTCGCCGACCTGCGCTGGCCCGGGGCACGGGCCGCCTGTGCCAAGGCTATGGCGGATGCGCCCAGCGAGGTGCGGTTCGTGGCCTTCGCCGCCCGGGCCGCCGACAAGGGTGGGGACCAGAACACGGCCGCGCAGCTGTATCGTGCCGCGGCCGACGAGGGTTATCCGCTGGCGCAGACCAACCTCGGCGTGATGTACGAGGACGGGCAGGGCGGCCTGGCCAGGAGCGACCGCGAAGCCGAACGGCTGTATCGGCTGGCGGCCGACCAGGGCTTTCCGGCGGGGCAGGCGAGCCTCGCGACCTTCTACGTCAGCGGCCGAGGCGGGCTGCGGCGTGATGACCGGGAGGCGGTCCGGCTGTGGCGCTTGGCCGCGGACAGCGGCAATGCCCAGGCGCAGAACAACCTGGGCAAGATGTATGCCGAGGGGCGGGGCGGCGCGCTGCGCGACCTTAGTGAGGCGGCCCGGCTTTGGCGCCTGGCCGCGGATGGCGGCGTAGCAGAGGCGCGCAGCAACCTGCGCAAGGTGGGACGGCATTGAGGCGAGCACCCACGGGCCGGCCCGCTCCGGATCAGCCGCAAGCGGCCAAGCGCGACCTTGGACTCACTCCGGTATGCTGCACGCCATGACGTGCGTCTTGAGCGTCGTGCGCAGAACGGAGCGGTCGGTAATGCTGGCCGTCCTAGTGCTGCCGGTGGTGTTCTCCATCCTGGGCACCTGGGAGGTGTTGCGCGGTGCATCGGCGCGTGCCGAGCTTGCCGGACTGGTCGCGCAGCACCGAAGCCAGGCGGCGGTGCTGCGCGACCTTGGACGCCCTGACGCGCAGGCCCGCGTCATGGTGCCGGCCCGCCCCCGGTCCCTATTGATCGGCAAAGCGACCACCCATGCGGATGAGGCGGGTGCCGCTGCGGAGGTCGACGGTGTGGTATCGCGGTTGCGGGACGGAGCGGCCTGGCTGACGCTGCTTGCAGGGCTTGCCGCCGGCGGAGCCGGCCTGGCCGGGCTGCTGCTGGTGCGCGCGTCCGCCCGCAGCGGGATGCAGTCCCGCCCGGCGCTGGTGGCCGCCTTCGGCCGGGTCAGCCGTGCCCTGCCGGTTCTGCTCGGCGTGCAGGTGGTCGGCATCGGGCTGGCCCTTTCGGGTGCCGTGGCGTTCGAGGTCGGCGGGCTGTGGTTCGTGCCAGACCCCGATGACCGAACGGTGCTGCTGGCACTCCTCGTCGTGCTTTGCGCCGGCGTGATGCTGTGGGGCGGGCTGGGCGTGCTGGGAAACCTGCGGCGCGCGCTGCGGGTCTTCGTGCCCGCGCCCCTGGCCTTGTCGGGCGTTCCGGTCACTGAAGCGCAGGCGCCTGGCCTGTTCGCCCTGCTCCATGATCTGGCGCGGGAGCGCGGGACCACCCTGCCGGAAACGGTGGTCGCGGGCGCGGAGAACGGCTTCTTCGTGACCGCGTTTCCCAGGGTGCTGCAGGGGGAGGCGGATGCCGGGCCCGTCGTCACGCGCGGCCGGGTGCTGCACCTGCCGCTGCCCGAGATGGCGGTCCTGGACCTTCCGGAACTGCGCACCGTGCTGGCGCACGAACTGGCGCACTTCTCGGGCGAGGACACGAAGTACAGCCTGCGCTTCGCACCGCTGTTCGCCGGGCTGGGTGAAGGAGCGGCGGCAATGTCGCTGCGCGACCGCGCCCTGTGGGGAAGCACGCTAGTGGACCGCCTGGTCGAGCACCTGGTGCACCCGCACACGGCGCTGGCGGTCCATGCCTACGACCAGTTCAGCCATGTGGAGGCGCATTGGAGCCGCCTGCGGGAACTGGACGCAGATCGTGCGGCGGTGGCGTCCGGCTCGCCCGCCTCACTCGCCAGTTCCCTGCTGCGCCTCGGGCTGGCATCAGACCTATCGGCGGCCGAACGGGCCGGAATCGCCGAACGGCCGGACCAAGCCTCGCCGGACCTTGCCGCCGCGCTGGTACGACGCATGGCACAGCCGGGTGATCCGATGGCGCACCTGGGCGACCAGGTCCCGCACCCCACTGACACACATCCCCCCACCTGGCAGCGGATCCAGGCGGCTGGCGTGGAGGTGGACGAGACACTGTTGGCTCACGCCGCGCGGCCGGTAACCCCGGCGGACTTCGCCACGATGCAGGCGCTGTTCATCGACTGGGGCGCCCTGTCTGGCAAGGTCACGGGCCACCTGCGGGACCGGGCCTGGCAACGGCAGGACGCGGACCGGACCCGGCTGCAGCGAACGGCAGGCGAGCCGGGTGTGCGGAGGGAAACCGTGCTGCATGCCTCACTGCTGCGCCCCGTGCTGGGCCTCGCGGCGCTGGGATCGTTCTGCGTTTCCGTCTCGGTCGGCTGCGTCCTGGCGGCCCTCTATGGGGGTGCCCAGGACCGGGAAGCCTGGCGCCTCCTGTTCGGCATCGCAGCCTTCGCCACGATCGGCACCGGCTTCGTGGCACTATGGAGCATCTGGCTATGGCGCGGTCGGAGGCAGCCCTTCCTCGTGCTGGACAAGGACGGTGTGCGGTCCCCGGGCTTTGCCGGAGCAGTGCGGTGGCTGGACATGGAGACAATCGGTGTCTCAGCCTTCCAATCTCCGACCATGTGGTTCGTGCTTCGGCCCGAAGCGCCGCTCCCGCGGCGAACCGGTCTGATCCGGCGGCTGCGGCTGGACGAGAAGCGGCACGCGGTGCAGTTCATAGCGACCCTGCCGCGCGGGCTGGACGCAGCGGCGGCCAAGGCGCTGCTGCTGCGCTACGCCAGGGCCGCCCACGCCCGACACGCGCTGGACGCCACCGTCGTGCCGCCGCACTGTCAATTGGGAGCACCCACCGAAGTGTAGGCACCTCTTCGTCAGCAGGAACCGCCGACCGCCTCAAGGCCACACAAAGGACAGAGGAAAGTCTCACAGCATACCGAGGCGTGACGTCGGCTCACCCGCCGCGCTGGAGCCCTGGACTTCGCCCTGCTGGGCGTTGGTGCATGGCGGTGTCGGGGTAGGCGCGAAGTGGCTGTCCGGCTAGGGCGTCACGATGCCCTTCAAAGCCAACGCTGCTCGTCGTCATTGTATCCCGCGGGCCTGCTGCCGGGTCAAAAACTGGCCTGTCTACCAGGCCGTGCTGCGACGACGTGGTGACCTGATGCTGTGGCTGGACCAAGACGCCGTCGCAGGCCGGACCGCGCCCAAGCACAGTACCCCGGGCGGGTAGCCCCGCTATTCCGACTGGCCATCGAGTTGGTGCTGACCCTTCGCCCGGTGTTCCACCTCGCCCTGCGCCAAGCCGAAGGATTTGCCCGGAGCGTGGGGGCGCTGCTTGGACTCGAACTGCACGTGCCCGATCACACCACCCTATCGCGCCGGGGCCGGTCATCTGCCAAGCGGCAGCCGCGTGTCCTTACCAGTGGTGGCCGGATTCACTTGGTGCTCGCCAGCACCGGCCTAGAGCTGTTTGGCCATGGCGAATGGTGTGCGGCCAAGCACGACCGTCTTCGCCGCCGATGGCTCAAACTGCACATCGGCGTGGACGCCGATACTGGTGAGATCGCCGCCCGTGTGCTGACCGACGGCCATGCCGACGATGCCTCTCAGGTGCCGAACCTACTGCGCCAGCCAGAGGTCACCATCACCAGCCTGACTGCGGACGGTGCTTATGATGGTGAGCCCGTCTACCAGGCCGCTGCTGCCCGCCAGCCTGAACAGCCACCCGAGGTAGTCATCCCGCCCCGGAGCTCTGCGGTGCCGAGCACGGCTGATCCGGATCAGCAGAGCCCGCGCGACCGGCACATCCAGTTCATGGCCGAGCATGGCCGCATGGGACGGCAACGTCTGACTGGCTACGGCAGGAGGAGCGTCGTTGAAGCGACCATGGCGAGGTTTAAAGGCCTGATTGGCCCGAAGCTTCGGGCCCGCCACCGTGACGCTCAGGCTGGCGAGGTCGCCCTTGCCGTCCAGGTGCTCAACCGCATGATCCGCGAAGCCAAGCAGGTCATCGTTCGCCGGAGCTGATCGAGACGCAGGAAAGCTGATCGCGCCATAATCAGCTCATGCACCAAAGCCGCGCCGTGCCGCATGCCTCGATCCTCACCGGGCAGGAAAGGATACCTTTGAAGAACTCAACTACCTCAGCCGTCTTCGGACAGTTCGGATCGTATTTCGGGACCCGAAAGCGTCAGCGTGACAGGCAGCTGCGGTGCGCTTGCACCCCTTTTACGTGGTTCGACCAATTACCATCGCCGGCGGGAAGTCAGCCTTCTACGCGGAAGCTGACCCGCCATGCCGTCTAGAATTCCGAGGTAGTAACCCTCTAAAGGCAACGCAAGTTGGTGTGACTTGGCCTGCTCTATTGAACGGAGAGGCCAATGCTGCGGGACGTCCATCAGAGGCACCCCAAAGCAAATTGTTCCTGGGGGTGCCTCTACCCTGAAATCAGCGTCCCAGTTTTTGGGAAACGCGGCAGCAGCCAGCGCTCCACATTAAGGTTGTTGGTCAACAGGTGGGCAGGCGCCTGCCGCAGCCAATCGGACATGTTGGCTTCCTCGTAGTTCAGTCCATTCAGAACGCTTACGACCTCCGAAGGGCGGTCTCCGATGTTGCGGACCAGATGTCCACTGTTCGACGGGATGTAGGCGCACTCCCCTGGCCCAAGCTCCGCGACTGCGAGATGCTTGTCCGGTCCGAACAGGGTGAAGCGGACTCGGCCCTCGACCACGTAATGCCATTCATCGGCTTCCGTGTGCCAATGAGGTTGTTGCATCGCGCCGGGTTGCAGAACCGTGACCAGCCCGGTCATGGCCGCGATCGGGAACCGGTCCCGGCCGGCCACATGCACCGTGCCGCATGCTGCCGTGTACAGCGGCGTTCCCCCGGCCAGGCGGAAACGGTGGCTGCGTGCCGCCGGCCAGGGCCGCTCGATCTGTGCCTCAGGACCATAAAGCGGCAGGATGTCGCCCTGCATGATGTAGGTCTCTCCGGTCGGCAGCCCCGTCACCGAATAGGTCGGCACGCCTAGGGCTTGCGCCAGCTCGCCCGATTCCAGGCGGCTCATCCAGTCAGAGAGGCCGAAGGTGCCATGCTCGGCATAGAGACCATCGTTGAAAGCCAGGATGGCGTTAAGCGGCTTGTCTCCCAAGGTTTGGATTGCGTGGGCGTGTCCGCGCGGGAAATACCAAAGATCCCCTGGCGCCACGTTTACAACCTCCATCTCCCCTGCCGGATCGATCGCCGTAACCTGGGCATGGCCATCCAGTACAATCGCCCATTCGTCGGAGTTGTGCCAATGCATCTCGCGGCAGCCGCCTGGATTGAGGAAGAGGTGTGCGCCCGCAATCCCGGTTGCTATCGGCAGTGTGCGGGTTGTCACTTCGCGCGCCCATCCGCCCGAGGTCTGTTTGAGCGGCGCACGGTCGAGCGAGGCCGTGAAGGCAGGGGCGTCACCGGGTTTGCGGGGTACGAGAGCAAGGGGGTTTGGCGCCGCCGCAACGTCCCGACCGGCGGCATGGCCATCGCTGACGGTTGCAGCGCCGGCCTGCTGGATAGCAGCAACCCCCAAGATCAAGGATGCGCTGCCGATCATCTGTCGCCGTCCGCCAGGTGCCATAATATTACCTCCAGACAAGAAGCTTAGATGCAGCCGAACATCTCAGCATCCACCAAACGGTGGAGATTGTTTCGGTTTCGGCAGCGTAAATTCCTGGCGCAAAGAAGGCTGGATGATGCGACCACACCGGCGACTGCCTTACTTGATACAGGTGCTGCGCTCGCCTCAGCCAAGGCTTTGACCGACGTGGGAGAATGCAGCGCTCCCCTTGCGTATGCTTAGGTCGTGTGGACGGTTCGGCTGAAGTGGTGTTGTGGGACTCACAGCGGCATTGATTAGTGCTTCAAAGCAGATCGGTTTGAGCCTGGCCGATGCTTGCGGCCGACCGGTCGCGCTCGCCCTGACGCCGGGCAACGTTGCCGACATCAGCATGGCGACGCCACTGCTTGATGCGGCCGCACCCATCAAGCGCTTGATCGCCGACAAGCGCTACGACGCGGACAGCCCGAGACGCTGGCTCAAGCAGCGGCGCATCATAGCGGTGGTCCTGGCGAGTGCCGCGCGCACGGTGCCCTACCCACTCGATCGCAAAGCCTACAAGTGCTGCAACGTCATCGAACGCCTGTTCTGCCGCCTCAAAAACTGGCGCCGCCTGGCCACCCGCTACGATCGCCTGGCC
>Ga0160427_10002700_pt1 | contig 10628 bp, 12 predicted proteins | sample SolpanmetagenomL_FD_108194 | JGI IMG/M metagenome (GOLD analysis project Ga0160427, IMG submission 108194) | Solar panel surface microbial communities from Lawrence Berkeley National Laboratory, California, USA - L | ecosystem: Engineered > Built environment > Solar panel > Unclassified ...
GCTATTGATAGTATGCTGTATGAAACAGGAGGATTGCCGTGAATCAACGAGTAGGAATATCAGATGAAGCAGCATTTTGTGAGGAAGTATAGCTTGAAAGCCACTTAGCACGTAAGTAGCTGCTTGACGTCGCACTTCTTAGGGAGGGCTGTTACGGCTCGCTACTTGATGTTCAGCTTCTTAGTAAGGAGGAGTGTTGCCAGTACAGCGGCGATTTATAGTGTGCATCGCGATATCTTCGTGAGTGCTTTCGACCATATCGTAGATGTTATATGGAGGTGGATTAAGTAGAGGAATTGAATGTTCTTTGTGGATGTTTGATCTTGATGATGGATGGAGGCCCGCTAACGACAGTCTCGAAATGAGCTGAAGAACTAGGTGTGAAGCGTACCAATACTCCTCCAGCTTGTTTAGCTTGGTTGGTCCGTAAGAGATGGCAGACCTTGTGCCCATGGGTCGTGAGGTTGCTCTCTTTTGTGAGTGGTGGGGTTGATATGTCCATATTGCGGCAGAGGATTGTGACATACTCGTTCCTCTTGTCTAGACGCATGAGAGCTAGCTGCGTTGCAGCCGGATCGTAGACGCTCGAGGGTGTAGGAGTGGATGATGATGTGGTAGTAGTGTAATAGGGATCGAATGTCATAGGTGTAGCGGGATCGACGGGGGAGGGTTTGCGTCATTGGAGGTGGTAAGATCATCGCAAAAGCCAACCCGGTATGCATCGACTTCTCCTCCACCTCTTCGTTCAACGTCAGTCCTTTGAGAGGGTTGAACATCTCAACCTTATTAAGATGGCCTGGAGCGCGTCGGCTTCGATCTTATATGAAAAGATGTGTGCTGCTTTCATGTTCTTGCGTGGGTAGTTAGACTTCATGGCAGGACACCAGATGTAGTCTTGTTCTCGGGGATCTGTGGACGGATTGATTACAGCCCTTGAAGTACGGCTGAACTGGTTTTGTGCATTGGCCCTGTCCGTCTTGCCCTTGCGTTTTGGTTGTGCAAGGTCTTTGAAGGTGTATAGCTCAACGAAGTTGTAATAGTATGAAAGTCAAAAAGACTTGTCTATTCCGTCTCAGTCTGTTTGTTCTTTGATCTTCTTATTCTGGGGCGGATAATACTATTCCGCAATGGGCATGAAAAATAGGTGTGAAGTGTGCTGAAGCTCTTCTAGCTCGTCTAGCTCGTTTATCACTGATCGCAATCTCAACTTAGCTCATGTAGGATCTAATGTCCGAGGCCACGGAAATAGACATACGAACTAGGTATAAAGCGTGCCGAGACTCTTCCCGCTCGTCTAGCTTATTGGTTCGAGTTCGAGCTTACGTACGATGTAGTATTCAAGATCACTCAGTATTGGTGACCACCGGGATGGGCACTGAACTTGTCTATGAATTCGTCATATGATGGAGAGTATAGGACAGCTTGTGCTTGAGAGAAAGGTGTGTAAGAAAAATGTGTGTGAGAAATGTCTGTTGTTTTTAGTGCCTTGTACACCTTGCTTGACATAACATGGTAGACTTTGGTCCGCTTACTCCGTATCAAATGGGTAAACAATCACTTGTTGAAAAGCCTTTTTCTTGAGTCATCACACATGTATCACGAATTCATCCCGCTCATATTGATAATTCTATCCATGACAGCAGCACAACTACTCCTTTGTTGTTACTTCAACTCTGCAGGCGTCACAGCATTCATGTAGGACAATGAAGTGGTCTTTCAAGATATCGTCAACGAATCAGATAACACGATGGCTGTGTCATGACTAAACAATAGCGTAGAAAGCGCCAAAAGACTCTTGTACTGGACGCCGACATCAGTGACGCCGTAGCGGACTGGGGAAATGCCTGTGCTTAAGGACTTGGCATAGTCGAACGCTGTATGCATCACAAAGATACACCAACCAATCGGCCTGATTGTCCCTGTCTCTACTTTTCATTAGTCGGTTGAGTTGGGTTGACTTTGCTCGAGTGATGGAAAGAGCCTGATTTTCGCGAGTTAGTGGTGGTTCGCGGCTGGTGGGCGTGTGATATTGCGTGATTTATTCGACAGTGCGCTTCGGCTGAGTATTCCAAGCGATGACTTCGAGTTGTTGTGGGTGGTGCGCCGCAAGGTGCGAGTGAGGTGCTCGGTTGGATGATGGTGATGTGTGGTGTGGTGAATAGTTAGTGATCGAGGTTGTGGAGAAGAGGGCTTGGGTCTGGGAGGTGAAGCATCGCGTGAGGGGTAACAGATAGCGTAACGGCCTTTTTGGTAATGCTAGCCCTGCGATGTCACTGACTGCAATGGGTATCAGGGTAGAGATCAAGGATCATTGTACGTTTGTCCTGTTAGATCTTTTGATCACCATATTGAGGACTGCAATGGGTCACGGAGGACGAGTGCAAGTCCTGCATTTCCAGTTCCGTAACAATGCAATGCGCGGCTCAATCTTTGCACAATCACAATTTCAGCAGCTGCTTGAAACAATCCCGCAAATCGTCGACAACATCATCAGGCACTTCAAGCGCAATGAAATGGCCACCATAATCCTTCTCTAACCCAGTAATCAGCTGGGGCGCACACTAATCAATCTTGCCTGGGACTTACCTCTAAACCACTGACAATTTCCAGTCGTCTTAACCGACCTCTGACTAGTCGGCGTGATATCATACCTATAGCTCGAAAACCCCATCGGCCTTTCGATAAAATTCTCCTTCTTGTTATTGAACTCGACATAATCTTCATGCCGCACATTGTTATAATAGCACAACATACTCGTCATAATCGATGGGCTCGTGAAGTAGTACAGACACACTGTTGTCAGCACGTCATCAACGAATCTCGAATCCTCTAGACTATGAAACTTAGGATCAACAAGCTCGTGGTACTTTTCGCCGACAAAAGAGAGGATACCGACTGGATTGTCGGAGAAAGCGATTCCGATTGTTTGAGGCCGTGTGCGCATTTCTATAGCATAGCCCATGTGATCTTCATGACCGGGTTTGCCTAGCCACCAGTTCGTCATGTCTTGTGCAATCTTCTCCCGTTCTGTCCATTCAGATTCAGGTACTGGTGGTTGGGAAGGACACATGTTGGTATGTATTGCTTTGCATGACTTCGCGTATTTCGGGTTCGCGCCAAGTTCGCGGACGACCCAGTGGCCCCAGTCTCCTCCTGCTGCTACGTATTCTGTATATCCGAGGCCAAGCATGAGTTCGTTGAAGATGCGGGCGGTGTCTTGTAGTGTCCAGTCTTTTGGGTGATGGTCGACTTCGCTCCAGCAGTAGCCGGGGAGACTTGGGACGACGACGTCGAAGGCGATGCAGTCGGGAGAGGAAGGATTTGCTAGTGGTGTGATTACGCGAGAGAACTCGTAGAAGCTGCCTGGCCAGCCATGGACGAGGAGGAGAGGTATCGCTTTTTTGGACGACGATGTTTTCGCTTTTTGGTGGACAAAGTGGATACGCAGGTTCTCGATTGAGGTGGTGTAGTGAGGCCATGAGGAGATAAGTTGTTGTGCCGCTGCCCAATCGAACTTGTTTAGCCTGTATATTGTTAGCTTTGATGACTCTTACTTGCCATGAAGTTATCCTTACCAGTAATCATATAGCTTATGCATCCAATCCAGAGGCGGTCCATACTGCGAACCAGCTCCAGGAACAATCTCATGCTTCGGCAAACGAGTATCTTTCAGCTTGCGATACAGGCGGTCGACCTCTTCTTGAGGCACTTTTGGATCGAAAGGCTTGATATCAGAAGACATGATTGCAGTAGACAAGATGAAGATGAAGGAAAGGTGAAACAAAAGACAATAAACTATGGCGGGGTTAACGCGGGGCGGTACGTGCCGCGGACCTTGACTCCGGCTGGTGACGTCTTGCAAAAGCTTATTTGGATGCCCTGCATAAGGGGTTTAGCGCGCCATTGATGCAGCCTAAATCGTCGTCGTCGTACAAAACAACTTGAAAGTACAGCAAGACATCTTTCAATTACAAGTCTCCCATCCACCGTCAGAATGGTATATATACCTGGCTTCTCCTCCTCATCTTCCACCACCTCAGCACAACCTTCGGCAACATCACCCCCTCCGAACACAAACACCACAATCAACAATGACTCCTCTCCCATTACCACCTCTCAGCCTCCCGCGCAACGTCCAGGCATCACCCGCGCTCCAACCACCTCCGCCGGTCTCCCTCACCTCCGTGCCCCGGGTCACCACGATACCCACTTCTACCCCCCTCCCTTCACCTGGCTTCAAGGAACATGGTGGATCACACACTCGTCAATGTCCATCTGGAAAGACAAGCGCAACATAACCATAACCTACACACCCGGCCCCGCCACCCACACTCCCTCCCACGCCAAACTAGAAACAACCCAAGGCACCGACCGTCTCGACGACGTGGTCGAATACCAAAGCGCCAGCAGCACGAAAATCAAAGAAGTTCGCGGCAGGAACGTCGCTAACGCCGATTACGCCGATGAAAACGCCGCTGTCAGTGCTAATCCTACTGCCGAGGAAGCAGACGGCAGCGGTTTTGACTGGCGGGGCAAAGGTATCATTGCTGCAGCGTATAGTACGTGGAGTATTATTGGCTGGGGCGAGGAAGGCGGGAATAAATGGATGGTGACGTATTTCCGCAAGACTGTGTTTACGCCTGCGGCGGTCCAGATGTATTCGTGGAATGAGAGTGGGTTGAACGAGGTGTTGGTGGAGAAGCTGAAGAGGTGTTTGAGTGAGAATGGGAGTGCGGAGGTTAGGAAGTTGGCGACGGCGTTGTATAGGGTTAGTAATGATGGAGCTAGAAGTGCGACAGCGAGCCCGAGAGGAAGCTTGGATACTAGAAGGTAGCGATGGTATGACGTGAAGCATGGGATGTGGTGATGGGGATAATTTGACATATCAAGCATTTCCTGCACAGGAGCACTTACAGCACCTTATACTATAATTTTCAGCTAATCAACCTCGCATATCATTAGCACAATCAATAGTAATTTGACATTTCATATATTCTTCTATTGTCTACGGGGGGTTCGTGAGGATGAAACACTAGTCCCTAGCCAAGGTCTTTCAAGCTTCAATGTGCTTTATCGTTTCGATCTCAATCATCAATCATATCAATCATGCGTTGCAAGAAGCGATGATCTCTTGCCTGCCCATACCTCGATAACCACCATCATGACCAGTGGCCACCTGGCCCACCACCACTACCCGGGAACTGACCTTTCTTCGCACCACCCCATGATCCGCCCCACGAAGCACTACCCCAGAAGCCACCCCAAGGTGTTTTCGCAGGCTGAGTAGGAAAGTTCGACCCAGCAGGCCATCCCTGATACCCTTGCTTCGGCCACTGCTGGAACCACTTCGTCACCTGAGCGACTTCCGCATCGATAACAGCCTGGACACCCGCATTCACCGCACCATTCATCGTCACCAAATCACTGCAATGAATACCCCTGGGGATGATGAAGATAGGATTCTCAGTGCTATTGGCGAGTGGACCACCAGGTCTGAAGTCAGATGAGACGGTGGCATCGCGCCAAGGATCGAATTCGCCGTTTACAAAGAGGAGGCGCGGGAGGTCTTCGACGATCGTCATGTCCCAGCCATTGGTGTAGTTGTTGACGCCGGCTTCGGTTTGGTGGGCAGCGTCGAAGGTAAGGCCGCTTGGGGAGGGTGGGAAGTAGAGGGGGCATTGGCGTTGGAAGTATTCGGCTGTTACGAGGCGGGAGACTATGCTGGGGACATTCTTGGGCGCGCCGTCTGGAGGTTGTTAGCAATGATATCTGAAAGAAGAGACGTCGGGTCCATGAGCTTACCTTGCCACCAGCCGAACGGCTCGTTGCACAGCATCCATTCCCATTGGCGCCCAGTCTTGTATGCAAGTGAGATGTCGGTGTATAGGGGACTCGAAGCATTGTAACTGGAAGGATATCAGCCAAGGCTTGTGATGTATGAAAGATCAGTCAGCTCACGTATTGTAACAACCAATCTCGTCATCAGCAGTCCACTCAGAATACCCGTAGCTGGCACAGGCTGCAAAGATCTTAGCAAAGTAGCCAAAAGTGACAGATTACCATGTACTCACTTCCAGGTAGTGAAACTGTTTTGAACCAATTGGCATAGCCAGCCAAAGCCTTCTGGACCCCAACACCCTCAGGGCCAGGTAAGACAGTGCTGTTATGCGTAACACCTTCCACCGCATCACAGAAATCCCAGATCTGAGTGCCAGTGTAAAACTGTTGGCTTTGCCACAACCTAAGATTTCAATCAGCATCGCCTCTAGTGTGCAGCACCAGACTTGACTTGAGCAAGACAAGACATACCATGGACCAGATTCGATGGCCGCGGCAAAGTCATCATTATGCTGGAGACCAGCAAGACCAAACATGCCTTTAAGCTCGGTCTGGGCTGCAGCAGTGCCATTTATCAAGATGTTGTCAACATAATCAACAACTGCTTCAAGATCTGCAGTGCAATTCTTAGTTAGACCTGCCTTGACAGGCTCAAAGTATTGCCAGAAATCGTAGATTGTCTCGACGACAGCACTGCTGGCAGTATACGCGTAGAATGTCCCTGGTGCAAGAGCAGCAGTCCATGCAGTCAAAGCACCAGAGTAGGAACCTCCACTAAGTAGCCATGGAGCACGAGGAGCAGCACTAGTATGCCAGCGGTCGAATGGGAGATCTGCGTTTCTGGCGAAGTAAGTCAAGTCTGCAATGGCGTTGTCGAGAGTAAGATATTGAAGGTTCTCGGTTGTAAGCTCGGTGAAAGGAGAAGAATGACCCCAGTAACGATGCTCGATCACAATAATAGCAGCACCGATAGCCTCCGCAAAAAGACCAGTTAGGCGACGGTTGGTGAGATAGTTTGTGTAGCCAGTCACGTTTGCTTCACCAGGAGTGAAGAGAATGACTGGTGAACCCGGACCAGCGTAATATTGATCAGAGTAGAAGTAGAATTGGCTGAATGTGCCGAGCGAAGGGTTTTTGTGGTCAATCAGCTGTTGGAAGGTCGAGTTGCCCATCTGCGGGACACCTGCAGTGTAGTTGAAAGGCAGAGACTTCATCATTCCTAAACTTGGTGGTGCTAGCTCATCATTGGGTACAATTGGCATTGGACGACGGAAGGCCACAGCATTGTTAGCAAAAGATGCGATGGCGAGAAGCACACTGAGGAAGTGAGCCTGAGGAGCCATATTGTTTGGAGTTTTGCCTTCGCCAGGACAAAAACAAATGAGCGTTCTGGAAGTGAGTGGATGGTTGCAAAGCTAGGAACGAGCGTGGAACAGAATGAGTAAATAGAAATATATAATACTTAATGATTACTGCTGGTTGTGCTACCCCTCTTCTCAACGTGAAATGTCGAACTAACCTAGGCTTGCGATGAAGGACCTTTGCCATCTGAAACACCTTCCCTTTGAAGCATAATGTCTGATCATCAGGACATCGGTTATGGCGGCACGTCGCTAATCTTCCTAAGCATCTGATAACAATAACCAATCGTCACCGTGCAATACAGGTGGAGGCAAAGCAGTCTTTGCACTTGGCTGCAGTAGTTTTTATCTCGACAGTGAAAGTCTTCTGTCCTCCTTCCGTTTTGAGAACAAGTTTGGTCAAGGTTCATGCTGAAGGTGGGGGAATTTAGTCGTGCTAGCGCGAGTGACTTGCGATAAGAGATGGCGCATCATGTTTTGGCAAAAGGTGTAGCGCAAGATGCTGGAGACAGAGCAAGCAGATGACAATGAGCTTGTGAGTCTAGAAAGCAGAAGGAACACCCAAAGGTCTCGAAGAGAAAGTGCGTATTACGTAATTGGTCGATTCGCTAACTCACTTCTCCCCTTTTCAACCTCCAGGGTAAGTTCTGGAATGTTTGTTCTATATCAGACCGATAAGACATTGAGGCTTTCAACGCGAAAGCCACAGCAGTCATAGTCACCATTTTGACGCAACATTTGCAAGCGAGACCGAAGTTTAGTGACTGCTGCGAGACACTTCATCATTGTATAGCATCTGTGATTTCAAGATTGTAGCCTAACTCTGCAAGCCTCGCCCTCCAAAACCTCCACCTCACCTCATCACACACAATACCACCACTCTCGGCGCCCCAAAGATCACCACCACACCAGTGTTCTGTCCCGCTAACACACAGTCTGTGAACCTCATCACCAGCAATCGTAAGCCATTGCATTGCAGCTGGGATATGGCATGCAATGTTCCTGCCAATAGTCGTCTCGGTCGAATACTCAAACGCCATAACCAATGTCCTAATTCCCAACCTCACCAAGCCTGAGAGCACTGGGATCTCCTGAGCTCGAGGACTTCGGGCAAGTAGCGCAATGTAAATATTGATACTACGCCACTTCACTGTTGCCTCCTCAGGTGATGCTGGAGTGCGGCCGCTATAAAGATACGCTTCGGGTCCTGTAATTCATCAGCTACAAGCTGATCGTTGTCTGTTGTTGTGCGAACACAGCTCCAACTACCTTGAAAACTCTCGGTAAGATTCCATCCAAATCCTGGTAGATCCTTCCACAACACGCCATCATCACCGAGCTCAAACGCCTCGCCTACCTCTATTCGCTTTGCCTTGCTGTCACCCTTTTCAATAATCTCAATAACCTGTGCCATTCGACCACGATTGATAGCGTCCGGTAAACTTGCTAATTCCACCATATAATCAACCAGACGCTGCAAGATTACCTCATCGTTGAACGTTTCAGCTGCTGAGAAATGCAGACCCAGGAGATTCATGAAGAGCATTCCAGCGTCGACCGCGGTGCATGTTGTCACGAGTAAGTCGATACTCCTAGCTGAGTCTACGGAAGAGACGTTGCCCGAGAGGGCATCGGTGAGTATTGTGACGAGTTGAGATTGTGCGGAGGATGTGGGTAGATGTCGTGTGCCAGTGATGGGATCATCTTCTCCGTAGAGCTCGTATAGCCATCCTTCGCGCTGTTGTGCTGCCCAATCTGTGAGAACTGAACTATTTGTCATTTTGGAAGTTTGAAAAGAGCTGAAGGGCGCGGACGACATAAAGAGTATTCAAGTAAAGTAAAGTAAAGTAATGAAGTAAAGTACTGCTACACTTGGCGCCAAGGACGATGTGACTCAAGCATCTCAAGCATCAAGCATGAGAAAGGCAGATCATTGCAGTGCGAGTGTGGAAGTGTGAGTAGTCTTTGGCTGCCTGAAGATATTGGCTACCATGCATATGGTGTATTCAAGACTGTTTTTCTCATTGACAACCTAGATAAAAAAAAATTCATCCAATCCAGCTTTTCCTCATCAAACACGTTCAAATTTCATAGTCGTCACAATACAAACCATCCAAGTTCAGCCATATCCAAGCATTCCAATCTTTCATAGATCTGTCCACCCACAGATCAATCAAATGCAGCCACCTTGCTTCTCATTGGCCATCAAAGCATTCCAAGCTCGATCAGCAGCATCTTCACCAGCATTCTCGACGTACTTCCCGTCAAACCAGAGCCGAGCAGGGATTTCGAGGTTGGGGTTGAGGGCTATGGAGCAGGACCATGCTGTGCGACCGCCTGCAGTTGAATGTTAGTGATAGGTGACAGAAGATTGTGAAGACCAGAGATAGCGAAGACGAGATCCAAAGGAAGAACAGCAGAACAAAAAGAGTATCGAAAAGTGGGAACAACGAACCTCGTCTGTCGGAGTATGTTTTGTACATAGGTGCAGGAAGGTCGTTTGCTTGACAATAGTCTGTGATATATAGTAGGTCAGTCTGATGTTCTGTACTTGCCAAAGCGTATGTGGAGGGGGAACACATAGTGTAAGGATGATAGGATGAACTCACCAACAAGTCGATTTCTGTTCGCTGTACACGCGCCGTCTGTCCATTCTCTCAGAGGACTCCATACCGCTGCGCTGCCACCACCACTGCCACCACCACTGACTAATATCGAAGAGACGGACGAACTAGATCCAGATCCCGAGCTGGGACTCGTTGCATAAGTTGCTGCTGCCATCTTTGGGGGAGAAAGAGCTAGATCCGAATAGGCGTTCGAGTTTGGCATGTTTCTGTCGTTGCTGCTGTATCTGTAGTGTTGAGGTGTGGAAGTTGGAGATCGCCAGGACGAAGGAACTTGACTGAGATATGGTTGATGATGACGATCAGGTTCGGCGAAGGCGAACGAGCCGACCATGTTGGCGAAAGCAGATGGTGCGTACGGCAAGTATTGCTGCTGTTGATGTTTCGGTGACCATGGTGACTTTGGTTGAGGCTCTGGACGGCTGAAAGGTGTCCTATTCAAGCGAGGAGGATGAGGGTGATGTTCGGTGTTCTGAAACTGTTGTCTGTAGTGAGCAGGCATGTTGTGTGAGTACTGTACTGCTGCTGATACCGAGAATTAGACTATCACAATGAGAGAAGAGAAATGAAAGGTCACAAATTCAACGAGGCGAGCGTGGTATCAGAGAACAATCTTGCGGTCTTGCGTCTCGAAAGTTATGTGAAACCGAAGATCTGTGTGACCGGACTACGAAACAACAATATTGGGAGCAAAGCCGAGATATATGCAAGTACGAATTTGCTAAAATTGCTTTGTGACGATCAGGACATCGCTAGGTATCTTGTCAAACGAAATAGCCATGGGCTTTATAGCGGATCATGCATA
>Ga0160427_10002701_pt1 | contig 10623 bp, 5 predicted proteins | sample SolpanmetagenomL_FD_108194 | JGI IMG/M metagenome (GOLD analysis project Ga0160427, IMG submission 108194) | Solar panel surface microbial communities from Lawrence Berkeley National Laboratory, California, USA - L | ecosystem: Engineered > Built environment > Solar panel > Unclassified ...
AAGGGTCTATGACCCTTAAAACCCCCCCTAAACTAAGGCCGTAGGCCTTAGTAAGGTTGACGAACTTTGTTCGTATACCCGTTTCACCCTTAATAAACCCCCCCTAAACATTTAGACCAAGAGACGAAGCGTAAAACTTTATGCTTTATCAAAGATAAAACATTTAGGGAAACCTTTATTTAACAACCTTGTTGTTAAATTTAGGCAACGGGAGCAGGACGGGTTCTTAAGGGTAGATGACAGGGTAAGAAGGGTCTATGACCCTCAAGAACCCGTCCGTGTCACCCCGGGGCAAGGGCCCTTAAGAATTCGCCTAAAATAAGGCCGTAGGCCTTAGTAAGGTTGACGAACTTTGTTCGTATACTCGTTTCATCATTTATTTATAAATGATTCTTTAAGGGGGAAGGATCCGAAACCCTTAAGATAGAATACAAAAATTTTGAGGTTTAATTAGAATTAAAAACTTTAAATAGAAATGTCCAACTTCGTTAGGCTAAATATGTGTCAAAATTATTTAGAGTCATTAATTAATACTTTCGAAAACTAGTATCAAATAATCGTCAATTACAACTTAAAAATTATTTCCGAGGAGATTTGTATTAGCTATGACCTTTTTACTTGCAAAATTACCTGAAGCTTATGCACCTTTTGACCCAATTGTAGATGTATTACCAATTATCCCTGTTCTTTTCATACTATTAGCGTTTGTGTGGCAAGCATCAGTTAGCTTTAGATAAAACTTATTTAACTAGCTAAAAAATAATATTATTATTATATTTAAATGAGCGAAATGGTTTTTTAAAAGGCGTATACGCTTAAGGTTAAGATTTGTTTAAAATCTCAGCCTTAAGACTTAAAGAAATTTTTACTAAAAATAAAATAGGGCGGGTTCATTAAGAATCGTCTAGCCTTAAGAACCCGCCTAAACTAAAGCCGTAGGCCTTAGTAAGGTTGACGAACTTTGTTCGTATACCCATTTTATCATAATTTTATTTAAAATGTCTGTTCTCTAAGGTTATATTATGACGCTTAAAAACTAAGGCTTTACATAAAAGCTCAAAATCACACGCTCACCCCGAAGAAGTATATTACCAACTGGGAGCCCCGTAGGAAAAACACAAGTGTAAAATACAATTAGAGATTGTATTCAAGTCTTCCACTACGTGGAAGGTTAAAGTGTGTGCTTACCTAAAAGGGTCATGTTCTTATAAGCCTTCGGCTTAGACATGGTCTTTAGTTTTTACAAATAAAAGTATTTATTTAGAAGAAACGTTAACTTGGTTAGTTTTCTTAAGGTTCGTCTGCCCTTTAAGAGCCCTGCAGGTTCCTTTACATACTAACGTATGCGAAGTAAGCCGCAGTGCCCTTGCCCCACCCTAAAGGGTCGTAGACCCTTTAGAAACGTTATAGGGTCGAAGACCTGCTAACTTACTTAGCTTCTTCAAAGACCCTTTAATCTTTAAGAGCAGAGGAATTTCATTAAGGGTATAACCGATGGGTTGTTTAAGGGTAGACGACCCTTAAACAACCCGCCCAAATCTTTGAATAAGTTTTATAGATTTATAATCAAGACCATGTCAAAAGAAAATCTCAATTTAAAAGACTCTGCGAATGCAGAAACCAATAGCCAACAAATAGGGCGAGTTCATTAAGGGTAGACGGCAGGGCGGGTTTATTAAGGGTTCATAACCCTCAAGAACCCGCCTAAACTAAGGCCGTAGGCCTTAGTAAGGTTGACGAACTTTGTTCGTATACCCGTTTCACCCCGCCCCCACCCCGAAGGCTTCACCCGTAGGGTGAACCTTTAACAAGCGTAGCTTGTTTTAGGGTGGGGCAAGGGCCCGAGGGGAAGGGGCAAGAGCCCTTAAGAACCCGTCCATTTCTCCCCATTTATTTATAAATGGCGAAGCTAAGGAGTCGAAAACCAGTTAGCCTTCCTAAAGAGTAGTAAACTCTTTAGGGCAATGGGCCTAGCTTTTAAATTGATATTTTCTAATTTAAATTAGAAAAGTTTATTTTGATTGTAGCGTAGCCCGACCATTACTCATTAGCAATGACTAATGAGGTGAAACGAGCGGGTTCTTAAGGATAGACGACAGGGTGGATTTCTTAAGGGTCTATGACCCTTAAGAAACCCGCCCTAATCTAGGCTTTATAAGCAGAGCTTGTAAGTATAATTTGATCTATTTATATTTAGGCTCCTCCCAAGGTTTGTGCAAAGCACAAACCAGGCAAAAGCTAGAAGTCTTCAAAAAAGCACACTTAAAATAAACTTTTCTAAATCTAAATATTTTGTTATTTAGTTTTAGTTGAGGTATATAATGAATTTAGAAATTATTTTCCAATTAGCATCACTTGTTTTCATTTTAGCAGCAGGTCCTATTGTTATTATTTTACTTGCAAGCCGTGGTGGAAATCTTTAATTTGTTTTTTTAAACCTGCCTTAAGGGAAAACCAGGAGGCTTCTTAGGGGTCATAAACAGGGGGGGTTTATTAAGGGTCATAGACCCTTAATAAACCCCCCCGTTTCACCCTTAAGAACCCGCCCGGTTTATGACCCTTAAGGAACCCGGGGAGCGGGGCAAAAAGGCGCGCGAGCAGGGCCGGGTTGATCAAAGGTCTATTACCCTTAAGAGCCCGCCTAAACTAAGGCCGTAAGCCTTAGTAAGGTTGACGAACTTTGTTCGTATACCCCACCCTCATTAGCCCTGCTAATGAGCAAGGGCCCGTTTCACCCTATATCCCCTAAATGGTTTTCGACCGTTTAGGAAGGTTAAGGAAGTTAACGGCGTTAACTTCCTTAGTTTTGCCATTGCCGTTCCCGTCCCCCCCTCGTTAGTTACAAGTTACAACGGGGGGAATTTAACAATGAAATTGGTAAATTAAGGCAACGCTTCCTTAAGGTTAAAAAATTAAAAATTTCCAATAAATGTTAAGATTTTCAAAAATAAGGATAAATCCAAATTTATGTCCGATAGTCAAATTTTTATTGCTCTTTTTACTGCCTTAGTAACTGGTATTCTTGCTCTTCGTTTAGGAATTGCTCTTTACAAATAATTAATAAGTAATAACTTAGTTTTTAATTTAATAAATATAAAAACAAAAGTTACATTTTACTATGACTAATGATGTTATAGTAAAATGTAACTTTTTATGTCCTCGCCTGTACTATCTCCCTGTTTTAATATAAACTCTTTAATACAATGTGTAAATTAGGGTGGGCTCATTAAGGGTAATAAACCCTTAATTAACCCGCCCTGTCTACGACCCTTAATGAAAAGGAATTGCTCCTAAAGAGTCTTCGACTTTTTAGGTAGGGTAAGGGCCCCTAGAAGGTCTTAAACCCTTTAGAAAGCGAGCTTTAGATTTCAGGGCTACGTTTACAAAACAAAAATAGTTTGTATTTAATAAGGACGCCCCATTTATAAATAAATGCTTTCTTAAGGATAAACGACCCTTAAGAAAGAAGTTGGGCCCTAGCCTGTAAACCTAGGGCGAAGCTAAGGAAGTTAATGGGTGGGCGGGATTCTTAAAAAACCCGCCCACCCCTTAATACTCCCAGGTTTTTTTCTATAATTTTTAGTTGCAAAAATGCGCAAAGTTAATTAACATACTATTAGTTAAAATTAAGGGTTGCTAACTCAATGGTAGAGTATTCGGCTTTTAACCGATTAGTTCCGGGTTCGAGTCCCGGGTAACCCAAGAATATAAAATTTATTTGTTAACCCAGTTTAGGATAGCTAAAATTAAATAGTTAATATATTTATTAGTGGTTTATTAGAAAAATTTCGTTTGATAATTTTACCTATTACACCCCCCCCCCCCCGGGGGGGGGGGGAAGGGCCCTGTTTATTTGAAACTAACGAACAAAGGCCTTTGGGTAAGGGATTCCTAAAGAGTCGAAGATTTTTTAGGTAAGAAGGGCTTAAACATAATTTGAGCTTTAGAGCGAATTTATTAAAGGCCCTTGCCCCGTCCCCCTGGGCCCTTGCCCCACCCTAAAACAATCTACGCTTGTTAAAGGTTCACCCTACGGGTGAAACCTTCGGGGTGGGGGCGGGGTAAAACGGGCGGGCGCCCTGTCGTAGACCGTTAAAAACCCGCCCGCTTCCTCCTTACTTTAAGGATCTTAAGGGTCGTAGATTCTTAAAGAACCGTTCCTAAAGGGTCGTAGACCCTTAAGGAAGCGTTGGTCACAACGAGGGGAAAGTCTACTGAGCTCAAATGTTTATAAGTAAACATTTAAACAGGGTCTCAAACAAGAACAGATCAAGTCAGGGTAGTTTAAGGGTGGTAGACTCACATCTAGCTTTGTCAATTAAACAAAAAGCTTTAAATATTACTCATTTTCAAAAAATACTTTTTTACAAAAGACGCCCTAAAAAATAGAAGATTTTTTAGGAAGAAATTGGGGACGCCCAACTCTGTTGGGTTAAAATGTTTGATTAATAGATTTTGATAAAATTATCAAACGTTGAGACCCGATAAAAAAAACCCCAACTCCTGGACAAAATAAAAGTTTTGGGCTTTCTAATTTATTTTTATTAGAAAAAATATTTCGAGTTTTTACTTTTCTATTAGAGCTCGTAATCCCGGTTGCCCTGCCGGTAACGACAAGGGGGAATCTAGAACTCCCAGTTAAACTGCTTATTTTATTCATTTATATTTTATATTTGGAGTATACTAAAGGCTAATAAAACTAAAAACTAATGAAACGGGTATACAAACAAAGTTTGTCAACCTTACTAAGGCCTACGGCCTTAGTTTAGGTGTTAGGGCGGGTTCTTAAGAAACAAGGTGGGTTCATTAAGGTACAGGGCGGGTTTATTAAGGGTCATAGACCGTTACCGCCCGTTTCACCCCGCGGCCCGGGGAAACTAGGCAAGGGCCCTTAATGAACCCGCCTTATACAGTAACATAAAAACTTAAATTTAGATTCGATTAAATCTAAGGTTAAATTAATGTTGAAACCACATAATTATATAATAGAATACAACGAAGTTGGTTTAAATTTATTTTTTTTTTCTATTAATTAAATTAAGTAAAAAATCAATTTGAAAAAAGTTTACTTTTTTAGCCCTTGCCGTACCCGGCAGGGTAACGGTTACCGAATCATCTAAGAATTGCTTCAGTAAGCGTCTTCTAATAGCTAAAGGAAGAAAATGAAACAATGACATATTTAGTTCAAAACTTTTTTCTTTTTTAATTTGAAATTCTTGTTGTAACCGAGTTGATACAAAATTTAAATAAATTTGTTCAGTATTTGCTATTTCTGCGAACTGTAAAAAAAGTTTATCAATTTGTGGATTAAAAAAAAATCTTAATAAGGGTAATAATTGTTTTCGAACTCGATTTCGATAATATGTTAATTTATCATTTGTATAATCAGGATAAACTGGAAGCTTCCAAAAAGTACATAGTTGTTTAACGTCAAATCTATTTAAAAATAAAAGAGGCCGAAACACACAAAGTTGCTTATTGCTTAGTTTACATGATCCAAATAAACGTGTGTTTGAATTAACAAAGCTGAGATTTTCATTATTGTATCTTGCGATATGAACAAAATTTGAAACTAAAATTTGCCTAAAAGTTAAAAATACGATCAAATCTCTAATTTTATTAAAAGAATTCATCTGATAAACATAATTAACAGAACTGAAATTAGGCGACTCTAATATAAAAAATTTTTTATTAAAAAAATATTTTTGCTTGCAATTTTCTTTCTTTTTTTCTGACAACTTAAATTTATTTAAAGTGTTCTCGAAAAGGTTGAGCTTAATAATAGATCGTAGCCTCCGTTGCCTTAATTTAACAACTTCGTTTCCCCCCATCCCGAAGGGGTGCGGCAAGGGCCCGTTGGTCGCAACGGGGGGAAAGCCTGCCCCCTTGCCGTTGACGGCAGGGCAATGGGGCAACAACAAAAAGGGATCTAGGGCTCCCGGGTCTTTATCCCACCCCGTTTTCCTTTCAGTATCAGGACTAATGAGGGGGGTAGAACCCTTGTCCCATCCCCCCGTTCCCCATTTATTATATAAATGGGGAACGGGGTTAGAAAGTCTTTGTTGATTCATAGTTTTAGCCCTTAAATTAACAGTGTTGTTTAAATTTAAGCTATTCCGTAGCATGGGATTTAAGGTTCCGAGGTTTAATTTAAAAAACTCAAGTTCTAAAAAATTTTGTTTAAATTGAACCCAATATGATACTTTTGCAAACTTAATTACAATTTTAGAAGTTTTTTTCGACAAAAAAATAGGTTTAAAATTAAAACCTGATACTTTGTTAACAGGGCGGGTTCTTAAGGGTAGACGACCCTTAATGAACCCGCCCTGGCGTAGCCTTTTAATAGAAGAAGAATTTTGTGCATTATGAAACGGGCGGGTTCTTAAGGGGCGTACGACCCTTAATGAACCCGTCCTAGACTGAAATACAATCTGGGGTTGTATTTTATCTTTGCCGTGCCCGACAGGGCAACGGGGAAAGCAAAGCTTAACTGGGACCTTCACTGCTCTAATTACCGTAGCCCCCGTTGCCCTGTGGGAAACGGCAAGGGGGGTCCCAGGCCCTTGCCCCGCTTTTCCGGGGTGGGGTAGGGGTTCATCTCGGTATTTTTCTAAAGTTAAAAGAAAGAAATCGTCATAAACCCAAATATTATTGATATAAAAAAAACTTCTTTCTTTATTTTGCACAACAACACAGCGCTTAAAAGTTTCAGCTATTAAAGAGCCAAAGGGGTAACAAGCGTAGCTTGTTCTATTTTTGGACCTTAGTTGGATAATTTGAAGTTTGCCCTGGGCAATATTTTGCTCAAATTTATTCCGCCGCTTTAAACTTTGATTTGGTATCGTAGACCCCGTTGCCCTGCCCCCTTGCCGTTGCCGGCAGGGCAATGGGGCAACGGCAAATGGGGATCTAGGGTGAAACGGGCGGATTCTTAAGGGGAAAGCGGGTGGCTTCTTAAGGGTCGGACCCTTAATTAATCCGCCCTGTTTACTTAATAAACCCACCCTGCTACCGTTGCCCTGCCGGGCACGGCAAGGGTCGGGTTGTTTATAAAAAATATAAAAATTGTTTTGTAATTTTAAAAAAAAATAATTACAAAAATTTACTGTAAATAATACGTCCTTTAAAGGTAAGCTCTGGTTTTTAAAAACTTTATTTGATCTATCTGTAAAGTTAGCAAGTTTTTGCTGTGTAATACAAAATGAACGAGAAAAATAAAGTGGAGAAATAGGCCTAATCCAGTTTAGAGTAGATAGTCCTCGCGTACTAGTTCCTCGGATAAGATTAAGAATAATTGTTTCAATTCGATCCGTTGCTGTATGTCCTGTGAAAATAATATCATAATTATAAAAATAGCTTAATCTTTTAAAGCTATAATATCTCCAATTTCTAGATTTTTGTTCACTAAAGATATTTTCTGATGGTAAATTTAAATAAGCCGGAATTGAAAATATAAAACCTACTCTGAAAATGAGTGAGCTTGTATAGAATGAATCAGTTTGCCAAAAATGATTACAATATAAAACGCCAAAATCCCACTTCCATTGGTTTTTTAACTGTAATAAAATAAAAAATAAGCAAATTGAATCTTGACCTCCTGAAATAGCTATTAAAATAAACTGAGTAGATGAAACTAAATTTTGTTTAGTGATTGTTACATGAGTTTTATTAACTAAATCAATTATTTGATTACTATTTTTCTGAATTTTCATAATTTAAGTTTTAATTTCAGATGAAACGGGTAATCAAGCGAAGCTTGATAAACCTTGCCCTAAATGTTTTATGTTTGATAAAGCATAAAGTTTTGCTGTATGAGCAAAGCCTTACCAACAGGTAAGGACGGAAAGCCTTCGGCCCTTGCTCATTAGCAGGGCTAATGAGGGTGGGGTATACGAACAAAGTTCGTATACCCGGTCTCCTCTTAATAAATCCGCCCTGTCTACGACCCTTAAGAACCCGCCCCAAAAAGGCTTTATTTAAAGTCTTAGATTAGTTATTATTAATTAATACTGAAGAAAAAATTATTTTTTGCCAGGAACCAGACTTGAACTGGTGACACGAGGATTTTCAGTCCTCTGCTCTACCAACTGAGCTATCCCAGCACTTGAGATTAATTAAAAGAATAACATATTTTTTATCTTCATGACAAGATCAAATCTGTACTTTTTTATTAATAATTTAATCATTAATCAATATTATACTTTTATGTTAAATATAATTCAACTAAGCTTTGCAATACTTGTTATCTTATTAATTGTTCCACAAACACCAACAGAAAACGAAAACGCACTATTAACGATTTTTTTTGAAAACCGAGTTTTCCCAAATTCAAATTATGGGCAAACAAAAAAACTTTTAAACTTGTTGACTTGGGTTTGCATTTTTCTTTTTTTAATTTTAACATTTGCTAACGTTTTTAGCTAGGTTATTTTTAATAAATAAAATTTTATTTATTAATATATTCTGAACAATTTAACGAGCTTTAATTTATAGCCTCACTAAGTTCATTGTCTAAAATTCGAAATAGGCAGTAGCCTTAAAAGAACAAAGCTAAAAAGGTTAGTAAGATTCACTTTTTGTTGATTACTTTGCACTAAAATTTAAACATAAGGTGTTTAAAATAAGCAAAGCTAATTAATATGTCCTCTTCCATCTTAAGCTTTGTGAATAAGTAGGATAAAAAGAATAAAACAATACAAAAGAATAGTCAAGCTTCGCTTGTTAACTTTGCCTTAAAAGTGAAACAGGCGAGTTCTTAAGGGTAGACGACAGGGCTAAGGGTCCCTTAAGACCCCGCCCATTTTATCCCGCCCCCACCCCGAAGGCTTTACGCGAAGCGTAAAACTTTATGCTTTACGCTTTGCGTAAAACTTTATGCTTTACGCTTTGCGTAAAACATTTAGAGTGGGGCAAGGGCCCGGGGAGACGGGGCAAGAGCCCTTAATGAACCCGCCCTCACCCTTTAGGGAAAAGCTCTCTGTTAGTCGACCGGATTTCCCTAGATTATATATAAACTTTATTTTATATTGCAGAAGCATAGGATAACTTCAAAGCTTACGTCTTGTATTCAACCCTTAACGTGAGAAAGTCTAGTTAAATTCTAGCTTACTACATAATTATAACAGCTAAAAACAAGAAGGAACTTTTCTATTGGATCTTGTGAGCGAATGCTTTAAAACCCCAGAAAAACGTGGACCGTCGCTCGGAAAAGGGTAGAAAAACATATTTTAATGTTATTGGAGACCGTCGTAACAGGTGGAAGGTGTTGGTTCTGCTTTATTAACTTGTGTATTATTAAAATACTGTTTATGTGAGTAATAACAAAATCAGTTTCAAAACTAGATACCTACAAGGCAGGTTCATTAAGGGTCGTAGACCCTTAAGGAAACCAGGGAGAGAGGTCGATGTTTGAATCAAATTTTTTTTCAGTTATGGTAATAAATTAAGTTACTCTAGGGGCATACAAAATAAACACTAAACTAAATTTAGGCTCTAAATTCTCTATTTTAAGCCTTAGAAATCCATAAAGTGAAAAAGATAAACTTCATTTGAAAACAAAGAATAACTGGGGTGGAAGGATTCGAACCTCCGAATGGCGGTACCAAAAACCGCTGCCTTACCACTTGGCGACACCCCATCGAATTCATATATAATATATATTAAGTATAACATTAATTAAACTTTTTCTGTCAACTTCAGAATATTTAAATATATAGGTTCTATCGCTAGATATCAAATTTTTATATTATTAACAAACTACGGAATGCGAAGCATTATTTCGCATACGCTAATATGTAAAGGGGAGGAGGCGCGGTAAGGGTCCCGCCCTAAAAAGTCATAGACCCTTTAGCAACCGTTCCTCTCTCATTAGCAGGGTTAATGAGGGCAAACGGGCGGGTTTTTAAGGGTCATAGACCCTTAATAACCCCTACGACCCTTAAAAACCCGCCTAAACTAAGGCCGTAGGTCTTAGTAAGGTTGATGAACTTTGTTCGGATACCCGTTTTACCCCGCCCCGGAGCCGTTGTCCTAAACTAAGGCCGTAGGCCTTAGTAAGGTTGACGAACTTTGTTCGTATACCCCACCCTCATTAGCCCTGCTAATGAGAGAGGGCCGAAGGCTTCACCCCACCCTAAAACAAGCGTAGCTTGTTTTAGAGTAGGGCAGGGGCCCGTTACCTAAATTTAACAACAAGGTTGTTAAATAAAGGTTTCCCTAAATGTTTTATCTTTGATAAAGCATAAAGTTTTGCTGTATGAGCAAAGCCTTACCAAGAGGTAAGGACGTAAAGCCTACGGGGTTTTGCTCGTAGAGCAAAACTTGATTTAAGGCCTTCGGCCTTAAAGTTAGAAAGCCTGCCGGTCTAAGATGTTTACAAGTAAACATCTAAGCAAGGGTAAATTTAACAACGTAGTTGCTCTTGCCCCGTCCCCCCGGGGCGGGGTTAAATCAAGTTTTGCTCGTAGAGCAAAACCCCGTAGGCTTTCCTAAATGTTTTATGCAAAGCGTAAAGCATAAAGTTTTCTAAATTTAAGGCCGAAGGCCTTAAATTTAGAAAGCCTTACAGACAAAACTTTGGTTACTAAACGTAGTTTAGTAACCTTAGAGGATAAGATGTTTACA
>Ga0160427_10002702_pt1 | contig 10622 bp, 12 predicted proteins | sample SolpanmetagenomL_FD_108194 | JGI IMG/M metagenome (GOLD analysis project Ga0160427, IMG submission 108194) | Solar panel surface microbial communities from Lawrence Berkeley National Laboratory, California, USA - L | ecosystem: Engineered > Built environment > Solar panel > Unclassified ...
ACCTCGCCCTCCTTCAGCTTGCGCACGCTGGTCCATTGCGTCCAGATCCCGGCAAAGCACGCGAGCGGCCGTTCCGCGCTCAGCGCGAACCACACGGGTGGGTGCCTGCCATCCGGCAGTGCCTCATGCTCGCTGAAGCTGGTGAACGGCACCAGGCAGCGGTGCTCGACGCCCAGCCATCGACGCCAATGCGGTGACTTCGTGTTGCGGATGTTGGTCACACCGGAATCGGTCTTCTTGCCCTCCAGCGCGAACGCCGGAGACGGCATGCCCCAGCCGGACGGATTGCTGTCGGTTGTCGGCCGGGGAGAGAAGCGGGATTCACCGACAGTAGGAACGGTTTAAGCATCAGCAGGAGAAAATTACTAGGCTAGTCAAAGATCAAAATAATTGCCTTACACGAGATGCCATCAGCAATAAATACGTAATTTAAAAAAGATTAATGCTTAAGGTACTTCATCTTTCTATTCTCTTGCATTGTTTATGCATTTGTAATCTGAAGCTTGTTTTTGGCTGCGGGCGTCGAGCTCATCGAGCAGAACAGGAAAAATCAAGACTGTTGTTTTCCGACAATTTATTGCTCAGATCTCATCCAGTCTGGCATCCGCTGATGATCCTGCCGAGTAGATCCATCGATCATCGGAGATGTAAGCTGAATGACAGAGGTCGACGCAGTTGCGGCAGCTATTCTTGCAGCGGCTCAATGTGCCGCGTTAGGTCAAACCAGCAGCGAGGCCTACTTTAATCGCTTCATCGAATATGAGGGATTGTTCGAACAACATCGGGGAGCCCTGCAATCGGTTCGCACCGATGGAACAGACGACGTCTGGGCTGGCCTTGAAAAGTGAACGATGAACTGAAACTCGCCATTGGAAAGCCATTCGAGATCATAGAAAAAGCAAGCCTTATGGTAAGCCCCCTGCCGGTCCGGTCAGGTCAGCGCTACTCCGGCTTGCCACCACAAGATGGAGGGCCTTACGGTTCTATAACTGCAACGAGCGAACCGTTGGTCTCTACGACGGCGCCACCTTCCAAAGCCCTACAAACCCGCTCAGATAGGCTTTGGTGCATGGACTTGATTGCCGCGAGGTTAGTCCTGCTGCGTTTTGATCAGCTGCGACGAATGGCGACCGGCTTGGCTTCTCGGATCATACGATTGAGCACCTGGACGGCGAGGGCAACTTCGCCGGCCTGAGCGTCACGGTGACGGGCCTGGAGCTTCGGGCCAATCAGACCTTTATACCTCGCCATGGTCGCTTCTACGGCATTCCTCCGGCTGTAGCCGGTCGTGCGCTGCCCCCCCCTATGCGGCCAAGCTGGGCCATGAGCTTGATGTGCCGGTCACGCGAGTTCTGACAAGTCGGATCCGCCCCGCTCGGCACCGCAGAAGCCCGGGGTGAAACGATCACCTCCGACGGTGGGCCGGGCTGGCGGGCAGCAGCGGCCTGGTAGACGGGGTCACCGTCGTAGGCGTCCCCTGGGCTTGGCGCAGGGCGAGGTGGACCATCAGACGCAGCGTCAGCAGAAATTGGATCGCAAGGTCGGAATAGCGAGGCTGGCCGCCTGGGGTGCTGCGTCTGGGCACGGACCAGCCGGCGACAGCGTCCTGGTCCAGCCACAGCACGATGTCGCCACGCCTGCGCAGCCGGGCCTAGTAGACCGGCCAGTTTGTGACACGGTGGCGCGCGCGCGGGATACGGCGACGACGGACAGCGTTGGCTTTGAAGGGCATCGTCACGCCCTAGCCGGACAGTTAGTGCGCCACTACTCCGGTTTCCGTGCACCAAGACCGCTCTTCTCGACAATCAACAACACCCCGGTGTGCATCGGCCGATCCATGTAGGGGACGACGATGTCCTCGACCTATTTGGCAAAGGCCGGGTCGTTAGAGCGCTTGAAGGTGCGCAGCCTGTGTGACTGCAGATGGTTGGGGCGCCAGATGCGCTGCACTGAGCGCAGGCTGACGCCGACGGCCCTAGCCATCGCGCAACTGGTCCAGTGCGTGATTTGGCCCGGCGGCTCAAAGCAGGTGAGTGCGAGGGTCCTGGCCAGAGTTTCGGTCGAGAGGGGCGCCCTACCCGGTGGGCGTGTCCTGTCGCGAAATAGGGCCTCCACGCCCGCCTCGGCGTAACGCATCTGTCAACGCCAGACTGCCGGACGGCTTACCCGGCTTGGAGCGCAACCTCAGTGATGGCCAGCCTCTCGGCCGACAGCAGCACAATCCGTGCACGCTGAACGTGCTGCTGGGGACGGTTTCGGTCCGCGATAATCGAGACCTGCCGCCTGCGATCACCATCGTGACGACAAGGTAGATGTTTTGGGCCCTTCACCACCTTGTCATGCTTAGCCGAGTTGGTAATCGCATGTCTGTGTCAATGCACTAGCGTCCCTGGATGCGCGCGCGATCGGCCTGGAGCTGGTTGCGATCGCCGGCGAGCACATCGTGGTCGGCCCGGCTGCGCGCGATACGTCCGGCAGACCGGTCGGCGGCCGCCTGTCCGTAAGCCCCGATCGCCTGGTCACGCCGCGCCGCCTCGAAATCCGACCTGGCGCGGTTTGTGGCGATGACGCCAGCCGTCCGGTCGCGCTCGACCCGGGGTGGTTGTGCCAGCGCAGTTCCGGCGCTCCATGCCAGCACGAGCGCGATGAAGATAGGGCGCATGGCGGTCAGTACCCCGCTACTCGGTCGCGGTTGCCGGCCAGGAAGTCGGATTCGGCGCGGCTGCGGGCGATGCGGCCTGCAGCGCGATCGTAAGATGCCTGGCCGTAGTTGCCGTAGGCCTCGTCGCGCCGGGCAGCGCTGAAATCGGAGCGGGCCCGCTCGGCGGCCCCCCGCCCGGAGGCGATGTCACGACCACTTTGCGCATAGGGACTGGCACACGCGGAAAGGAGACTGAAGACCAGCATGGCTCCCACTTTAGGCATCGACGACTGCATTGTACTCACGCCTCGATTATTGATCGTGTGATTCAGACGTTAATAAGGTCTTGCATCAAGTCAGGAATATCCAGAACTCTTTAGTGTCGCTGTCTACATCCGGCATCCAGCGCTTCAAGGAAACGCCCCAATCGTGCTGCTGTAAGGTTCGTGTCAGCCTGCTGTCCGTAGTCTCGTCCTGGTCGTGAACCATGGGGTATTCAAAGCAACAATGTGAGAATAAATGACACAATTCTTGCCTCCCTATCCGGAAGACTAAGCGTTTGTTCGTTAGTCTGTGTTAAAATGGTCAATACATTGGTTTTTCCAAAAAGATTAAGCGGCCACCGATGCTGCATCTGCAATCATGACTGGGGATTGGACGTGATATATCGAAACAACATCAAAGTAGGACTGGTCTTCGCGGCATCGCTTTTGGCTCTGGCAGGTCGAGCCCACGCCGCCTCTATCGACGTCAGTTCGGGACCGACTGCGACCTCGATCTTTGGCGGTGACTTCGAGTATGGTTTAGCAGCAATGGTCAGAACACCAACCTTGGCCGTGGCAGCGCCACGGTGACGGTGCAGAACGGGATCACGCTCTGTTTCACCGGCACGCTGATCGACCGGACCGGAACGGCGGCGTCCAACAAGCAGTTGCTCGTGCTGCCGTATGCGGGCGCGACCTTCGCCGTCGCTGATCTCAGCACCAGCAACACGGCGTCGAGTGGAACCAATCCCTACAGGTCCAGCTATAGCCTGTCGAAGGTGTTTCGGTCTGGCGAGAGGCTGCAGATCCCGGACCATGCGCTGACGATGATCGCCGGGCAGTCCTTCGATTTCAGTTCTCTATTCGCGTCCAATACATTGTCGACGACCCCCATGCCTGAGCCTGCGTCGCTGCTGTTGCTGGCTGGAACGGTGAGCGGGGCTTTCGTTGCACACCGCCGGCGGCGCCGAGGGCGCACGACGGCGGAGGGCTCCGACGATGTCTGAGCAAGGCGCCTTGGCTCGATTCCGGATCCGGCTGTTCGAACGTGTTCTTAAGCATGGGGCGGGGGACTCCGTCGTTCGGGCGACTGATTCAGAAGCCGCAGCGGCCGTCGTCTTGCGCGCGTATACCATCACCCGCCTGGTGGAGAGGCATCTCGTCACATTGCAGGATGGACAGACCCAGTCGATCGAGCCCGTGGAGGAGCTGGATCGCAATGTTTGGTTCATGCTGCTCGACAAGGAAGGGTTCGAGATTCGCGCGGTCATGGCCAAGAGCTGGCATTGCTGGCCGGGTTGTTGGTCCGCCCGAGTCGGGTCGATGAGGCGGTATCGCCATCGTGAGCGGCGGCGACACGGCCCCGGTGGGGCTCGGTCCATTACAGGCAGCCCCGTCGCCGATCGGCGACATCCCCACTCACTCTGTTAGAAGGAATGTTGTCATGCCCAGCTTCCCGTCTTCGAGATGCGCCTATGCAGGCCTGGCATTGCTCGTGTTCATTCCTCTGACGGCACGGGCCGGTTGCGTCTGGACCGACTTGGTGACGGAGCAGACGAGCGTTGCGGTAATCCGCCCGGCTGCGCCACGGATGCACTTCTACGATGACAGGCAGGTCCGGTCCGGCTGTCCCGCTACGGGCGCTGCCTGCCGGTCGGGTTCCTCCGTTACGTCAGGCGACATCGTGCTGACCGGGCCTGTCCAGGGTGCATTCACCTGCGCCGGCGCCAGGAGCGCCGGTCGTTCCGCCACGATCGGCTGGCTGCCCACTGCGGAGCTGTCGCCACTGCCGGAGGCAGATCGGATCCCGGCTGACTGGACGGGGCACTGGGTGGGGGACCAGGAGATCATCATCGCACCGGGCAAGGAGGGCGGCCTGGTGGTGAAGGGGACCGGCACGGGGGGCCGTGACCATGTTGGCGAGGTGTCGGGCGAGGCCCGTCCCTTGAACAACGTGCTGGCCTTCACCATGGGCGACGACGGGACGCTGGCCTACACGGACGGGGACGAGATGGACTGCCGCATCGCGATGTGGCGGCGCGGCCCTTATCTGGTGGTCCGGGACAACCGGCAATGCGGCGGCGTATCAGTCACCTTCGCAGGGTTCTACCGGCGGGCGCCATAAGGCGCACATATGGCGGCCCATTATCGCGGGACAGCAGCCCCTTGCAGGGCAGAGACGCCGGTGACGAGCTGCATCATCCCGTCGAGCACCAGATCGGACCATGCCGTCCGGATCAGTTCCTGACCGGCGTCGGCGCACGCGGCATTGAGGTCGGCATCGGCATGCAAGCGGAGGATCGACTCGGCCAGGCCCGCGCTGTCATCGGCGACCAGGCCGTTCAGGGGCGGCGGAAGCGACAGTCCCGCGGCTGCAACCGAGCTGCAAACACAGGGCACGCCAGCGGCCAGACTGTTCAAGACCTTCCCCGCGACGCCGGCGCCGTAGGCAAGAGGCGCGACGGTGAGGCGGACCTGGTCGAATACCGTGGCCAGGCTGGGAGCTGCGCCGAGCACGACGACCCCATCCCGCGGTCGTTGCAGAACCGCAGGCATGGCGCTGCCAGCCAGGAGGCATGTGATGGCCGGGTCACGACGGCGGACCAGGGGCAGGATCTCCTCAAGCAGCCATAGGGCCGCGTCGAGGTCTGGCTCGTGCGCGTAATGGCCTATGAAGGCGAGGCCCTTGCGATGGCTTAGTGGCACCCGAGTCGCGCGGCCGGCGACCGACCACGGCACCACGTGGACCCGGGCGTTCGGCACCGCTTCGCGCAGCATCGCCGCCTCGGCGACAGAGGGGGTGATGACCTCGTCCGCACTCCAGACGGCGGCAAGCTCCTGGGCGCGGACCTGCCGGGCCAGTGCCCGCAATTCGGGGCGGCGTTCCACGTCTGCCTGCCGCGACAGGCGGAGATGGTGAAGCTCGGCGACGCTGTAAACCACACGGGCGCGCGGCTGATGACGACGGACCAAGCCGATGTAGTCGCGGGCCATTTCCATGCGATGCAGGTAGACCAGGTCGAACCCGTCCGACTCACGCCGCAGCACTTCCTCGGCAGACGAGTACCAGGGCCCAGCACAGCAGGCGAAGCCCTGGGCCGTGAGGGCGACATCGGCCCCGTCGGCTTGCATCGAGGTCCCCATGAGCGTGACGGCGAAGCCAAGCCGTTGCAGAGCAGCGGCATGGGAGAGCAGGGCGTTAGAGCCGGCGTCCCGTCCCGAGACAGGGAGATCCTCGTCGAGCACAAGCGCGCGGCGCTGTGGGGACACTGGGGCCTCTTCGCCGGACGCGCCGGGGCCGGCGCGGCGCCAGCGATCCTGCCAGGCGCGGAAGGCGGCGCGCTCACCGAAGCGGAGGCGCCGGCGGGCGAGCAGATTGAGGACTGAATCAGTCTGGCGTGCGAGGGCTGCCGCCGTCGCGCGCAGTTCCGTCTCCTCCACTGCAGGATCCAGCCTGTCCTGCAACGCCTGTTCGATGGGCCCCAGTCTGGGGATGATGGCGGGGCAGCTGGACAGCGGCGCGTTGTCGAGGGAAGTGATGACGCTGATGCGATGGTCCTGGTCGGTGGCCAAGGGGGGAATGAGCCGGATGTCGAAGCCGTGACGCCCGGAACCCAGCCCGGCCGCTACCAAGTCGGGCCGGTAATCTTCGGCCAAGGTCTCGGCTACTATGACGTCATCTACACGAATAATCACGCTGACGGGCGTGCCGGGATCCGTCTCGTCCCTGGCCCAACCGGTGATGCGGCGGTGGGTGGCGACGTCAAGGTTACCTTGCACCGCTCACGCAGCCGAAGCAGTCAGGCGCTCACGCTGGCCAAGTCCGGCCAGACGGCGGCGGAGCGCGATCAGGCCCGGCCCGCCCTCGAGCCGTGGCGCGCAATAGGCGGCGGGTGCTGACGGGTTGGGGCCGAGGTAATCGGCCGCGTTGTGGAACATCGCGCGGCTGCCATCATCCAGGAAGCTTTCAGACGCGGCGCCCTCGGCCCAGATCACGGCGTGGCCGGGCAGTTCGAGGTGGATGTAGTCCAACTGGCTCACGTGCTCGACCCGATGGATGCTAATGCCGTTGATCAGAAGCTCGGCAGGCACCAGCTGGCCGTCCAGCAGCATGGCGTGCTTCGGCGACACGAACAGGTCCCGCCGGGGCTGGCCGCCGCCGAGACTGCCTGCTTGCAAGCGGATGGGCAGCAGCGTCGGCCGGCTCAAGACGAAGCGGCCTGCGTAGGAGCGCCGGCCGATCCAGACGATCGGCGCGAAGGTGCCGTCGCCGGTGACGAGACGGTCCCCGATGGTCAGATCCTCGACCGGGACCTCACCGCGTTCGGCTAGGATGAGCGTGCCCGGGCAGTAGCAGGGCGCTTCGCTGAAGCTAATTGCAACGCCGTGGCCGGCGGAGTCCTGGGCGAGGCGGACGAATGCGTTGGTGGGGTCCGCCGCAATGGTAAGCTGCACGTCGTGTCCGGCTTGGTCGCTGACCCGCAGGGTGCGGCCGTCGTAAGTGGCTGAGCTGGTGGCGGCGTCAAACCCCTGCAGGTCGATCGTGTCATCCTGATCGACGCCGGTGATGGCATTGGCCAGGGTCAGGCCGGCGGCAAGGCTGATGGTCGAGGCGGTATTGGCCGCCAAGGTGATCGCGCCCGTGCCTGCCGCCTGCAATCCCGCCACCGTCAGGATCCCGCCGGAGAGCACTGTATTCGTGTAGATGTTGGTCGCAGACAAGGTGACGTCGCCATGAACGATCAACTGGCCGCCAGAGATCGTATTGGTCAGCGTCGCCCGGTCGGTATCGCCGACGGTGAGGGTTGCGGACGCGCCAAGCACGAGCTGATGGCCGAATGAGAACGAGCTATCGAACGCCAGGATGGTCCCGTCATCGAGCGTGACGATGCCTGCATCGTCACCCAGCCCATCCGAGGCGCGAATGACAAGGGTGGTGCCGGCGCCGGACAGTTCCGTCGGCCCGGCATAGGTGTTGTTCCCGGTCATGCGGAGCGTTCCGCCGCCGTTCACCAAGAGGGCGCCACTGCCGGTCAATGTCTCGGTCGTGCCATAGTCCACACCGTTCAGAACGGGCTGAGCTGACGGCAGGACCGACACTACGAATTGTGACGCGTCGTTGAGCGGCACCGTGCCAAGATCGATGCTGTCGGTCAGTCTGACGATGCCGAGCTTGACGGCATGGGTGGTGGTATCGTTCGGGAGATAGTCGTCTCCCCGGCTGAAACGGATCTGTTGAACAGCCCCCTGGTCGTCTACCACGAACCACATCGAACCACTGCCAGTCCCGGTGCCGTGCCGGTCGGACGTAGCGCCCGAGGACGCCGTCGTACGGTTGTCGTCGAAGTGCAGCAGGTTGCTGCTGTCGACGACGGGGACCTTCCACACGGTGTAGGGGCCATCCTTCAGGCCATGTCCGGAAATGCGGTCGGTTTCCTGGACAGCAGGGCCCGTAATGATCAGGGAGTGGCCGGTATCGACCGTGAGGGAGAGGTCCGGCAGATGCTGCGAGTCGGGGTTCTTGGGATCGGAATAGATGCCGGTGGAGTAGGCGAGAAGGTCCCCGGCGCGAACCGTGCGCAGGTCTTGCACCGTCTCGAACCCGTTCGCCCCGTTTGCGCCAAACCGAGCGCCTTGTGACGTGCCATCCGTCAGGCCCGTGAAGAAGTATTGCAACGCGTCGGCCTGGGTCCAGGGCTGGTTTAGCTCGTCCAAGGTGATCGGCGTTGCTTGACCGTAGGGCTTTGCCTCACCCTGGAACTGGGGGTTCGCGCGCTGGGCTTGTAAAACCGCATCGTGCAGAGGAGCAACAGAATCCAGCGCGTAATGCACCCACCCCGAGCAGTCGGTCTGGACGGTGAAGCTGGGCCCCGCAAGGTCGGCGGTCAGCTTGGCCGTGCGCACCTGGGGAGGGTAGAGGTAGGTCGTTGTTCCATTGAAGCCGTTGACCAGGATGGAGACAGCCGAAGCAAAGTCCGAGAGGTTATTGGAAGTAGACATCGATAATCTCTGCACGATTGAGTTTCATCAAATACAGCCAGTTATCCTTGTCGGATCTGCTCAGCTAGGATCCGGGGTGCCCAGCAGACAAGGCTGTCCGGAGCGACAGGTCGGATACCGCGATCAGGCCGTTGAATGGCGTGTCCATCTCGAGGATGACGAACATGGCCGTGGCGATCGCCACGGCGCACACCGACATGCCCGAGGTCAGGAAGCAATTGGCACTGGCCGTCAGGCCGAAGGTGAAGAATGCGGCGCCCATCCAGAGGACCAGGACGGCATAGAGCACGACGGCCGGTCCTGCGGTGCGGTCCGCGACCAGGTGCCACCGACGCTGAACCAGCTCGGTCATCCGGTTCAGGCTGTCGTTCTGCAGGCATCGGTGAAACTCATCGGCAGACTTCAACCGGCGTATGCCGTCTTCCACGGCATCAAGCAGGCTGCTGTCACTGCCGAGGGCGGTTTCTGACAGGAATTGTGCCAGGGCGGTCGAGGTATAGCGGGCCAGCGTTGCCCGGATAGGCAGCGTATCCTGCTGATACTGGCGCAATAGGTGATCGACTTTGCCAATCTGGATGCCATACCGGGTCATATCTATGTCTGCGACGTCGAACGACGTCTTTGCTGACGTGACGAGCAAGCCCAAGACTAGCGCGCTGAAGGTGACCAGCGTCGCGGTGATCGCCCGTAGAACCTCCTGCATCTCCGCCGTGTCGTGGTGGCCTTGCAGGGCGACGCGCACCCAGAGACCGAACCAATAACGGGCCAGCAGCAAGCCGAGCAGACCGGCCGAGCCGCCGAGACTGCTGAAGTCGCTGGCATCAAGGGACGTCATTTAGCCTAGGCTGTCTGCGGACGCGGCGGTCAGAGCTTTGCCTGGTAATTGTGTCGACGATCTGAGGGCCATGTTGCTATGCGTCTCGTGATTTTCACTGAACGGACAAATGTATAGTTACTGTTTACGTTCGTAGAGAGAGAGACTGATTTTTAATCGCTAGATATTGTCAGATATCGTAACGGGTGTTCTCCCGTCAGGCGTTCGCCGCCGTCCTGACGGTGTCAGCGGATCGACCGCCAAGGTGGGCCAAGGATGCGAGCGTGTTGGTTGCGGCCGGCAGCCGAACCAGGAAGCGGGCGCCCGCCCCGGCTGCGGAGACGAGCTGAATCGTGCCGCCGCTTCTTGTCACCAAGCGTTGCACGATCGCCAGGCCCAGGCCGGCGCCGGTGCGGGTCTGTCGTTCGCGTCGCCAGAACCGCTCGAACACCTTGGTCTGCAACTCGGTCGGGATGCCCGGCCCGTCATCCGACACCGAAACTACGCCGTCCGCCGCGACCGCGACATCGATGTGCACGCCTGGGCGGGTATGATTGATGGCGTTCTCGACGAGGTTGCGAACCACCTGGAACAACTCATCGGCCGAGATCAGCAGCGCCGGCGGCTGTGTTCTGGGCGGCAGCGTTAGCCCCAGGTCGCACCCGGCGGCGACGGCGATCGGTGCCAGCGCCTCGATAACCTGGCGGCACACCGTCGCGGGATCGGCGCAATGATCGGGCTCGGCCGCCTGCCGCTCCAGCGCGGCGATTTGTAGGAGCTGGCCGACGATGCGGGCCATCAGCGTGACGTCCGAGAGCAGTTGCCGGCGCAGGCTGCCAGGCGCCAGCGTCTCGAGCCGCGCCTGCAGGATGGCCAGCGGCGTGCGCAGCTCGTGCGCGGCGTC
>Ga0160427_10002703_pt1 | contig 10617 bp, 10 predicted proteins | sample SolpanmetagenomL_FD_108194 | JGI IMG/M metagenome (GOLD analysis project Ga0160427, IMG submission 108194) | Solar panel surface microbial communities from Lawrence Berkeley National Laboratory, California, USA - L | ecosystem: Engineered > Built environment > Solar panel > Unclassified ...
TCCATGCAACTCGTGGGCGCCACGCGGTTCTTTATCCAGCAGCCCTTCCTGCGGCGCGCCACCTGGCAGGGGCTGGCCAGCGGCGTGCTGGCCGCGCTGCTGCTGCTCACCCTGCTCCAATACGCCTACCTCGAAGTGTCGGAACTAAAGCTACTGCGCGACGACTACTCCACGGGCCTGCTGCTGGCGGGCGTGCTGGGGCTGGGCACGGCCATCGGCTTTTTCAGCTCCTACTGGGCCGTGAATAAGTACCTCAACGTGTCGCTCGACGAACTCTACTAATACAATGAACAAGGAGCAGTGCGCAATGAACAATTGCCCAGCCAACTCCTTACCACTCATTGCTCCTTATTAACTGCTACTTGTTAATTGCCTATGTCTCCGCGCTTCGCCTTTGGCCCCCGCAATTTCCGCCTGATGTGGCTCGGCCTGGCCGTGCTGGCGGTAGGCTTCATCACCATGATGCTCGACAAAGCCGACTACGGCGAGGGTTTCCTGGGCCTCACGCTGGGGCCGATTCTGCTGTTCGTAGGCTTCCTGATTGAGTTTGCCGCCATCCTGGTACGTAGCAACCCCGCCGAGCTGGCGCCGCTGGCCCCGGCCGTGGCTGCCCCCGCCGCAGACGACTTCCGGCCGCTGGCCCCGCAGGTGCCCGGCGCCCCGGCGCCCGCTCCCACGGCGGTGCCCACGCCCGCCCGCCCAGCCAAGCCCACCTACAAGCGCCCCGGCTAAGCCCACGGCGGTGCCCACGCCCGCCCGCCCCGGGGCCAGCAGACCGCTCGGGCGGCCGCTGGCCCCGCCCCCTTACTACCACCCAACACCACCCCAATGACTTACTGGCAGGCTCTGCTGCTGGCCATCGTGGAAGGAATCACTGAGTTCCTGCCCGTATCCAGCACCGGCCACATGATTATCGCGTCCAAGCTGCTAGGCATCACGGCCACGCCCTTCGTTAAACTATTCCTGGTCGTTATCCAGCTTGGCGCCATCCTGTCGGTGCTGGTGGTGTACTGGAAGCGCTTTTTTCAGAGCATCGACTTTTACCTGAAGCTGCTGGTGGCCTTCCTGCCCATCGTGGTGGTAGGGCTGGCGCTCAAAAAGCACATCGACGCGCTGCTCGAATCGGTGACGACGGTGGCTGTGATGCTGCTGCTCGGCGGCATCGTGCTGCTGTTTGTAGATAAGTGGTTTCCGCAGGAAGACCCCCAGGAGGGCGGCCACCCCGTCACGAACCCCAGCTTTAAGGAAGCTTTTATTATCGGCTTGTTTCAGTGCCTGGCGGTAGTACCGGGCGTGAGCCGCTCGGCGGCCACCATCATCGGCGGCCTCACCCAGAAGCTCACGCGCCGCGCGGCAGCCGAGTTTGCCTTTTTCCTGGCCATGCCCACGATGGCGGCCGCCGCCGTGAAGGACATCTATGACTACTACAAGGAAGCGCACACGCAGGGCATCAGCCTGGGTCACTTGTTTTCGGGCGAGGAAGTGAAGCTGCTGCTGCTCGGCAACGTGGTGGCCTTTGTGGTGGCGCTGCTGGCCATCCGGCTGTTTGTGGGCTTCGTGGCCAAGTATGGCTTTCGCGCCTTCGGCATCTACCGCATCATTGTGGGTGGGCTGCTGTTGCTGATGCTCGGGCTGGGCCTGAACCTGGAACTGGTCTAATCTTTTAAGCTACTGGCTTTCAGCTACCGGCTGTTGGCTTTCCAGTGGCATTATCCCTATTATGCAAGAAGCTAACAGCCGCCAGCTATCCGCTAAAAGCCTGGAGGAAGGCGTGGTGCTGCTACTCGACAAGCCGCTGACCTGGACTTCGTTTGATGTGGTGCGCAAGGTGAAAAACACGCTGCGCCCACGCAAAATCGGCCACGCTGGCACCCTCGACCCGCTGGCTACCGGCCTGCTCATTCTCTGCACTGGCAAGAAAACCAAGGACATAGACCTTATTCAGGCGCAGGAAAAGGAGTACGAAGGTACCTTCCGCCTGGGCCAGACCACGCCAAGCTTCGACCTCGAAACGCCCGTGGATGGCGAGCAGCCCTACGCCCACCTCACGGAGGACGAGATTCGGGCCGCCGCGGCCACTTTCCTGGGTAAGATTGAGCAGATACCGCCCGTGTTTTCCGCCGTGAAGGTGGATGGCCAGCGCGCCTACGAGCTGGCCCGCAAGGGCGAGGAAGCCGTTATCAAGGCCAAAACCGTCGATATCAAGGTCTTCGACATTACGCGCATCGCGCTGCCCGAAATCGACTTTCGGGTGGTGTGCTCGAAGGGCACGTATATCCGCAGCCTGGCCCGCGACCTGGGCGCAGCCCTGGGCAGCGGTGCCCACCTCACGCGCCTGGTGCGCACCCGCATCGGTGAGCACCGCCTGGCCGACGCTTGGACGGTAGCCGAACTACAAGCCCTGCGCCCGCCCCGCCCCGAAGCAGCGCCCAGTGAGGAGGTGCCCCCGCGCCCCGCTGGCGAGCGCCCCCGCCGCGAGCGCATCCGGGTGGCCCGCGTGGGCCTCGACTACTACGCCAGCCAGCAGGCCAGTGAGGCTACCGGCGCCCCCGCCCCGGACTCAGACCCGACGCCGCCAACTCACCTAGCGTAGCACTGGCCGCCGCACCAGCCACAAAATCCGTGAAATCCGTTTAAATCCGCGTAATCCGTGATTTATGGTAGTTATTACTGACCCCGCCGACTTCCCCCGCCTGGCGAATGCCGTGGTGACGAGCGGCACCTTCGACGGGGTGCACCGGGGGCACCAGCGCATTTTGGCGCGGCTGCGGCAAGTGGCCGACGCCGTGGGCGGGCCGGCCGTGGTCATCACCTATTGGCCCCACCCGCGCCTGGTGCTGGGCCCGCCGCCCTCGCACCCCGAGCTGTTGGAGCTTCAACTGCTCAACACCTTAGAGGAGCGCGTGACCCGGCTGGCTGACCACGGCGTTGAGTACCTGCTGGTGCTGCCCTTCACCCGGGAGTTTGCCGAGTGGACCTCGGAGCAGTACATCCAGGAGCTACTGCTCAAAACCGTGGGGGCTAAGCATCTGGTTATCGGCTACGACCACCGCTTTGGCAAAAACCGGGAGGGTGGCTTCGACTACCTCACCCAGCACGCGGCGCGCTACGGCCTCACGGTGGAAGAGATTCCGCGCCAGGATGTAGACGCCGTGGGCGTGAGCAGCACCCGCATCCGCAAGGCGCTACGGGCCGGCGACGTGGCCACCGCCACCGCCTACCTAGGCTACCCCTACCCCGTGACGGGCCTCGTGGTAACGGGCCAGCAGCTGGGCCGCACCATCGGCTACCCCACCGCCAACCTCGACGTGCCCGAAAAGCTAAAGCTGGTGCCCGCCCAGGGCATTTACGCAGTGTGGGCCACCACGGCGGCGGGCACCCGGCACCCGGCCATGCTCAGCATTGGGGTGCGCCCCACCATCGGCGCGGGGCTGGCGCAAACCATTGAGGTTAACCTGCTTGACTTCAGCGGCGACCTCTACGGGCAATTACTGACGCTGGAATTCGTTGCCTGGCTGCGGGGCGAGGAAAAGTACGATGGCCTCGCCGCCCTCACCGCCCAGCTGGCGCTTGATGCGCTGGCGACCCGGGCGGCCCTGCGGGCTTAGGCATTCTTCTTGCCTGGGGCACTGGGCCGGCCCGCCGGGCTGCTCACTCCACTTTATGGCTGCTATGCACAAGACACTGGCTTTCTTACTTTTACTGCTACCGGGGCTGGCCTTTGGCCAGGGCCGCCTGAGCGGCGTGGTGCAGGATTCGGCCACTCACCAGCCGCTGGCCTTTGCCAGCGTATTTCTGGCCAACACCACGCTCGGGGCTACCACCACCGAGCAGGGCACGTTTGAGTTTCCGCGCGTGCCGGCTGGCACGTATGATGTAGTGGGCTCCTACGTGGGCTACCACCTGGGCAAGCAGAGCGTTACTATCGGGCAGGCGGCGGCGCCGCAGCAGGTCACCATCTTGCTGGGCTCGGCGGGGGGCGCGCAGCTGGGGGAGGTGGTGGTGCAGGCCAACCCGCACCGCGAAGAGGATTTTAAGAAATTCACCAACTTCTTCTTGGGCGAAAGCACGTTTTCGCAGCAGTGCCACATCACTAATCCGAAGGACATTGTGGTATACACCAACGACTCGACCCGCGAGCTGACGGCCTCGGCCAAAAACTTCGTGCAGGTGGATAACGACGCGCTGGGCTACCGACTCAAGTACTTCGGCATGTTCTTCACCTACAACCCCGAAACCGAGTTTATCGGCTTCAGCGGCCAGCCGGTATTTGAGGAGATGACGGCCCGCGATGCGGCCCAGCAGCGGCAGTGGGAAGCCAACCGCGCCACGGCCTACGTTGGCTCGTTTCCGCACTTTTTGCGCAGCGTGTACGCCGGCAGCCTCAAGGCCAACGGCTTCCTGGCCCAGCAAGTGCGCCTCACGCCCAACCCCCGCTTTGTGCGCCTGGAGCCGCTGTTGCGCCGGGCGGCCGGCTCCTTATCGGCGGCCGAGCAGGACTCGCTAAGCCAGCTCAGCAACGTGCCGCCGGCCTTTGCCACGCTCTACCCCGCCGCCCGGCCCCTCGACAGCCTGCGCCGCGTGGCCACCGATGGCCGCGTATTTTTGCGCTTCACGGGCGAGCTGCAAGTGGCTCACTTCGGCGAGGCGCCCGATGCCAACTACCGCGCCCCGATGGCCACCCTCGGCCCCGAGCCGCGCAAGCAGCCCTACCCTGCCAAGCGCGAGGTGTCGCGCCTGCGCCTGCAAACCCGCGAAGCCGAAGTGCGGCCCAACGGCACGCTGCGCAACCCGGCCGACGTATCGACAGGTGAGTACTGGGGCTTCGAGAAAATCGGCGAGTTTTTGCCGCTCGACTACCAGCCGCCCACGGCCGCGCTCCTGAAGTAAGGTTGGTTCGGGAGCCGGCGCGCTACTTTTGCCCAAACCTTAGGGTATAACGTCATGGCAATGCGTACGGCGCTGGCACTTCTATTTCTGCTGCTGCCGGGGCTGGCCTTTGGCCAAGGCCGCCTGAGTGGCGTAGTGCAAGATTCGGTGACGCACCAGCCGCTGGCCTTCGCCAGCGTGTTTTTGGCCAACACCACGCTGGGCGTGACGACTACCGAGCGGGGCACGTTTGAGTTTGCCAGCGTGCCGGCCGGCAGCTACGACGTGGTAGCCTCCTACGTGGGCTACCGGCTGGCCCGCCAGCCTATCGTAATAGGAGCCGCGCCCCGGCAGCTGACGCTGCGGTTGTCGCCGGCCGCCAGCCAGCTCGGCGAAGTGGTAGTGCGGCCCAACCCCAACCGGGTCGGTGACCTGCTGAAATTTACGGAGCTGTTTTTGGGGCGCACTTCGTTTTCGCGCCAGTGCCGCATCCGCAATCCCGACGACGTACGCATCGACTTTGACCCCGTGGCGAATGAGCTGACGGCCTCGGCCGATAAGTTTGTGCAGGTGGATAACAACGCGCTGGGCTACCGCGTGAAGTACTACGGCCTGCACTTCGTCAGCAACTTCACCGAGCAGGTCGTCACGTTCTACGGCCAGCCGGTGTTTGAGGAAATGACGGCCGGCTCCGAGCGCCAGCAGCGGCAGTGGGAAGCCAACCGCACCCGCGCCTACCAGGGCTCGCTCACGCACTTCTTGCGCAGCGTGTACGAGGGCAGGGTGGCCGACGAAGGCTTTGTGGCCCGGCGGCTGCGCATCGTGCACAACCCGCGCTTCGACCGCGCCGACAGCCTGCGGCGCGCCCTGCTGCGCCAGCTCCGCGCCTACTCGCGGGCCGAGCAAGACTCGCTGGGGCGCTGGGCCAACGTGCCGCCCGCTTTTGCCATGCTGTATACCGCCGCCCGGCCCCTCGACAGCCTGCGCCGCGTGGCCGCCGATGGCCAACAGACACTGCTGCGCTTTCGCGACCATTTGCAGGTGAGCTACTTGCGGGCTGGCCCCGACCCCAACTACCGGCTGGCCTCGCCCGGCTTTGGCCAGCCCGCGCCCCGGCCGGCGCCCGGCGTGCAGGTGTCGCAGCTCGTGCTGATGCAGCGCGAGGTCGAAATTCAGCCCAACGGCCAACTGGTGAACCCGCTGGCCGTATTCACCGACGAATACTGGGGTTTCGAAAAAATGGGTGAATTTTTGCCCGTCAATTACCTACCCCCCGCCCCCGCCTCCCACCCATGATAACCAAAACTGTAGCCGATGCCCAGGCCGCCCTCGCAGGCCTGGCCGACGGCATGACCCTGATGCTCGGCGGCTTCGGCCTGTGCGGCATTCCCGAAAACGCCATTCAGGAAATTCTGCGCCTCGGCGTGCGCAACCTCACCTGCATCAGCAACAATGCGGGCGTTGATGACTTTGGCATTGGCCGGCTGCTCCAGACGCGGCAGGTACGCAAGATGATTGCGAGCTACGTGGGCGAGAATGCCGAGTTTGAGCGCCAGCTGCTGGCCGGTGAACTGGAGGTAGAGTTGATTCCGCAGGGCACGCTGGCCGAGCGCTGCCGGGCCGGCGGGGCGGGCATTCCGGCCTTTTACACGCCGGCCGGCTTCGGCACGGAGGTGGGCGAGGGCAAGGAAAGCCGCGAGTTCAACGGCAAGATGTACCTGCTCGAAACGGCCCTGCACGCCGATTTCGCCTTCGTAAAAGCCTGGAAGGGCGACACCGCCGGCAACCTCATCTACCGGGGTACGGCCCGCAACTTTAACCCCATGATGGCCACCGCCGGCAAAATCACCGTGGCTGAGGTGGAGGAGCTAGTACCCGCCGGCGAGCTAGACCCCAACCAGATTCACACGCCGGGCATCTTTGTGCAGCGCATTTTTCAGGGCAAGGACTACGAGAAGCGCATTGAGCAGCGCACTATTAGAGCCTAAGCCGCGGATTTATCAGATTCAGCGAATTAGTCGAATTTTGCAGGCGACAAGTATGAAAAACAGCATGTTGACTTGGCTAGTGGGTGGCTTGGTGGTAGCCAGCCCAGCGCTGGCGCAGCCGGCGGCGCCGACCGCTACCGCTACGGGGCTGCTGCCGGTGGCGGCGCCCGCCAGCGTGGGCGTGAGCCCCGAAGGCCTAGCGCAGCTCGACCAGGTGCTGCAAGGCTACGTGGCCGATGGCCGACTGCCGGGCGTAATCGCCTTGGTAGCGCGCGATGGTAAAGTGGTGTACCGCAAGGCGTTTGGCTACGCCGATGTCGCAGCCAAGACGCCGCTGCGGCCCGATGCCATCGAGCGCATTGCCTCCCAAACTAAGGCCATCACGAGCGTGGGCCTGATGGAGCTGTACGACCAAGGCAAATTTCAGCTCGACGACCCCATCTCGAAGTACCTGCCGGCCTTTTCCCACGCGCGGGTGCTGGCCAGCTTCAACGCCAAAGACACCACATTTACCACCGTGCCGGCGCGCAGCGAGATTACCATCCGGCAGCTGCTGACGCATACTTCGGGCATCGGCTACGCCGTTATTGGCTCGGCCGAGGCACGGGCCATTTATGCCAAGGCGCACGTGCCGTCGGGCGTGGGCTCGCCGCAGGGCACGCTGGGCCCGGCCATCGAGGCGCTGGCCCACCAGCCGCTGATGCACCAGCCGGGCGAGCGCTTTACCTATGGCCTGAGCGTGGATGTGCTGGGCCGCCTCATTGAGGTGCTGAGCGGGCAGCCGCTCGACCAGTACCTGCGCGCCCACGTGTTTGAGCCGCTGGGCATGCGCGACACTTACTTCTACCTGCCCGCCGACCGGCAAAGTCGCCTCGTGCCGCTCTACACCGAGTACCAGGGTCGCACCGTGCCCATGCCGGCCTCGGGCATGCTGAACCTGCGACCCGACTATCCGAAGCGGGCTGGCACCTACTTTTCGGGTGGCGGCGGGCTCTCTTCTACTATCGACGACTACGCCGTTTTCCTGCAAATGCTGCTCAACGGCGGCACTTACCAGGGCCGCCGCCTGCTGAAACCCAGCACGGTAGACCTGATGACCCAAAACCAGATGGGCGACTTAACCCAGGGCCTCAACAAGTTTGGCCTGGGCTTCAGCATCGTGACGCCGGCCGGCGCGGCCCAAACCGGGCAGTCGGTGGGCAGCTACGAGTGGGGCGGCATCTTCGGCACCGACTACTGGGTTGACCCCAAGGAGCACCTCGTAGTGCTGCTCTATACCCAAAAATTTCCGCACAATAACACCCCCGACCTCGTGCCCCGCTTCCGCAAAGCCGTGTACGCGGCCCTGGCCAAGCGGCAGGCAGCCAAGTAGAGGTAGTCCCCTTTCTTTCCCCACCCCCATGTTAGACAAGCACGGCATCGCCAAGCGCATTGCGCAAGAAGTACAGCACAATTCGTATGTCAACCTCGGCATCGGCATCCCGACGCTGGTGGCCAACTACATCCCGGCCGGCATCAGCGTGGAGCTGCAAAGCGAAAACGGCCTGCTCGGCATGGGCCCTTTCCCGACGGAAAGCGAGGTAGACCCTGACCTCATCAACGCGGGCAAGCAAACCGTGACGACGCTGCCGGGCTCCAGCCTGTTTTCGTCGGCCGACTCGTTTGGCATGATTCGCGGTGAGCACGTAGACCTTACCATCCTGGGCGCGATGGAAGTGAGCGAGCGCGGCGACATTGCCAACTGGAAAATACCGGGCAAGATGGTGAAGGGCATGGGCGGCGCCATGGACCTCGTATCCTCGGCCAAGAACATTATCGTGGCCATGCAGCACGTGGCCCGCGACGGCTCCAGCAAGCTGCTGCCCAGCTGCACGCTGCCCATCACCGGCCTGCACTGCGTGAAGAAAATCGTGACCGAGCTGGCCGTGCTCGACGTGACGCCCGACGGCTTTGTGCTGCGCGAGCGCGCCCCCGGTGTATCCGTAGCCCAGATTCGGGCGGCCACGGCGGGCCGCCTGGTAGTGCCCGTGCCCGATGCGGAAGTGCCCGAGATGACGGGCGTGCAGTAAAACGCGGTCTAAGCGTTGGCTTGTGCGTTCTTTGTCAGGCTATTCACCTGGCTCATTGCCACCCAGCTAACGCTTATCCTGCCTGCTTATGCGCCGCTACTCGCTACTCCTTCCCTTGTTTCTTGCCGCCGGCGCCCTGCGGGCGCAGACTTCGCCCAGCATTACGGCGGCCGACATGCCAACTGTGGGCGACTCGCTCCGCTTGAGCCAGGCCGCGCCGGTGCTGCCCACCGCCGCCCCGCCCCTCACCCGCAACGGCGCCAACCAAGCCTGGGACTACTCGGGCCTGACGGCCGCCTCGCAGCGCGTGGTGCGCTACAACGACGTGAGCACGGCCACGGGCGCGTTCTTGCAACTCACCTTTAACAATACCTTGCTCAGCCCCGACACCCGCGCCACGCTGGTGTCGCCGCAGGGCCTGCCGGCGGCGGCCAGCACGCTGCCCATCACCGACCCGCTGGAGTTTGCGCGCACTTCCACGGCCGACTTTCGGCTGGTAGGCTACGGCGGCACCATCAACGGCACGGCGGTGCCGGTGACGTATACCAGTAAGGCCCAGCAGGATATCATCTACCAGTTTCCGCTCAGCTACGCCAGCGCGGCCAGCGTCAGCAACTCGCTGCTGACTACGCCCACGCTGCTGGCCGGCACCGGCTATTTCAGCCAGAAGCGCCAGCGCACGAATAAGCCCGATGCCTGGGGTACCCTCAAAACGCCGTTTGGCACGTTTCAGACGGTGCGCCTCGTCACTACCCTGCTCGACCACGACAGCCTGGCCATCGGCGGCACGGCCGGCCAGGGCCTCACGCTGCCGCTCACCCGCGAGTACAAGTGGCTGGCGCCGGGCGTGCACGTGCCGGTGCTCACCATCACGACCACTACCGTGGGCAATGCCGAAGTCATATCGGGCGTGGAATACCGCGACATCTTCCGGCGCGTGGTGCCGCTGGCTGGCCGCAACGCGGCCGGCGGGGCGAGCTTCAGCGCCTATCCCAGTCCCTCGGCCGTAGGCACCGGCTTGCAAGTAGCGGTGCCGGCTGGCAGCGGGCCACTCACCGTTTCGGGCACCGATTTGCTGGGCCGGCCGCTGTTTGCCCAAGCCTACCCGGCCAGCCCAGGCGGCGTGCTTTTGCTGGAAGCGGCCACCTTGGGCAGCTTTCGCGGGGTGCTGCTGCTCACGGTACAAACGGCCCAGGGCACGGCCACACGCCGCGTGGTGCGGCAGTAAACTTGCGCACCTATCTGCCCGTTTAGCAGTTATACTTCCCGCTGGCGGCCGGCCAGCGGGTTTTTTCTGGGGTAATTTTACGCATTATTCCCTTATTCAGCTCGACTTCATTACTTCTTATGGCTACTTCTTCCAACGGTAAGGCTGCCCCCGGTGGTGCGCATCACCACAAAAAAAGCGGCAAGCTGGGCCCCGCCCTCACGGCCCTCGATGAGCGCCTGACGCCTACCGCCGTACCTGCCCACAAGCTGGTGCTGCGCCAGCTGCGCCGCGCCGACTTCAAAGCTATTAAGGCCATTATGGAAAAGGTGTATTCCAATATGGAAGGCGCCTGGACGGCCGACGAGTTTGCCGCCCTGCTGCGCAAGTTTCCCGAAGGCCAGATTTGCATCGAGGACAATGGCAACGTGGTGGCCGCCGCGCTGGCTATCATCGTGGACTACAGCAAGTTTGGCGACAAGCA
>Ga0160427_10002704_pt1 | contig 10616 bp, 7 predicted proteins | sample SolpanmetagenomL_FD_108194 | JGI IMG/M metagenome (GOLD analysis project Ga0160427, IMG submission 108194) | Solar panel surface microbial communities from Lawrence Berkeley National Laboratory, California, USA - L | ecosystem: Engineered > Built environment > Solar panel > Unclassified ...
ATCTAACACATATTAGTCCCGGATACATGCTCACAGCGCTCACACAAAAGGTGAATTATCTTCTGGAATTTTACCCTTCTTTATTGCTTATGACAAGCTATTGTAGATCTTGGACGAGAATCCATCATTAAAGGCACAATGGTTATCACTCATTCCGACAGGAAAGATGGGCAACCCTGTCGATCTCATGGGCATAACAGTGTACCTCGCGAGCGACGCAAGTAAGTACACCACTGGAGCCGGTACGTGGCCTCATCCATCCTAAAGTTTGACAAAGCATATAGTATAAATATTAATCTTGATGATTGTCTAGATTTCCGAATTGATGGAGGTTATACCTGCACATAGATAGTTGCAACTAAACTCCAATCGCATCGCATATATCGAAGGGCCCGCCCTGATGTCTTCAATTGCACGATATGAAATATGAATTGTATATAACTCCCATATCTATAATATGCCTTGTTGTATGGTTTAATAAAAGTCTTTGGTTTTGACGGTCGATATATTTTGGTGCCTGGTTAATCCATAATGCTTCAATCAGGTTTGGTTGTAAACGAGCAAATACAAAGAATATTTTCAATTTTTAAAAAGAACATCCACAAATCATTCATGGCCGCTCGAAATGAGCTCTGACCTGGTAATGTGTCATCTCTGATGCGACAACAAAGTTCATGTGTGATTATCTTACTCATAATCTACTGTACATTCGATGTAGACAGTATATACACAGCTGCGGTTGTGTTCTCCGATATCGGAGGCGCAGTCCAACTATTCTATGAACGATTTCGTCCTGACAATCAAATGCGGTGTGGGACACTCTCCTTACCAGAATATTGTGGTAACGATGGGTACGTCAAAAGTTATAGATTCCCGAACAGGTTTATCATCAAATAAATGAGAGAGGTTGTTTTCGAATTTGCGTATATTTGGGGCATTTTCTTCATCTCTACTTGATACGCTTGCAATTTCAACCGAAGCACGCTGCTATATAACATTCAACGTCATTTAACTCCAGGTGGTTGCGATTTTTTGATTACAGGTGAATGATACTTGTACAACACGGTCTTTCATCACAATAATCTCGCAAATCAGTTTCAAAATTACAATTTTAAGCTCTACCAGCCCAACCAGCTTAATTTTCCTCATCAACAGAAATCAGGATATCGATCAGAGTAGCATAAATCCAAGGAACAAAAGAAGAATCATGCCATCCGAAAACACAGATTACTCCTCTAATACTTACCAATCCCACGCCTCCTTCGTCCCTCTTCTAACCTCTCGCCTCACCACACTCATCTCCCCATCACCCTCCGACCGCATCCTCGACCTCGGCGCCGGCGATCTCGTCTATTCATCCCGCATCTCTCAATCTTGCTCCCATCTCCTCGCCGTCGACGCCTCTTCGCAACTCCTTACTTCTGGCATTGAAGCCCATCCGTCATCCACCTATCCTAACCTCCACACACAACTTGTCGATTGTCGATACCTTAATAAAGAATCAGATATTGTCAATGGTACATGGGATAAAGTCGTCAGCAATGCAGCGCTTCATTGGATACTCCGCGATGAAGAAACGAGGGAAAATGTGATTAGAGCAGTGTATGACTGTCTTAAACCAAATGCTGGCAATGGCAATAATAGCAGCAGCAATGATGAAAATAACGATAACAGTAGTAGCTTCATTGCAGAGATGGGTGGAATGGGAAATATTGCAGATGTACATTCTGCTATTGTTGCGATATTGTATAAATATGGTTGTTCACTCGAGAGTATTCGTAAGCAGAGTCCATGGTATTTTCCTAGTCAGGAGGAGATGACTGGATTGTTGGAAAAGGTTGGGTTCAAGGTTCAAGTCATGGAGATGGAGTATCGACCGACCTTGTTGTCTGAAGGGAAAGAGGGTGGGGTAGGAGCTTGGGTAAAGATGTTTGGGAGTCGGTATTTGGAATTGTTGAAAGATGAGAAGGAGAGGGAGGAGGCGGTTGTGGAGATTGTGGAAGTTTTAAAAAGTGTGTGTTTGAGGGAGGATGGAAGGTGGGTGGTAGGGTATAATCGATTGAGGTTTAAAGCTGTGAAGGAGTAGTTTTTTCTAATATTTTTTTCGAAGTATACTCGAGAAATGTAGCGTCTATCATTAGAATGGAATAGCTTTCGCTTTTTTTTATATTCATAATTTTATGGGCCATTGCCCACTGATTTCATTATTTCACTCATATTTGTGGAGTAAAACTAAAACCAGAATTAAAACAACATACATGCTTTGCGCCAATCGTAAAATGTAACATAAGGGTCGTTACAGAAACATCTATCTACTTTCGTCTACATCAGGTATCCACAGCCTGCAGTGCTTCTGAGGTCATTCTAATCAATTCTCGTATCTTTGGCCGTTCCTCAGGTTCAAGTATCAGGCATTTCCGTACAATTTCTTTCGTCGCCTCACTGACAGCATCTGAATCTGGTCTCGCCCCTGTTTGCCCAGCATTTGGGAATTTCCAATCTCCAGAGCAGATAGCTAACGATAATGTACCACCACCCAATTCTGTCGACAACTCAAACGGAGAGTGATGATATATAAGCGCAAACAATAAGCATCCCAACGACCATATGTCTGTCGAGACATCAATCACGGAATCAGTCTTGACATCAAAAAGCTCTGGTGCTCGATAGGGTAGCGTTGAGTGTTCGGCTGCTTCATCTTGTATCTGTACAGCTGCTGAACGAGTGCTGATGGTGATGGGTGAGGAAGCTATGGATCCAAAGTCCATGAGTACAGGTGTTTCGCCGTCATCTGAGATCATGACATTGCCTGTTTTCCGTTAGATATCTGGGAGATGATAATATACCGCTGCTCCCCGCACCATTGAAGGGGAGACAAGTCGTGGGAGCGATCCAAACTTACCAGGCTTTATATCGCGATGCGCAAAAGGACGCAATTCACCAACCGTACCACCACTGATACCATCACTCTCCCCTTCCATCAACGCGACACCTTCCTCATTATCTTCGTGTTGCGCCGGTGCTTGCCCTCTTAGTCTAGGTCCTCTCACTTTATTCTCATGCATCAATGCAATTCCTTCACATGTCCCCTTGAATATCTGTAGTACATGCTTCTCCGAAAACCATGATTTGTTAATTAGATTCGCATTGATGAGATCCTGCAAGTTGCCGCGTCGGTAGTATGGTAGTAGAATATAGACAGTTTTCGATTCATCTCGTTCTGTGACGACAGTGCTATCGATCAATGGGATGAGTAATGGTGATTTTGGAAAGATTTTGTAGGATTGGACTTCGCTGAGCGCGCGAGTGAGTGATTCTTGACCAAAGGGGCATCGAATCTTTTTGAGGGCATAAAGGCTGCCGTTGGTATCCTGGACTAGATAAACATATGAAAAGCCACCCTATACACATCTGATTAGCAACTTGCTCTTGTTTTAACTTTGGTAGGGATTAGGTCATGGTTTCATACTTCGCCGAGAAGCCGTTGTATCTTGAAAGACTTCTTGTTAATGCTTAGAGCCGGTGTTGGAAAGCATGACATGCATGTTTTGAAAGAGTACATAAGATCGAGGAGGTATTGAGCCATGGTTGGCTAAAGCTGAATGGACACTTCCGGACACAGATTCGAGCGAATGCGACAGGAGTAAGCAAAGTTTGATGCGTTGTATTGTATGTGATTGTGTCTTCGAGATGGACAGAGTTATGGTGTCGCTGAGAAACTGATCAACAATGTCTAGGTAGCGCAAGTGGAGCTTTAAACACGTCTCTCTGATATTTTGATATGCACAAAGCCGCGCACGGATGCTATATATAGGAATGTCGAATTCGGGAAGAAGATCTGACCATGACAATTAACAATCTTGAACATGCAAGGATTAAGCATCATTCAATCATCTAGTACAATGCAATGGTCAATTCTCTGGATGCTGCGATAAGTGTCCACATCATGGCTGCACATAAGCGAAGAGAGTCTCAACCTTGCCATGCACATATATCCGCCAGTGTCCTATTCTCGTCTCTCCTTTCGCATACATATCGAGCGAATATTACTATCCCTTAATTTGTGTCATTGTGACGCTCAAGATTAAATTTGCAAATATAGCTAATTAAGTAAGAATCAATTGGTACAAAAAAATCTACAACTATTTCGGCTCATAAGAAAGTCTGTGCCATGCGGTCGCAAGATTCCCTCGAAAATTGTATGTTGGACCATGCGTATCAGGCTGAGTATTGTACCCCTCGTCCACAGCCTTGACCACAACCTCTAACCCAACCTCCCTCTTCGGCACTACATGCGACCATCTCTTCCAACTCCAATTCTTACTTCCCAAAGTGTCTGCTTCCTCCAACACCGCTTGCCTCCAAGTGTGACCGCCGTCATAACTGACATCTACTCTAACAATCTCCCTACCACCGCCAGCGAAAGCATAACCTGTCAAAGCTATAGAATCCTCTTCTAGTCCGTATACTTGCAAAGCCTTACGATCGTCTACTGAGTGTGCAGAAATCTCACGGAAGGATGTTATAGCGGATTGCACCGGAGTTTCTTGGATCGATGGGGCGCGAGACCAGTCAGGCTTGGATCCCTCGTTGGGCCCGAAACACTTGTAATCTCTTCTCTGCCATTGTGATGTTGATTCTTCTTCGGATACGATAATCTTGGACACCCATTTTACTGATCTGGCTGCGACTGTACCGGGTACTAATACTCGTAGAGGATATCCATGATCTGGAGGAAGATCGACTCCATTCATCTTGTAGGCTAGAAGAACATCCCCTTGAGGATCCACGGCCTTGGCAATTGGTATCGAGGCCCCGTAAGCTTCGGTGCCAGTGAATTGTACATGTTTAGCGTCCTTGGGGAGTTCAGTGATGGAAAGTCCGACATCTTGCAGTACATCTCGAAGATAAACACCTGTCCATGTTGCGTTCCCTATTGCACCAACGTCCCATTGTAGACCATTGGTTGAGCGGGATCGCTGTGTCATGTGTGACCTACGGTTTCCAGAGCATTGTAGTGTTGCGGTTATGGTGTGTTCACGAAATTTTGACTTTAGTTCTGCCATTGTATACTCCCTGTCCGTGCCATCGGGAAGCTCGACTAATATCTTGTGTGTGTCTGGTCCATCTTGTGGCACCCAAAGATGATTTCGAACGTAGAACAGTTCATTGGGTGTGATTTGCTCTGTTAGAAGTGTACCTGGTGTCTCCGCATTGCATGGACGGCTGCTGTGTTGTTTCAGTCGAGAGTCGCGTTCCGGATCCTGTACAAATGGATCGTATACGTCGTCGGCTGGTACTTCGCCATTGACTAAATCTCGGGGATCAATATCACCGATTCGATACTGCTCGAGAATGTCGTAAACATCTTGTTTTTGGTGGATGGAGAAAATCTTCCAGAAGGGATCAATACTGCCACCTGCGGCTTGTAATATGACCTCACCTCCTGGATGACCGGGAATCCAGTCTGTGATATCGTAGACACCAGTGCCTCTATAAACCCATATCTTTTCTGCTTTGGCTCCATGTTTTCGGATTTCTGAGATGCGGTATTTGGGTTTGGAAGGCGGTGCTTCAGCATTTACCCGATTCTGTACAACGAGATAAACAGCACCAAGACCAACAGTGTATACACCAAAACGTATACCCCGAGGTTTCCATTGTTGCGACTTCTGCGACAAGGATGAATACGGCCTTGTGGTAGAGACGCGCAAAGTCCTATTGAGGGGCTCCTTAGCTAGGATGGATTTCGAGAAGGACTGAAGCCATGACTGAGATTGGGCTAAACGAGCTTGTGAGTTGATGAAGCTCTGCAAGACTTTGGATGTTTTCATCGATCAGGGGGTTGACTCAATTTCGCTGAGTAAATGATTATTCTGGATATTGTCCATGATGAAGTTCCATTTCGTCATCTTTAAGGCAGTCCTGATTTTTCAAATCTGTCCGAGGAATTTGACTTCTTCCACCAAGTTTCGTAGAGATTTGCAGAATGGATGGATGGAAAAATGAGGGCAATTTAGCTAGGCCTGTAATAGATGGAATCCGTTTACTTGATCTTTTTTGAGAAAGTTTCTTTTCATTCTCTCTCTCTGTGTGCGATGATCCATCCAGCCTAGATCTAGAGACGGATGTAACGGGCGATAATGTTGATGCATGTACCTTTGTGTTCGACAAACTTTTTTGGGAGGGATGACAGACAAACAGGCAGAAATCCCAAAGGAGACTTTTAGGAGACTTTCTTGGAGACATTTATTTTGTCATGAGACCAACAATTATTATGATGATAATAACAACTTTGTGCTCTTTAGAATTTGCATGGATCTTGTTACTAATGACGATAAAACACATGAATTTAATTCTCAATTTTTATTATGCAGTAAATTGATATTTTAAATGGATTTAAAGGCCAAGATTAATATTGCTGTCACAGTTTTGGGTTGAGCATTTATGGCTGGTCATTTTCGTATCGTAATGATTTCATTGCGAAACATCATGACAAAAGTGGCGAGCATAATGCATTAATTGTGGAACATCTCTATATGAAACAACGGATTATCTGAGTACTCAATAACAAACTTATCGAGGCATTGACGAAATCTATGATCTACATTCACAAGTGATGTTCAACGCAGTAATATACGAATATTTTGTAGAGAAATGGATATTTCCAATTGTAGATTGTATTTGCTTTTCGTTACTAAATCAAAGACGCTAAAGAGTACACAAATCCATGTGAGAGTAAAAGAACAAAAAAATTGGTTGAAAACCAGCAGCAGGAAGATTACGGTCATGGACCAAGAGAAAAGAAGAACGATAATCTTTCGCCCCGGCCAGAAGACTAGAGAAAATCGTTACAAATGATGAAGAAAAGAAAATACTCGCTATTCTATGCAACCAATGCCTTTTTGTAAAAACAAAAATCTATCTTTAAATGAGTGTGTGTATTGTTATTTGTGTATGCAAAATGAATGAGTGTCTTTCGTATATTAAGAATACGCTTTGGGAAATGAAATTCGTTTGACAGTTTCTGTTCGTTATTGAATGAGTGTGGGTCGTAAAGATTGTTCATGCTACGATGGCATTAAGTTTATTGTTTGGCGCTGTTCCAGCTTAAAATTTTGGTAAAAGATTGTCTGTCCGCTGATGAGAGAGGGACTACTCAAGTAGTAAAAAATATTTCCATAATTGAAAGAGTGTGGTTGCTATCAAAGCTGTAGAAGAAGAGAAAGTCAAGTATCAAGATATTGACTGATGCTAAACAGGACCGTTCTCGGCCAGAAGTCGGGTCTGGTTGGCATCATTACGTTAGATTATTGGTGAGTTGCTCAGAAGATTCCAAAGAAATACTTCTTTGCTGTTGTAGTAGGTGTAGCTGATGAGGTAGATGTATAGGCAGCGACTGGAGTAGTCTTGATAAAGCTAGTTGTTGTATATGAAGCAGCAACTGGAGTGGACTTTGCAGATTGAGATGTAACTGTATAGTGTACCGTTGGCTTAGACTCTGTGGCAGTTGTGGTGCTTGACGACTTTGTGAGTTGCATTGGGAAGCCAAAGTGGAGAGTAAATGGTAGTCCTGCTGCTTTGCTGGTGGTGCTGCTGCTTGGAGTAGCGGAAGAAGCAACGTAAGGAGCAGCAGTTGTGCTAGATCTGACACTGGTAACTAGAGTTGAGCGCTGCATTGCGACACCGTTGTGAAATGTGAACGGCAGTGATACTGTAGAGCTTGAGCTGCTAGCACTGCTTGAAGTAGCAGCCTTTTGGTTGTATGTAACAGACTCTTTCGCAGAAGAAGATGTTGCGTGTGACTTAGCAGATGAGGATGGAGCTACAGATGGTTGATGGTGAACAGTTTCAGTGACAGTGTACATCTTTCCTGGAATGGAGACAACTGAGATTATAGTCGACTTTGGTACAACAACAGAGATCGTTGATGGCTTAGCATAGATAGTGGAATAGATTGTTGTCTTGTATGAAGGGATGACAAAACTTGGCACAGAGCGTGATACAATTGAGGTAGCACTTGGGTAAGCAACAGAGCTAGACGACTTCTTGGTAGCCTGTGCTGGGAATCCAAAATGTATAGTGAATGGAAGACCTGACGATGCTGATTCAGCTGCGAGCTGCTCAACGACTGGAGTGGAGGTGTGGGCTGCAACAGTCGATGATGGGGTCGTGCTGATACGTGGTGAGAATCGTGCGGGTCCTGGTCCAAAGTGTAGGAAGGAGACAGTCTCTACATTGGATACGGTGGTCTGTCCGTTGCTAACAATTGTAGTTGGAACACTTCTGTGGATTGAGATACCACTGGGGATAAAGATACTCTCTTGGCCGACAGGTAGGATACTAACAGCTGCTGGAGCTGCAGAACTCGTCTTAGCATGACTGTGATGATCACGATCATGGTCACGAGTGTGAGTGTGAATCTTACTTGACTTATCAGAGACGGATGAGACGGTAAAAAAATCTAATATGATACTTGGCTGTTCTACAGACGGAGTTGTAGTTGTAGCAGCCTTGGAAACAGATACTTGAGGGTTGAAAGCTGGAGCAGCAGATGCGACCGAAGCGCTAATAGCGAACAGAGCTGTGGCGGTTGTGAACTTCATTTTTATTTAAAAATAGATGAGTAAGTATAAAAAGTGGTTGCAATAGTAAAGTGAAGAGTATAATAATCAAAAATTGATTGTAAAAGTGTATAAAAAGCCTGCTAGAGGTTTAAAGAGTGGTTGATTTGTGTGAAAAGACAGTGTAGTAGCCGAAGCTAGTAAAGAGTGTATAAAAGAATGAAAGTGGGTAACGAAAGCAAAGTTCTAAATTGTATAATGAAGAAAGAAACATATTGTGTGAGCGGAATCCATTCATTATATATCTTGTCGATAGCTCAATGTAAGCAGCAGCAGCAGCAGCTCGACAGAGCATTGTTTTCCGAGATGACGCTAAGAAGAAACCAAGTGTTTGTCCCTGCTAGCGAGCGGGACGCGTGGGTCACATCGATTATCATGACGGAGATGCGGAAACCAGGAAGAGGTGTCGTCCATTTCGCATTTCGATAGCTGTAATCTGACAGCTGCGATTTAGGCACAATGCCTGCAAGAGCACATTGCTATATTCTAGAAGGCTTTTGTTAAGAACAGAGGCCTTCCATCGCATCTACAGCACCTATTGTAGCGTAGTGGGTTCTGTGGCGCTCGCATCAGGTTGCTCGAAGAGTTCGGTCTGCATGAGCAACATTCAGAAAAACTTGAGTCTGGACTATGTGGCGCACTTCGGTCATTATCGGATTGCGTGGACAGAGTTATCATATGCTTGCGCTATAAGTCGAGCAATGTGATCTCTGCAGATGTTTCGCATCTCAAGCCACTCATTTCCAGAACAAAAAACATCTTCGTGACCTTCTTTTTGTGTTTTGTTTGTGGTTGAAACAGAGGAAATGAGAGTTGAAGACAATTGCGTAGGTGAATACGACTGAAATAAGCTTTTAAATCTCTTTCGCTTCCACGTTTTCTCGTTATTAATCTTAACGACAAGATCTCAACATGGGTAGTTGCAGAATTAAAATGGAGGCGCTTTGTTGCAATTTTGAGGCTCGATCGAGTTATACGTTACAATTTTTCCATTGGAAAAAACATCAATATGAAATTAAAGATACGGATCTATGACGCACTATTAGCATGTAAACTTGTTGTCGTAATAGCCCTAAACGAATATCAAAGACAAATTACAGCATAGTAAATTCGGGAAGAACGACTCTAGTCCTGCGATCAAAAACTAATACAAGCTGCCATAATGCTTGCCATCAAAGTTTACCACTTATAGAAGAAGCTATAAGTGAAGTACTGATGACAAAGCTATTTATTTAGCATATCCTTGAAAATACATGCTGCCGATCAGTACATCTTGTCAGGCAGATGCAGGCTCATCACAATTGATTGCTAACAATTATTTGATTTAGATGCGAAGCTAAAATAAGTTGATGTGAACAATGATGTATCAAATAGTTAAGGATCGCGTACGCTTACCCACAAAGAAACAGTTACACGTAGAGAATCTAGCGTGCTGACATTTTGTATCCATATGAAAACTAACTGATAAACAACAAGGAACAGCATGTCCGAGCTGGCATAGGCAAGCCGCCTTGGTTTTGCTGGCTAACCATAGAATTTCTAAAATTCATGGGAGGTTTCCAATGCGGGCATACAGAGCTCCATCAAGTCTTCCTACCATATAATCCCGCAATATGTGCGAGACATCGTTAGGCTTTGTGAGAACGATTTGAATCAGAGAGGCGAAGTAAATTGCTAGCGAGATTATTGCTAAAAGGCTAAATATCCCAGTTTGAAACATCGTTTAGTCCTGTTAAATACATTCCATACTTGTTTTACGTTTTCCCAGACAACTAATTACGTATGCTTGCATGACTAGATCATGTTAAATTGGACTTTTAGAATACACTAAAATGTGATAAGCTGCATTTAAGCAGTGATATAGCTCTAGTAACACAATTTTTCGATCTTATTGCACAATGACTGGCGCTAAAGCACAATTATACAAGCTACGGAATATTTTTCTCAAGCCACGAAAAAAACTTCATGCCTTGAAAACAGGCTTTTAGCAGA
>Ga0160427_10002705_pt1 | contig 10612 bp, 8 predicted proteins | sample SolpanmetagenomL_FD_108194 | JGI IMG/M metagenome (GOLD analysis project Ga0160427, IMG submission 108194) | Solar panel surface microbial communities from Lawrence Berkeley National Laboratory, California, USA - L | ecosystem: Engineered > Built environment > Solar panel > Unclassified ...
ACTATCCTATACATCATTCAGATATGGCAAGCTTGATATCATTGCGGAAAGCGATGAGCACATCGTGAGCGTTGACGTCACCAATACAGGAGAAATGGCAGCCTGGGAAGTGGTTCAAGTTTATGTGACTGACGTTGAGAGTTCAGTACAACGACCAAAGAGGGAATTAAAGGGCTTTACCAAAGTTTGGGTCGAGCCGAAGGCCTCTGTGACTGTAAAGGTGATTATGAACACAAAGTCTGCACTCAGCTTCTGGGATGAAGAAAATATGCAGTGGAAAATGGAAAGAGGTGATTTTGTCGTTTCTGTTGCTGATCTCTCTTTTAATATACATTTAGAAGAGACCTTCTACTGGAGAGGACTGTGAGGTGATAGCTTTTAGCCATAGTTTACTTTTTGCATCTTTACTTTACAAGCGTTCTTGATTACATAGCGTACGGCAATTTTTTCAACATAAAGCGCGATTAATGTTCAAATATGTATGTACAGAAAATGGTCCGTCTGTTCCACCTGAGTGATTCAGTTTTAGCTTCTGCAACTTCATAAGAAGAGATCTCGATGATTAACCAGGCTCGCGAGTGAATCCAAAACATCAAAACCAATTATAGTTTAATCGACAATATCAGAAAGTAAAGATACAACAGAACTATTAAGTAAAATACATAGATGCATATTTTAATCAGTGGTATTTGTTGATCCTGCTAATGTACGAATGAAGGCATGACTAATGGGATTAGTAATCCTAGCCTGCCCTGTTAAAAATATTTACACTTGCTCACTTTAAGCGACTCAACGACTGAAGAAGTTGTAACGTGATTGTTGCATTGCCTCTTCGCTCTTATGTTTTCCTAAATCATCTATGAAGTCCCCCACTTCTCCTTCTTCTCCTCCTCACTCCTCCACTCCATTGATAATCCATATACTAGTAGCCTTAAGCTTTCCGGTTAAATGGAAACATCAAGCTTCAGCATCAGCTCACCCAACAACTCACTGAGACGGGTTCCTGCGCAGAAGCCCAAAGCTTTTCAGTGCAATATCTGCCAGCGCATGTATGCAAGAATAGATCATTTATCCAGGCATTTACAATCTCGTTAGTACCAATGTTTCCTTATTCGGAAATTCATTTTAACAAAGTCGAACAGACAACTCCGAGAGGCTATATAATTGTAATGTTTGTCACAAGGGATTTTCGCGACAGTCAGTTTACTCATATTTATTTCTGACAAATTTAATCTTGGACTGATACTTTGAGAACATTGGACAGAGACCTCTTCAAACGCCATTTGAAAATACATACAAGCAGACCCGAGCAAAATGAGAGATGGGATACACAAAGCAAGCGTGTGTTTCGATCGTGTAAAGCTTGTTCATCTGCCAAAGTCAAGTGTGGAGAAAAAAAGCCATGTCAAAGATGTCAACAAAAGGAGATTCTCTGTGAGAGTGTTGAGCAAGAAAATACTCCTCCGATCGCTGGCACATCTGCCACTGATCCTATAAGCACTGCCAGATCTGGCATGTCAGAAGCTGATTCCATCAATTTATGCCAACAACCACAGTTTGGTAATGCGGCTTCCCATAGGAGAATCGTCGTGTCGCCTAATACGGATAATACAACTCCATACGATAATGACATGCCCCTTATTGATAGTAAGTATTATGGCATCTTTATGTTGGATTGGGTGATAATTGTGTCCATTGTAGGTTCCACAGACGTATCGCCGTCTGATCAGCTGTTTTTACCGTCCAACGTGTTGGATGTTTATGATGAAAGCGCACTAGCTGAATTTTTGAAGGACATTATGCTGCCCTGCTCGGATCATGATTTCGATTATACGCAGTCAATTGAGAGTGCTGCCGCCCCCATGTCGGGGCCTAAAAATTTACTCGATTTTGGATTGCATGTTGATATGCAGCTTGATGAGACCGATTTTGGGACCATGGACTTTTACAATGGCAGGAAATTACCAGGCCCTATTTCCACCGTGAATGATCCACCCCTAGCCATGCCCTCCGCAGCCAAAGGAGATGATATCGATTTACGAAGTTCTGATAGGTTGGCTATTGGTACGGAAGCTTTTCAACGGTCTCTTTGGAGTTGGACTCCAACTAGGAATGAAAGTAGTGTTGCAGATCAAACCAACTTCACGCTACTTCGCGAAGATACGGCAAATTCATCAGCGCAAACTTTCTTGAATATGAATGTGACAAGTGACACAATCGATAATGAAGCACGAGACAAGATTATTGCTATGATTTTAGGCACGTGTGATAGAACTAATTTCTTGATAACCATGACTTCTTTTCCATCTGCAGAGATAATGAACAATCTTATGCATTCCTTTCTGGTCGCACACCTATGCAAATGTGATTCTTGGTTGCATTTACCTACCTTGAAGATCAAAACACGAACTCCAGAATTTATCGCAACGCTAATTTCCGCTGGAGCAGTGCATTCAAGCTCTTTGACGATTCAAAGAGTTGGATTCGCTATGGATGAGTCAGTTCGTATGTCCATCCAACGGAAGGTAGGTACAAATCGGCGAATGCAATGAAATTTACTGATTCGTCCTCGCGTTCTCCAGTTCGGGCGGGATAATTCCTTGACGCGAAATCTTGAGATATTACAAACCTTTGCCCTCAGTTTGGACGTTGGAATATGGAGCGGACACAAGCGTAGGATGGAACTCGCTGAAAGCATGGCCCTCCCAGTTATCACTGTACGTCGCGCATTACACCCTGATTTTACGATTTTCTAACATTGCAAAGATGTGCAGACGAGCAGGTCGATTCCAAAGAGCAAACTACTTTTCCATTGTGCCTCTATCAACAGACGATGGAGAGGAATTGGCCAGGAAATGGGAGAGGTGGGTGGAACAGGAATCATACAAAAGGTTAGCAAAGTCAATATAGCTTGGAAAGTTGTTCCAAGACTTATCGTTTCTATAGACTCGTGTTCCATCTTTTTATCAAAGATGCACAGTGCTCCACTACACTATCACTAAACACTTTAATATCCTACGCAGAGCTTTCGCTGCCTCTACCTCAATGTCGAACGCTATGGCTGGCCGAAACTGCAGCAGAATGGAAAGCAGCATATCTATCCAAGCTTCCCTCAACCACAGGCAGCATTCCTTCGTTACCACAGTGTATGTTTGATGGATCCATTTTGTTCACCCGTCAGTATATAGTGGATCTGCCACTATGCACGTCAATCATTTGTTATGGTATATGGGCGTTGATAGTCGAATATCGTCAATTGGGTTCTGTGCTAAGATTACATACTTCGCCTCATCTAAACAACAACAACTTGATCCTGTCCCAGCGTCAGCAAGAACTTGGTCGATTGATTGAACATTTTGATGTAACATTTATGAGTATAACCTCTCTCAAGGACGAGTTTTCGAATGAGACAAAACTCTTGTTGGAATTACTTTCCACCCATCTGCATATACCGCTTGGGGATGTGTTGCTTTTTGCTGGTAGAGAAGGTGAACAGGAGTCGCGTCGTGTTTATCCCTCACTCCAGCAATGGGTAGTTAGTCTCGATGCTCGACAAGCAGTGTGGCATGCTGGACAGGTCATCAAAGCTGTCAAAAAATTGACTTTCCAAGCAGCCCGCGACTTCAACATCGTTGCTGCTTACCATGCGAGTTTAGTACTTTGGGCCTACGGAGTTCTGTCGTTACGAACAGGTCAGAACAAGCCTGTTGGTAACGAAATTGATTCGAGCGATCATTCTAGCGAGCTTGTATGGCTAGATGGTGATGACAATGCTCAAACTAAGCGTTTCATTACATTATCTAGGGGAACTCCATGTTTTGCAGCCTTTGACCGGGATGAGGATGTACCTATTGTGAACCATCCTCAGACCTCTGCAGTAGTTGTGAAATTGTCCAATCCGAGTGATGTAATGTTTAATATCATGCATATTCTAAAAAGTCGAGGTTCTCGAACTATAAATGATACTTCTCTACCACCACTTGTGGAAAGTCTGAACCAACTAATGAATGAGTTGGGTATTGCGGCACGAGCAATTAGTCAAATATTATTGTAAAGATAATTGGAATCAGATTTACCTAAATGCGTTTCAAACACTACTTATTTTATTTAAATCTGTAGTCATCGATCACTTTTAATACTCAGGATGATAGTTGTTGATAATATATTATAACATAAAAAACATGTATCTATGTTAAAATCTTCTACTAATATACTATATCTACTATACCTTATCTAACTAAATAAAGATCTCGGGTTTGAAATTTTCTTGTATTGAGAAAGAAATTATAGTATGGTAGGACTATCAATAGATACGTTTTATTTTTATTCTACGATTGTGTATAGCCATGGATCTTCGAGTAGTTGTTTCGCAGTCTTTCTATCTTCTGGACGCCACTGTAACATTCCTTTCATCATGCTTAAGAACATCTCTTTATCTTTTCCTTGAAGACGCCTTTCTGACAGCTCCAAACCTGGACGCTCTGGTATTGGTATTTCAGCCATCCATTGTCCTACACGTGTGTATCAATATTTCCATCAGTGACAAAAGGGAGACTTTTTCAACGTGTAAAAAAAGTTGTACGTACCATCTTTACTGAAATACAAATGACTGCGCCCGCCTCGATCTATCAAATCCCGTGGTGGAGGACCCAACAGTGCAATGATTTCAGCCAAGTGCGCACGAATCCTATAGCCCTCACCATCCGGGTCTTGACCTGTAAACAGATCCTCACCCTCAAAAAGACCCCAAATCTATTCAGATTATCATTCGTAATGACCTTAAATCATCATGCATTTCTCGTATATCTGAAACTAAATCAACATACCATAGTACCAACATTCCATATATCAACGGGATAACTCCATTCAGCTTTCAGCAGCACTTCTGGTGATCGATAGAAATCAGGTTGTGCATTATGGACTCTCTTCTCGTCCCCACGAACAGCAGAGCCAAAATCACTTAAAGTAATTTCACCAAATTCTTTCGGCATGCTAAATAGTCGTGAAGCATAGACTGGCATACCATCAACAGTCTTTCGTGCTGAAGGTTTCTCTAATTCGGCTTTGGTGAACGCCTCAACGACGGAATCGTCTTCCAGCGCTATGAGAATGTTTCCAGCACTAATATCTATCACGAATATCAGCGCAAAAAACATGCTTCTGTTAGATTGTATCATACCTGTATGCACGAGTCTACACTCCGTATGTAAATAGTCTAGTGCGGAAAAAAGTTGTTTCAGTACTTCTTTGAGAAGATGTTCAGTGAAGAGATGTGTTGGGTTGCGATATAAGAGTTCTCGAATACTTTCCCACATCGGTTTCTGCACAAGACATTTGTGGTCTCCACCAGGACGAGGAATGGTAATCATATCCAAAACTGTCCTCATATGACGATAGCCCTTGTGTTGACGATTGGCAACATCGTTCATATACTTGTAGATACCAAATTCATCATAGTAAGCTACGTTTCGTACATACATTTTCAATACCACATTCTGGTGTTCTCTGATGCCATTAGCTTTAAAAAATATTGCGAGACGAATGATGCAACTTACTGAAGGTCGCGAGCTAGCCATACTGTAGACGTAGTTCCAAAACCAAGCTTGCCGACAACTTGATATTTTGAAGCATAAATATCTCCAATGTTTACAGGGTAGTAGCTGCCATTTTTAAATTCCTCGAAGCGTTCTTCATCGACAAGTGTGGAAGCATCAATTATCGGATAACCTCGAACTGGGAATTTTATAGGTAGAGATGGTGACCTCTTGGTGATTGTTCTTGCCCATTTTATGAATGATGCCATTATAGTTGGTTGTTGTCTGATTTGAGTTGTGGATTACCACTTGCTACTCTTGGTGCTCGCTCAAATTTTCAAACCAAATGTAGGAAATCGGCGACTTTGAGCTCATGAAAATAGAGAAGGGAAGTAGAAAGAACGCTGTAGTCACCTCGAGATTCAACAACATGAGCACTTGCAACATGCTACTCGAAGATAGCAAACATATCTAGCAAAAAGCAAGTATTGAAAGTGGTTATTTCTCACTTCATGAAAAAATGGAGCCAAGCTAATTGGACAAAAATCGACTTTCTGATGTAGCAAGATGTCTCCCATATATTGTAACACACTCGTAACTTTCAACACGACCACCAAAGTGTATGCCTAGTCCAGCAACATCTCAATATCTTACTACAGCAATCCATCAATAAAGTATAAACAATGACTTTAAAATGTTTGCCGTATATTGTCGATTCTTCGTCACTTCCCGCTAAACTTCCAACAGTCGCTGAAATCCTCAGTTCAGAAGATATACTATGTGATCAGGGCTCGCGAAAAGTTGTAGGTGTCGGACAACATTTTGTCGTCAAGTATGGGTCTCAGATTGATGTGATGGAAGCAGAAAATATGCTTTTCATCCAACAGACCACATCGATACCCGTACCTCGCGTCTATGCTATCTTTTGAGAATTTGCTGGTAGAGATGATTTAGTGTATATCGTTATGGAGAAAATTCTTGGTAGCCTCCTTGATTCTGAATGGGTGTCACTCGATCCAATGCAGAAAGATGCCATTACTGCAAAGCTTCGAACGATTTTTAGAGAGATGCGAGCACTCCCATCACCTGGAAATTATTGCAGCATCGAGAATCAACCATTGTTGGATGGTGTCTTCTGGAATGATAATGATATGCAGATACCCCTCGGGACCTTTCAAGACCGAAGAAGATTTCAACAACGCTTTGATTAAAAAATGTCAGTCGGAAAACTTTTGTGAGGGAAAGATTGGGCTTTATGAACTTGCGTTTCCAATGATTTTTCGAAATCACCCACCTGTCTTCGCACATGGCAATTTCCAACGCAAGAATATTATCATGCGACCTAAATCCATTGAGAATGATTCTATCCTAGTGTATGATATGACAATCATCGATTGGGAATTTTCTGGGTGGTACCCCAGTTATTGGGAATACAGCAAAGCAATGTACGCTTGTGGGAATTGGAAAGATGATTGGGGTCTTCATGTTCATAAAATTTTGGATCCATTTTTCAATGAATATGGCTGGATGCATATGTTCTTTACTGAGCTTTGGACGTAGCACTGTACATACTAAAGGACAAATAAAGACTAACACATCGCATTTAGACGCAAATATAATTCCATTGTTGTAAGCTTTACTAATTGTAAGTGGCACATGTAGTAACATTTGTGACTCTGATGTATGAAAATAATTCGATTTTATGAAAGTTTGAATGTATGGAACATTTATGTAATTTGGTTGTACTTCAAGCAAGTGTTTTCTCTTCCATCCACAATTAATCGCACCGTTTTGTTGGTTCCCAGGAGTATGCCATCATTCCTCTCGTTCCCATCTTCCACCTGATTTAATCGTTCTACTCAAGTGTCATTCCGATTGGTGTATCTCATTTGTATGTCTTATGCTCTACTGTCGGTCTTGTCATTCTTGGTGAGTTTGCCGAATTCATTGTATTCGTTGAGCTGATCCACCACATCGTTTGCCGTTGTCATCCTTCTCTTCTGCGTGTCCTTGACTGCCTCGTTTCATCGCTCTGATTCGCTTGGTCTGTTTTGTTTGTTCTGTTGTCTTTGTAAGGTCATACTCATCTTTTCTCCGTCTTGTTTTTGTCGCTCTTTGTCTTGCCGTCTTTGTCTGTCACTCTGAATGTTCTAATTACTCTGTCGGTTTGATCTGAAGTGTTACTACCCTGTTGCTGCGGTATTTGTTGTGTTTTCATGCTTGTCGGCTTGTCTGATTGTCTTCTGGACGATTTGATTAATTTTTTCAGCCTTCTCGACCTTTACCAAGGGTTCTTGAGCTCATACCATCTTGTCAGTCTGGTTCATCTCGCCTTGTGTCGGTGTTTTCATCGTTCTTATTGATTCGTCGTTTGTAGTCATTTTGGTCGTTCTTGTTGATCTCGTTTGCTCTGTGCTCGTCATTATGTCATCTTCTTCTCTTGTTTCAAAACAGTCCAATATAGGCTTCGGTTTGCATCAACACTCGAAGCTAGCATAGATTACCGTGTAGGTTGATGATTTGGTCCAGGCCAGGTTATCAGGCGGGCTACTAGTAGGAGGACAATAAGAGTAATCTATTTTGCATGTCTTGCTGATTGTTTTTTCGATTCTTTGCCATAGTCTTTTTGATACTTGATTTCTTTGCAGCTAGATGAATTCATCAAAATCAAACACAAAGTCATACTCAATTGAGTATGACAACTTTCTAATACCATCTTCCATAGTATCATTCCTTTCGCCTTCAATCTAGAACACGTTCTCATAGTCATCTTAGGGTGTTTGTTGGAGTTGTTTGTTTATTTCATCTATTTTGTTGGTGTTTGCAGTGTAATTTCACCCAGAACCAAGCCTGCAGAACGAAAGCAGCATTTTAAGAAATTATTTCGGTCACAACACCTTTACATTGAAATGAAGAAACAAAAACATCACGCTGTACTTTAATGAATGTCTACAACCATATTTCATTTCAAGATTCATGGCAAAGCATGGTCGTTGTTGCTACAAACGTGATGAAAAAATTGATTGATCGTCTAGCTAAAGGTTTTGCTTGTCTACATTAATACAAAAATTCTGCCAAATCATTTCCTTTTGAATCATGTCTCCTCCATTTGAGTTGCCCAGAAGGTCTATGAGATGCAGAAATAATGAGCGAAATATGCGTCTCTGCGACGAATGAAGGAAGAAATCTCATCGGGCATTTGCTTTCTATTCCACCCAGAAAAGAGTTCCATCATCCTCAGAGCATGTTGGATTTCTGTCGCTCTTGGAAAAGTTGTTTTCTGCGGCTGCAAGAGCTGAGAAAGAAACAACTACAGTGTGTGAGAAAGAACTGATCATAGGCAGCAGAGAAGCCGATTTTCTCCACCAAACGGACAAGGCATGTGGGTGAAAGCCGTTCAGGCAGTTCGTCCCCAGTAGGTCTGCTGTCGAAATTGCTAAAGCCAATGGTCCAACAGATCGATCATTGTGTTGACTGCATTCTGCTCTTGTCAGATGCCTCCTAACTCTCCTAAAAATTGTTACGTTCGTCTGTTGAAGTGGTTGCAACTGCTGGTGCTCCTGTCAAAATCCCTCTACAGCCATCACGATCAATGACTTAGTTATACAAATCCATTTTGATATCCTGGTGCACCGAGGACAATTGGCCAAGCAACGACATATTCTTACCAACTTTAGCTAATGGCTGTTAGCCGAATGACTCACAACTTTGATTATCTGCTTGAATGGTGGTCTGTAGACAATCATTGGATGGTGTAGCCTTAGACCATTTGCAAGTTCGTCTATTACACTCGAAATGCCATTCTATTCTTACATTCAATAGCCCTTCTGTCATGCTGTCTCTTCTACTCAACCTGATGGATCCACGTCCAGTCACCAGTGGATGGATGGTTCGAAGATCTCAGTCGTCATTTGGCATGTCGTGCAGATGGTTGGTGGTGTAAGCAAAGACTGTCGACTGTCGTCGAGTGGATCGAGCTACGGGGGCAAGAGTAGCACCTGTAACTAAGTTAGCTAATATGACCATTATTTCAACTTGACCTCACTAAGTGGCATCAATTTCGTAGCTTGAGTTGGTCGGTTGACACGTTTGATTGGTGACAGGCAACGGTATAGACGTTGGCTGTCTGTCCAACAAAACAAAGTGCCGGTTATTATAGAGAAGGCTTCGTACGTGTTTGATCGAGGAAATAACAGGAGGACTTGAGGAACTTCGGTTGAAACAATTTGCATGAGCTTTGGTGAACGTGTTGATGCTAGAGATGGTTTAACATACTTATAGCTGTTGGACGGAAGCTTGTTGAACTTTTATCGAACTGCTGTCGACGACAAAATATAAGAAGAGATTGGAGTCGACTGCTGATAAAGAGGAAGGTCGATTGCGACGTGAATGCGATGTTTGATCGTGGGCCAAAGTACTGTCCAGCAGTCGATTAGATATTGCAACCCTTAATTTAGCGATAATCTACTCAGTGACGATTGATCTGGCAGTGTTTCCGAAATTGCAGAATTGTTAGCATCGTTTACTGTGGGAGAAGAGAGAGAGCAAAATCTACAAGATTCAGCCTTCAACTCGAGTTGACAACATCAGCAAAGGCTTCACCTGAAAGACAGCAAGTTGTGACAGAGCCAACATCCCAATAGCAACAGCCCATCAATCCATCAATCAGTAGCAGCATCCAAAAACAAGATAACAAAAAAATCTTGAGGCTTCCAGCGTATACAATCAACCACCAGCCAACTGAAACAGGAAGACAAAACTTCAAACCCTCAGTGCGCAACGGATCCACGAATCTAAAAATCCGCAATACTCAACACCTAAGGACGAGCGTGAATCTCAATGTGCGGCATTTCTATCAATTCCTCTTGTGCGGCATGAACAATCCCAAACGAAAACACCAAGCCAAAGACCCCGTGTGCAGCATAAACCCATAACAAAAACAATGTCTAAAAGAGACCTCTTCAAGTCTCAAATTGACATACTCGGCTTAGGGTGACCCAGCAATCATGAGACAACCTCAGTTTGAGTGATACGACCGAGGTCGACCATCCCAGACTCGACTGCGACATGTTCGATGG
>Ga0160427_10002706_pt1 | contig 10611 bp, 6 predicted proteins | sample SolpanmetagenomL_FD_108194 | JGI IMG/M metagenome (GOLD analysis project Ga0160427, IMG submission 108194) | Solar panel surface microbial communities from Lawrence Berkeley National Laboratory, California, USA - L | ecosystem: Engineered > Built environment > Solar panel > Unclassified ...
ACATCTGTCATCAAGACCACCGTGACTGTTTCCAACGTTGGTACCACAGCAACCCTCACAAGCTTAACCACTACTACTTTCACTTCTACAACTGTAGAAACAGATAGCTTGACTACAACAACAACCACCTCAATTTCGGTTGACCCTTGTCCAGGCGTTGATTACCGAACAGATGATAATAATTGTGGAAGCTGCGGGAATGTCGTAAGTAAACCGAACCCTCCAATTCACATGACTATTTATAGTCCAGTCCTTTTATAATTTGCTTACATACTCTTTCCTCTTCAACAAGTGTGGAGCGGGTACTACCTGCCTCAACTCCTTCTGTGTAGATGCTCCAGCAAATTGTGCAGGAACACCAAGTTGTGGTCCAGACGTAAAATGCGACGGCACACCTGACTCTAGTAGAGGATGCAGTTGCTTTGCTCCGGGTGACGCCAACAAGCCAGGTATTTGTGCTTTTAACACTCCTGGTTGCGGTGATCCATCTTGTTCTATCAGCAGTGATTGTCAAGCTGGGTATGTTTGTATTTTGAGTTGCTGTGGTGGAGGGCTCTGTGTCCCGGCAGGGTCTACGAATACTTGTCCCAACACAAACCTCAAGTCACGTCGCTTGTTCACAAAAAGATTGGCAAACATGGACGTAGACCCTAATGTACCGTATAATTCCAAAACATTGCCCCGGGTAGAGGCTTAGTGAAAAGCCCTTTGTAGTTGAAGAATTACATACATCTTTCCTCTTATAGAGAGGAAAAACATAGATATTAAGACTGTTTATTAGGATTCAGATTCCTGTCAACTATATACGATAATAGGTAGATTCGTCTTAATGTAGCTATCGTGTTTTCCATTTGCCTTTAGAAGAGTCAATGGTTCGTATAATTGATATATATCTTTGCTACAAGTTCTTGTTCGCATTGGTGTATTGAGTCTAGTGGTCATTGCTGTAAAAATTTAGCATATAATCATCAATTCTGTTATAGAAATATCACAACTAATAATATATTTGAGCAAGTATACACGACTTTCGAATCGATTTGTGTCCTTACTTTAGTGATCAAAGTATCGGACGGTCAATCTACCATGCGACTGCGACGAAATTTGATAATTCCCCTTCAGAGCATTGATACCTGATTGGGTCTAGCTGAACATGCGAGCGAAGCGACCTCTTCAGATACAATTTTGCCCACGATACATGCTTTCATAAAGATACATCTTATTCACCCACCCTGAACGATAGGGAAACTTGACTTTATACCACCTAAATCAATCCAACTTATAAACCGTTATTTTTGTAGGAACTATGTAAATATACGTATACGGCAAGCAAAAAATGTCCTTTACACCAGCTAGAACTACTTTAACACGCCGCACTCTTTTCCTAGGTCCCTGTATAAAATGTATCGAGGCTTTATCAGTGCTATAAATGTGTACGATTTATCGCAAACAGTTACAAGTTGCACATACGCTAGATATCAATATACAAAGACTACTGGAACGATCGAACAGCTGTAGAAGTATCGCTATCTTTGAGCATGCTTGGTTTGCGAGATTGATGTTGCCTAAGAAATATATGGAGACAGAAATATGAGAAAATTTGCTCACCGTGCTGTACGTACAATTTGACATACAAATAAAGTGTGCTGATAAAAAATGTTTAAAAAACCAAATTTTCATCATTGCTTATAAAACATTAGGGTGACTCACGCCAAGGGAAAGTAGTGAGATGTCTCATTCACCAATGGACATTGCGCTAGTTGATCGAATGCAGGATACGTGGATACATATGCTTGAGTTATTTAGCTTATCTCATTTCGTATCTAAAATGTGACAGAAGGATTTTTATTGATTAAATTATCTCGTAAGGAAGCATTTATGAGGTTTGAATTCTTATTGTCATTCCAGATGAGCCCGAATGTGGTCACGAAGATCTTACAAGACTGTTCGGTTAGCCAAATATAAGGTGTAGTCGAATCTATAGAGGCGTTTATGGCTGTTGATACGAGAGATGTTGTTTGTGTTTCCAAATCTGCGCCTTCCCACTTGGGTACTGTTTAATGGACACCAACCAAATGTCGAGAATCGTCTGGCGCCATTGTGTAATCGGTGTCATTGGCAGCAAATAACGAGATATCGTAACCACCAAGGATTAAGTTACTGAAGCCATTCTTAGACACACAGTCTTTTGATTAGCCCTGCGCAGAATCCATCTGAGTTGAAACTTACTAATATCTATTTCAGCTATTTAACTCCATGACAATGAAGATATCAGACCCTTCTCGAACATGTCTTGTATATATTATTGTTGCGGGTTGCTCAAGGTTGTGAAATTCGTCGCCATTAGACTTAAACTGAATAAAACAAGATGAAAGGACGGAAATGCTATTCCAGCAATGATGCGGCGAGACAAGGAGGCGCTATTGTCTTCGAAAGTCAATCCTATTGTATAAAACCGATAATCACCATTAGTCACCGCTCCGTATTAATCAACCCATGGCAGATTGTCCTGTAGTGCAACAGCAAAGAAGCCATTAATCCATGATATTGAGTTGGTTTATTGAATAAAGAACTCCTTGAGACGGAGAAAGACTGCGTCACACTTGGACCATAGCCAGAAGGTAAGATTGCAAAGTTCTTCATCCATAAAGTAGAAGGAAAAATCGAACATATTGTTCAGGTGTACCTGTACGAGGACAGAACGAGGACCGTGGACCATCGATTTCATCCATATGCTAAAAGCCAGTGAAGGTTTGTGAAACAAGTGTTCTATCTAATCACCAATATTGGTTTGATTCGAAAAAAAAGGTCTCGCTGTCGCGTTTGTCTGGGCCATTGTGTTTGTGGTGTGTGCAAAGTGAGAACTCCATGGCTAATTTCGGACATCAACTATTCTTCGTACTGATTTGATCCAAATGACTGCCTTTGAGGGTCAAACATTGGATCATGTTGGGATTTGAGTTGATCTTATTGAGCTATATTCTACTGTATCTGGGACTCCGCTCTTTTTTCAAAGGTTAGAATACGACTCTATGCCGCTAGAACCCGTGGACGTAAAACCTGATTCACAAATTAAAATTCTACTTGACCCAACAACGAAAGATTTTGGTTGCCTGACTCTGAGTTCCTCAATAGCTGCAGATTAATATGTTCGATACCATTGAACCATTTTTTCTCATCTTATTTTGCCTATTCTGGTTCCCGACTTATGTTAAATATCAAGATGCAACGTCTTCATCGACATATTATAGTTTATTTACCAACACACCGACCATGTTCCTAGAAACTTGTGTCTCGTACTATCTCTCGACAGGAAATCTTAAATAACTTTTACATCAATCGCGACCTTGACCATTATCGGGGGTAATTTACTTACCGCAACTGTTACTCGATCATCCGTCATAACCCTAGCTCTTAACGATACTTGGGTAATCGCTCTTACGAGGTTACCAGGTGGACAGATCTGATTCAATGCTGCAGGTCAACCATCACAAGGAGCCAGCATACTAGTAGAATATACTACCATATTTGCACTGACTCGTAGCAATAGTGACGTTCAGCGATATGATGGGTTTTTTTACTATTACTCCACCAACAAACGTACATCTGACAATCAAGAGCTGTACTGATCAATGTGTAAATGTGAATACTGATACGATGCTGGATGCACCAATAATCACAATTTATCGTACAGTGGGGTAATGGTCACACGTGGACCCACAGACTACTTATCACAAATCCCCTATCTTAATACACAAAGCTGTTCAACAACCAAACTAGGCAGCATGTCCTTCACCAAACAGGCTGTGAGGATCCTTACAAGCTATTATGCCATTCCAAAAAAGTCTGCAGCCTCTGTGACTGGCAGTGCAAGTACCTCTGCTTAACGACTATGTATATATCAGCTATTGAAGCGCAGACAATAATCATTAATTACGCCGATTCTAATAACTCTCCAGCTGTCATTTCAACTCACACATACAATTCTTATGCTGACACATCTAAATCCTCCTCGTCGGTCGCCACCTCATCAGTCTCAGCTCCAGATTCGTTCATTATTCCTTTTACAGGCTCAGAAAAGACGCAACAACCATCAACTGCATCAACCTCACGCTCGTCCACGCTAAACTTAGCTTCAACTTCGAATCCAGCAAAGATTCTGGAGCTGCATTCCGCCTCAAATTTCATTCTTATACCTGTGTGTAGCTGTTCTCATTGTCGTAGTTATGTGACCGCTTCACGGAGAAGTCAACTTATCAAGGAAAAATCCTAACTAATTTCTTTCCATAATGATAGGTCATCTTATCGATTATTACAAGCTTATTGTGGACTGTATGGGTTGTGACAAGTATTTCGTAGTCTAGTGCTTACGCATCCATCAAGTTTAAATATTTGGGGTCCGATCCATCAACTGGTAAGCAACTTCAAGATCTGGACTGATGCAGCTAGGTCTAGTATTATGGCAATGAACTAAGGGTACATTGAGGGTGCAATACAGTATAGACAAAATTATAAACCCAGCTCCTCTGTTAGGAACAAGATTTAGTAACAGAAAATAGTGAACTTTCCGCACAGGTTCCTAAGACGAGTCTTGTTGGAAAGGAAAGACAAGAGCATATAGCCTTTGATCATGATATTTTTATCAATTACTATCGCCAATGTGTTGACCACTATTTTTGTCGCGGATTTTGTATTCGGCGAGGTGCATCGATGTCTAAAGGAAGTAGGGGATTTTGACCGTGAGCTAAGAACACATGATGAAATTCACTTTTGTCATGGAAGATTCAAATGCAATCCCAAATTGGAATCACATAGCTCGATCCAAAACTTTAAAATTTGAATTTACCTTTTTGTATACCCTGTTCAATCTCATATCATGGATAACCCATGTAATTATCTTACTCGGCCTAAATTATTACAAGTGCTAATATCAGTTGGTCTTAATTATATTGTGCGGAAGCTATACATGGATATGGTGGTACCAAATAGCAAATCGACAGTGCGCAAATGGCAAAAGCTTTGTGAATCAAAATTGTTGGTTAACTGCTATTTTCTGCAAGGAGACATTTGTATTACAAGGATGCATCAAGCCTTAGTATATCAATTGCGGAATATTGTTTCGGTAATGCGAGTTATAGTACTGCGAAGTACTTTTAACTAATATTTTCATCTCGTTTAGCCAGTTCGTCCCCTCCCGTGCGGGAATGGTTTCTACCGTTTATACCCCGGCTTGTAAATCTAAGACCACATGTGGGTTCATACTACTCTGTTTGTTCACTTTTTTGTTCTTTATTCCGTCAATCTTGGAAAAAGTAGTAAACATGAGGATCCAATGACGCACTAATTGTCAGATGCTTGTATTGAACGTATCCATAAAACTCGTGATGGCATTATTTTTACACACCTGGGCATTGCATGCATGCTACCGTACAGCCAATAGTCAAATCCATACCCAACAATCGACTTTGACAACGATCTGGTAAAATTTCTTCTTTCAACAAAAAATCATCTTGATCGTACTAGATGCTATGGTTGCATTTGTTTTACGTTCATTACTGATGATATCGCTTCAAGCATTTTGCCTCCGCACGTTCCTTGTAAACTTTCAATACAGCCCATTCTAGTCCATGATTTTGACAAACACGCAAATTCGATGAATCCTCTAATCGAAATCCACAAGTAACCTCATAGTCTCACGTAAGACGATGATATAGCCAATGAGTAGATGACTTGCAATTGTTCGTTTTGATACAAGCTAACATGATGATCGAATGGAAAACTCCTTGAGGGAGGGTATCGAAGTTACTCCTTATAGTGTCAACAGAAAGATGAGTGAAGAAGATATGTATATAAATGTATCGACTTCCAGGAGACCCCAATCATCATCAACAGCTCAACTCAATTATCAATCCTCAATACCTCAATTACTCTTATAAACATCTTTGTCTTTTAAGATTGTATCTCTACATCTTCAGCATGAAGCTCTCTGCCATCGCTACCATCGCTCTTGGAGCCGCTTCTACTATCGCTGCGCCAGTCGCAGAATCTAAGGAGTTTGTCACTCCTGAAGGCAACAAAGTTCGCGGCCTTGGCAACCAGGGAGATGGATTTTACCTTGCTGAGTTTGACAAGAACGGAGTTGCAGAGATCAAATTCACTCCAATGGCACATCTCAATACAACTGTTGGAGAGACGAGTGGAGTGGAACGTCGTTGGGGCCCTGACGGTCAATTCTGTCTCTATGATTTCCCTGGTAACGGAGGTGATTTGGATACTGCAAATGTTGCACTGGCCAACAATGCCCAAGCTCACGGATGGTACAATGGTCCTAATGCTTGGGGATGGGTACATGTTTCTCTCTAATTTTATCTGATAGATTTAACTGACTTTGATATGACAGGTCCACTACAATTCTGCTACTGCTTTCTTCTGTGCTTATACTGGTCATTATATCTCTTATAGCAACGTCATTGATTGGGACACTCAAGTGTCCAACAAATGCGGTGGAAACTTTAGATACGGCTATGTTCACTACAACGAGCTGACCATTGGCCGTACCTTCAACGGTGATACTTTCTGCGCTGCCGGTTTCAGGGGATAAACTATGGAAATGTGTTGAATACAGTTCGATACTTCCTTCATTACATTCGTTTGAGAGAATACAGACCATGCAAAGGTCGCAATAACTTATTTTCTGAATTTACATCACGACGGCTTTTTCAAGTCGTATTCACTCCTTTTGTAATCTTGTACAGTTCCTTCTCTCCTGTAAAGAAAAACTGTAAAGATATCGCGTTGAATATTGTTTGTACTATATAAGCTAAAAAACATAGTAATACAACATTTAAATTACTAGGTAAATCTTGTACTAGTGTTTCTATTCCTAAGGTTTTGAGAAAATGAGATACAGATTATACTATATTATATATGTACAGCAGGTAAAGAGTTGAACTGTCTCTAGGACTAGTCGACTAGTAAACTCTTAAATCGTACTTTGACCTTTAATTCTAATATAAGTATTTGGCAGCAAAAGCTTTCCTAAGTTCCTATACTCGGCCTTACCAGCGATGATCCATTCGGAGGACTTAGATTGTCGTGCGAATCTTGCGTATACCAAAAATAACTTGCTTCAACCGGTAAACCAATGAAGTTAGGAAGTCAAAGAAATAAGATCTATTTTATACTACTGCGCTCTATTTAAAACTTCTAATTAGAGACGGTATAAAAAGTAAACTGTTCTTTAAATTCTCAACTGGCGGAGGTAGGAACAGGTATTTAACCTATCGTGTTAGATGATGTTGATAACGATTAACTATTTATACCGGAAGCAGGCTTTGAGGAGTTTTTGATTGACGAGGATAGAATAAAAACAGGTACTTACCCTACAAATTATAAACGTGAAATGGCGATATAAGTTGCGGTATACTAAGTTTAATCTACCGGTGATGTCGAAGACTCTTGTGTCGCTCCTCTTTGGACAAAAGAATGCTGGAGCATCTAACTTCGTCTCTCAATGAAACATGTTATCCTTTAGTCACTATCACGGTGACAATATAGAGCTGATGCATTTCTCTGCAAGAGGATACTCCTTAAACACTAAAATAATATCATCCTCAGCACGATCAAACAACAATCGCGATAAGTAACTTGACAGTGATAACGGATATTTAATTAGCATAAATACAGAGAGAACTAATAGAATAGTCGTAAAGATATACACGTATTACCTGAGTATAGCATTGTTTAGAGAGCCTTCAATATTTATCAATTAATTCAACCAGAAAATACAGATGACAAGGAGGCGTCATTGACATTTAAAAAGTCCTTTCCCATCCTAAAATGCGCAGCATTGAATTTTTTCAGACACCTGGTGCTAAAAACAACTGTCAAGTTATCAACACAAACTAAACTCTGCGGCCTATTCGGGCGAGGGGTTTGCTATACATGGCTGAGAGCCTTACTAAAATTTCTGACCTGCACTCTAGGCCCAGTGTTCTCATACCTCTACAAACAGATGTAAATGATTGGATCAACCTTCATGCAACCAACTCATTATCGGAGCTTAAATTGGATAATGACGTACTACTGCGTAGTGTCAAATATTGTCAGAATATCTGCGTAGAAGGATATGGCTTGTTCGATCAACGTTTAATTACAGCTATGGGTCGTTTTGGCTCGTTTCTCAACCGGTGAGGTAGACACAACGAAACAGAGCCTGTGTGTAGACAAATTATCCAGATTGAAGGCAAGGTCTCTGAGATAGATTCTATTCTGTATACAAAGACGATCAAGACGCCAGGTTATTCTGGGACAAGAAAAGGCAGAAATACTGAGACTACCGAGATCTTCGATAAGGTCTATCTGGGGCAAGTTCCGATACTAGGTGCAGAGGACGCAGAGACTGCCGATATTGCCTCTAAAACAGATCGGTCGTCTAACAAAGCGACCCGAATCAGGGTTAATTATTAGAGTAAGCACTGCAACCTTTAAACCTAGACGTCCTCGCTTCTTACATATACCAGTATCAAGATATCGTCATCTCCCTTCCTTAACATTTAGATCAGCCTGTGGAAGTAGGGCACGAAGTATAAAGAAGCCTATCTATGAAAGTTTATCATCAGTGTACTTGGGAGAAAAGAGGTAAGCTATAATAATGTATCACAAAGTGAATTAATTTACTATCATAATATCCATACCTTCGTGATATACGGTAAGTAGAACATGAGTATTATCTAATTAGATTCACGATCTTTACTTCTTAACCTCGGAGAAACAAGATCGCCTTATAATACACGTGGGCCGTGCAAGCTACAGTATAATATCACGATCTCTACTTATCTAGGTATAGGGTTGCTATCGATTGTCAAGTTATTGAAAGATAAAAATTAGGAATATGAAGTTACATTATCGGTATGTCCTAAATCTTGTGACGCTTGATTGCGCTTTAGTTTAGCATTATAATAAGTAAATTATCACGAGAGCTATACGCATGACTTACACCATTTTATTACGAAAAGCCGGGATTGGGGTTGTTACTTAAAGTTCTAGCAGGGTCACCCTTCTTACAAGAAAATATATCTTTATCAGAGTCTCTTTTATTGAGCGAATATAAAAGAGTTTTAGCCTTATCAAAATACTTAAAGCTATACAAGGGTAACGCTACACATATTTATTCTTTCATAAAATAGCAAGATTTTTGTTGGTCTTGCTCTTTTGGTTCAAGCTCATGTGAAATATGCCTTGCAACAACCTAAACTTAGTAATGGTGCTCGATATGGAAAGTGGTAAATTTTTTAAAACCTCATTTTTAAAGCCTTGCGAATATTAGCCAAACATCCCCGACGGCGAAACATGGTAAAGTCTTCAACTAAGTCACGTAGCATTTGCCTAATGTTACGATGTTTGTCAGATTTATCAATGATATTTTGATACTATTTTCGAAGTAGTTCGTAAGTGACGCATTTGTTTTTTATGCTCTTTAATTTAGATATATAGTCCTAATACTAAGACGTATCTCGCCCAAAACTCAAATTCAAGGAGAGTTCAAACACAACTCTTATCTTATAAAAATGTCACCAAAAACTATTGGCTTTCTATTAGTCCAGAACTTCTCATTCATCATTTTCCTATCCTCGACAATCGCTGCCTACACACTCACAAACTCAAGTTCCCACTTGCCGAAACGCGATGGGGCGTGCACTAGTTATTTCACAGTTACGAACGATAATTGCTGGTCCATCGGCCAAAAATATGGCGTTACAGCAGCGCAACTAGCGCAATGGAACGATAAAGTAACTTGGGGTTGGCCTGGCTGCGATGGTCTTCCTTTAGGAATTAATATCTGTGTTAGTGCTGGAACTCCTCCTATGCCGGCGCCGGTGCCAGATGCTGTATGTGGACCGACCAAGCCAGGATCTCAACCACCAGGTGCAGGAGAAGACTTACTGTCGATGAACCCTTGTCCGCTAAATGTTTGGTAATTAATCTGATACTACGGTTTTTGATACATGCTAATAACAAAAAATCAGTTGTGATATGTGGGGACAATGCGGACAAACTCCGCTGTTCTGTGATGCTACAAGAGGTCCGACAGGTAAGTTTTACCAGCAATGTTGTCAAGATTTATTATTGAATTGACCGTCAATCTACAGGAAACCCGGGTACCAAACCTGCTGGTGACCCCACCAAGAATGGGTGCATTTCCAATTGTGCCCTCACCTTTAGTGACCTCAAACTTGGCGGCGAGCCAGCATCCCAACGTACTGTTGGCTACTACGAATCCTGGAACTTTAACCGTCCCTGCATGACGCTAAAAGCATCAAACATTGATACCAGCACATACGACACTATCCACTGGGCGTTTGGTCTTGTTGATCCAAGCACGTTTGAGATATCATCAGGCGATAGATATAATCAGTTTCGCGACTTTAAAGCGTTGAAAGTACATAAAGTTCTCTCACTCGGAGGATGGGATTATTCAACAATGCCCAATACGTCCAATATTTTTAGAACGGCAATGCAGCCAGGGAACGTGGACCAATTTGTAAATAACATTATCAAGTTCCTCAATAATGAGAGTCTTGATGGTATAGATATAGATTGGGAATATCCAGG
>Ga0160427_10002707_pt1 | contig 10609 bp, 8 predicted proteins | sample SolpanmetagenomL_FD_108194 | JGI IMG/M metagenome (GOLD analysis project Ga0160427, IMG submission 108194) | Solar panel surface microbial communities from Lawrence Berkeley National Laboratory, California, USA - L | ecosystem: Engineered > Built environment > Solar panel > Unclassified ...
CTCGTACTTTGTCGTTGGCTTTCCCAAGGCCAGATCAATGGCGCAAGGGATTGCACCTCTATGCAGCCAACCGTATGCATCTACCCCAATGGTTTGCCCTTGGAAAGCTTTGAGGTTACATGGTTTCTGGATGGACTTCAATAGCCCGAGGAGTCCTGTAAAAGATTAGTATACTGGGTGCTGTATACACAGATGATGTGTTTTCATAACCTGTAACACCCATGCTTGTCTAGTGGCGTCAGTGTCAAGATCTATGCAGCCATGGATAGAGCCATTGACATCCTCCAGGGAAGCCTTAAGACAGCACAGATTGCACAAGTCGTTCAATGGTTTAAAACTACTCAACGTGGGAGGTGGCGGCATAGAATGGATGTTCATGGTAGGCGCATTCACGCGAAGAGGAAAGAACACGATATCACGTGACAAATCATGACGGTCGTTCTTCGAACTGGAAAAGAGGTATACTTCCCGACCCCAGTTCAGATGTCGATGTCCGATTTCGATACTACTAGTGTGGGGAGTGCTGGAGTACTTTTGAATTAGCTGGACCGCCTCCACCCTGCCGCACTCTTAATGAGGTGGGCACTAGGATGGGCGCCAATCAAGTACGAATTCAGCTATGTCCTAGGAGGTGAAGATGACTGCTGAACTATGTATGGTAGACACTCAATTTTGAAATGGGGTAGGTCGTATGCTACATCATTCATCACTCATAAGCGTCCGTCAATGGTACATATCTGACTCCATACTCCTTCCTCCTCACTACTGATCCATCGGCTTTTTTGTCAATGACCCATATATGTTGTAAGCCTTGCTCATCTTCGACAGGCACGAACAGTCTCCCAGGAGATTTCAACTGATCCACGAGCTCCTGGTGATGTACCGCCGCGGCAGCTCCAACATGTATCGCATCATAAGGTGCTGCTACCGCATATCCCTTCCGACCATCACCTTTGACAAAGACAATACCGCCGTCCTCCATCAATCCTCTACCTTCTGGGCTCTTTGCAGTATTTGTATTCGCTAGATCGACGAGCCCTTGAATATGATCGATTCCAATGACAGAACCACCAGGCTTAACAAGCTCAGCGATGACATGAGTGAGGTACCCAGAACCAGAACCGACATCTAAGACTTTAGCCCCAGGGTATAGAAATGGCAGAAGTGATTCGCAAGCATTAGCGTGCATGTGTGGTGCCGAAATAGTTGCTCGAAAGCCAATCGATTGCGGACTATCATTGTATGGTGCCCGAGGTGCATAATGAGCACGGTCTACCTGAATTGAGGGCATCAGAGACGTTCGGTAACCGACACACGATGCATACACCAAGCATAGCTGTTCTGACCCGTTCCTCCTTTATGAGCCCATTCTTGAAGAGATTGTTGACTAAAGCTGCAGATTCATGTTCAATGAGCCGTATGTGGGCTGCCGCAGCGCCAAATTTAACAGCTCTACTAACCAGAGTTACTGTCTCCCGAAGAACGCCAGGCCATGGTGGAGCTGCTTGTGTATAGTCGACTTCTGGCAAACCAGCTTAGGAAGGGTTTTGAAACCAATGTGGCGATGAATGGTATGTATTGCTGATGCTAGGAGAAAGGAGATGTTGTGTAGTCGACTCGAGATCAGGAGGATGTGTATTCAGTCGAGAGCATGACGAAGGTAAGCATCAGTTGCGGAGTTCCCTTCCGGTGGCCCGTGCTCAATTTTATATGTATTGTCCCTTAGGATCAAAGCGATCCAGCGCTTCCATTGTCTTCTCATACCTAGTGATAAGGGTTAGCTGAGTTCTTCATAGTGAGGAGATTGGGCTTAGCCTTACATGGTGAAGACAATGCCACCACTCAAGGATAATCGTGCGAGTCTTGGTAGTGCACCCGACCAGTATGCAAGGACGCTCTCTTCTTTAAATATCCTCATCGCGCAATGGAAGCTGTTTCTGTATTCATGCTTCGCCTCAATTGACTGCATACGAGTCTTGACAGTGTCAAGCGGCATTGTTGCGTAACTTACAGAGATTAGTAAAAAGACATACCAACCCAATACGTTCGAACTTACACAGTAATCATGCCAGCCATTGCACCAATGCCAAAGGTGCTCAAAGTTCCAAGCTTCTCTCCTGGCGCAACATAGCCCTGTGCAACATGCTTCAAGGAAGAATAACTACTGAAGCGCACGCCGGAATTGGCAGCTTGACGTAAAGTCGTTGGTACGAATCCTTGAAAGAAGCCTCTAATACCTTTTTCTTGTGCTATAATCCTTGATCCGTGAAGAAAACCGTTCATGCGAGGCACGGCGGCCTTACGATCATCAATACTGTCGTTCCCGTTAGTGGCCACAGCAACAAACGCAAGTGTGCAGCTGCTCCAACATACATCTGAGTCTTGACGCTTTCGAATGGAGTAACGGCGAGTACAGACTCGGTAACACCAGTTGCAAGACCTGCGAGAACTGTTGCTGGTCCCGATACCTTGCCTTCAGCGTCCTTAAGATAGTTTGTATAAAAATCATACGCGGTAAAGCCTTTTTCACTATCTTTAGACTCCATTCACTCGAATAGACTGGGCTCTTCTACTCACGGACCCCAGCCTTCACGGCATTGCCAATAATAAGCGTGGTACATCCAGCATACCATTGAGCACCAAAAGGTGGGAATGGCAGCTTCTTGCCATCAGCTAGTCTGCGATTGAGCTGTGATCTTGTCTTTGCAACTGTTTTCGGTGTGTAAGTTGTAGCATTGCGTGCGCGGTCATGGAGTGATATTCGTACATTCGGCAGGATATGTGATTGCTAGAGTCGATTAGCAATAGCACCAGTGTTCATTGTTAGCAGAACTTACCGATCTCTACGGCGCCTGCGGTTGAACCAGCAATGATGGAACGTAGAGCACTTGGCTAAAGGTCAGATATTAGCACACCTCAAGATTTGACCCAGGAATGGAAAGCATGCCTTCTTGTTCTCGGTCATTGTCGCCATAACTGCCAGCAAACGTGACTAGCAAGAAGAAACTCAGCGGGGAATATGTGTGCAAGTGGTCGGTAGTATAAATTCAGACGATGCTGTCAAATGAGCTGCGCGGAGAGCTCTCCGTAGAGGAAATCTTTAGAACTTTGAGTCCATCCATCACTTGCTTCCCTCAGCTTCAAGATAGCTCCTATATCATCCATCCATCAACATGTTTGCCCTTCGATCAGCTAGCCGTGCTCTGCCGCGTACTACGCGCAGCCTGTCCACCAACTGCATCCGACGCAATGCCCAACCATACACCTCCATCAGCTCAACATGGAGGCAAGTCACGAGGAAACCTGCTGCCACGTTCTCGACCTACAGAAGCCTCAAGCAGACAGAAGGAGAAGGTGCGCTAGCCTCGACACAGTTTGTATATTGCTATCCTAACATTACCAAGTCAATGGCGAGCTTGCCGCAAAGCTCGAATCCGAGATCTCATTAGAGAAGGACATGCGCGACCCAAATTCATTCCCAGCACACCTCAAGGAGTACCTAGACAATTCGCCATACACACTTGAAGATACCGCAGGCAAAGAGGAGGTAGTCATGACAAGGAAATTTGGCGATGAGCAGTATGTTCAAGATCTAAAATCACGCCGAATCGAGGGCAGTATTCTCTAACACGCTTACTCTGCAGAATCCGCATCACCTTCAGCATCGACGACATCAACCACATGGACGAAGACGCAGACGCAATGGGCGACCAGTCATTAATGGACGAAATGGACGACCCCGCCGACATGCCCACAGACACTCAATCCGGCGGCGCCAACACCAAAGGCGCCATCAACCGCGGTCGCACCAGCGATGGCAACTTCCGCGTCGCCCCAGAAGACAAGATCGCTCCTGCCGACCGTGAAGAGCTGTCAGACGAAGACGAACTCGAGGAGCCCGAGCCCAGCTTCCAAGCGCACCTCAACATCTCAGTTGACCGTCCCGGCAAGGGCGTTCTTGAGATTGACGCCATTGCGCAGGACGGCCTGATGGTGATAGAGAACGTGAATTTCTTCAAGGACAAGAAACTGCTGGAGCCTGGTAACACTGAGCTTGCCAACACGTATACTGGTCCTCCCTTCGGTAACCTTGACGAGGACCTCCAAGTGCTGTTCGAGAAGTATCTGGATGAGAGAGGCATCAACACGACAATGGCACTGTTTGTGCCCGAGTACATTGACTTCAAGGAGCAGAAAGAGTACATGGGTTGGTTGTCGTCGATCAAGAACTTTGTCGAGTAAACTCGACAATCTCACTCTCACGTCTTTATGCAGTGGAAAAAATGTAATATATAAAGTTCTTCGTCCTTGGTGATTGAATGGTAGCCTATGTAATTGAAAGACTCACGATCTCCCCTTCTACAACTCTGCCTCGCGCTGGGGATGCTTCACAAGACAAAGTCCACTGCTCCTACTACAAATCAATGGCTGGCGAACCGCTGCTCCCACAAACATGTCAAGCCATCCCACTCACAAGCCGTGCTACTCACAAACCATCTCCTGCCTAAGTTTTACCAAACAGCAGCGTACGATCCCTTAAAAAGCTCTACGCAGTGAATTGGTGCTCTAATGAAGCCCGCATGATCTGGGCAAGACTAAGCAATTGACTGTAAGGCCTATGTGTAGAAGTTAATAAAGGACGGCAGCATCTGGCGAAGGGAGCCATAGTGGCAGAGTGATGTATATTAACAACATTAAGCTTAGTCCTACACTTTGCACCACGACAACAGCCCTCGTCTACAACGATTCAGCCCAAAAAAGAAGCACGAGATAGGTCAGGAACAAAAGCGTACTCAGAAGCAGATTGAAGTATGATAATAGTATTAAGTCTGTCCCAGGAAAGAACTAAAAATATACCAAAAAGAACAAGAAGTGCCAGAAGTGGGGGTATCTATCTTACATGAAAGCAAGAATGAGAAGATACTAAAGAAGCATTTCTATACAAGAATAAGAATCCAAGGAGAGGAAGAGGAAGAAGAAGAAGAATCCCAATCCGAATCCAGCCATGCTCTGTTCTCATGGCCTCCTATGCTGTTTACCCCTGGCCTTGACTCCAAATAACAAGGATGAATATACGAAAGTAGCAAAGTAGCGTAAGGCACAAGGCCAATGCATTCTCAGTCGTCGTGACCACTGCAGTTACAGCTAGACGAACGCGATGGCGTAAACAGCGTTGCTGGACCGTCCTTAATGGCAACGCCAACAGCAAAAACGAGAGTCATCGAGAACTTGAGCCAATTGACCGGTGTTGACGTGTCGTGTAATCGTGCCTCTGGCTCTATAAGCTCAGTTGCATTCATCAATTCATCACTTTCCTCGCTATCAGGATCGCTGCTAGCTTTCCTGCTCCTTCGTCGCCTGCTCCGTAGGGAACTAGACTCGACATCGTTTTCATCAAAGGCGTCGAGCAACTTTGTGCGATGACGAATGCTACCGCTTCGTCCAATGCTGCCAGCATGAGACAGGCCTAAGCCCACGGTGCCAGCAGATGAACCGGGCGGCACAGGCACCATGTTGTCCATAACTCTGTTAGGACGTTGCGCTGCATCTCGTAGTGAGAGCAAGTGCAAATGCTTCTTCTTCAAGTCGCCGAGCAGCAGTCGGATCAACCAGAAACGGAATTCTAGTACTGGTCGTGAAAGGCTGAGGATAGACCATGCACTTGAGACGACTGTCTTTACTGATGGCAAGGATGCGTCAAGTCTGCGGGAGATGAGCGACAATAGACGCTCGACAAGACCAGGGCTTGGAGATGATAAAGATTCTTTTGGTGACGAGTAAGAAGAGGCGGAAAGAGAAGCGGCTGATCGTTTGGCCGCCATGTTTGCTGCTTTGTATGGACCGGCCGATTGTGCTGGCGTAGGTGAGTTATGTGGACTATGTTCCAATTGTGGAGCAGAAGTGGCGAGTGGCGTTGCGTTGAACGAAGCAGGGCCGGAGAAAGTTCTAAATGGCGAGGAGCTTGGGTAATGTGTGACAGTGTTTGTGTCTTCGTTGTCGTCATCGAGCTTGATCCTGCTCAACTCATCGAAGAGGTTGCGACCGCGAACAGAGCTGAGAGAGATGGCGCGGTTGGCCATGAGTTGGGCGCTGTCATCGGAGAATGAAGGGGTAACCTCTTGCGAGGCGGGTTGTGGAGGAGGAAAGAAAGGCGTTGGCGGCGTTCGGTTTCCATCATGTGACAGCGAGAGAGGTTGTCGAAGAGGGAGTGGAGAGTCCGTCTCGGCAATGGGCGATATGGTAGCTATACGTCTTGCACGGACTGACATTGACTCGCCCTCATCCCACGTTGCTGATCGTTTGTGCATACGAGGCCTTTCAGGACTGATTGGTAACTTGAATCCAAAGCCTTCACGGGACATGTGATGATGGTGAACAGAAGGGTTCGGCGATTCTGGAATGGGAGCAGAAGTGGGGAAAGAGGTTCCATGTGTAGTAGCAGGCAGGATCAATGACCTTGGTCCGGTAGATCCAGTGTAAAATCTTCGCATACGTCTGACAGGCCTGTTCCTGCTTTCTTGCTCAGAGTTGACAGACTGACTGAAGATCATCGAGCGTCTACTGCCAGGTGACATCGACAAGGATTCGACCAGTGTATTCTCTGATACAACAGAAGCTAGCTCAGGTGAACTTTCGATGCTCCGGGCAGATGCTCGAAGACGTTCGAATGGGTTCTCCTCGGCACCGCTTTGTACTGGACTATCAAGGTCTGGCGTCCTTGTTGGGTCATGCGATCTCCGCTGACGCTGATCGCGTTGTGGTGAGAATTGCTGCAAAACTGGCGTAGGTATTCGTAGAGGACCAACAGATTTGGGTCTGCCACCTCGTCGACTGGAGTTTAATTGGTTATCCGAATGTAGGTCAATCCTGCTTGTCGAAGTGGCGAGCAGTTCCGACATGAACTCCAACCTCCGCTCCAAGTCATAGTTGGCACTTTCCACCACGACCAGTTGCCGTGTCTTGTCATCGGATTGAACTTGCAACTCCTTGATCTGATCTATATCCACCTCCACACGCTTTTCCAGATGCCGGATTTCTGCCTTCAACTTCCCAACCACCACCTCGTGCTGTTCTAGCTGTTCCTTAACACGCTCATGAAATTTGCTCTCCCAATCCGCGATTTCTTGTTTTAGTAGTCTTGATTCCGAATTCATAGCCCGTAATTTCGCAGACTGGGTTTTGCTCGTCGAAGGTGATGACAAAGATTGTATCTGCGTTTGTAATGCAGCGAGTTGTGATTCCAGATGTTCAATGTACTTTACTGTGTCGTTGTTGAGGTTATCTTTCGAGGACACACGAGGCTCGCGTCTCTTCGGCGTATTCGCTACTTCGTTTCGTGGTATCTGCAGTAAGTGTGCAGAGTTGGTGAAAGGGAGCAATTCAGGATCCTCTGACGGGAGAAGTAGGGTAGGTGTTTGACCTGATGTTTCTCTGTATGAATCTGGGTTGAAGATCGTTCTAATGTCCTGCTGTTGACTCGTCTTCCTCTTCAAGCTTGAACTACTAATCTCATGCAGTATGCCAAGGTCGTTCGAGAAGGTGCGACTCTGCCGTCGACCCAAAGAGCCATTTTCGAAGGGTGACGGTCGCGTCAATTCTGGTGAGGCGACTTCGATACTCGTTCTTCGTGCTCCGATGGGTGGTGAGCTTCTCGTGGGAACGACAAGGCTCCTGAAACGAGCCTTTCGTAGTTGTAGTTTTCGTGCCTGCGCGCTCTGAGGTTCTTCCAGGCGTGGTATAGAAATTGCATTCTCGGAGGCTGGAACGCTTGCAAACAGTGGTCGACCTGAGCTGCCGAACCGGCCTTCGGACGACTCCTGCAAGGGACCTTGATGCTCCATTTCTGGTATGGCCCCCTCCTCTCCTGCTGGCGCTGAGCACCTGCTGCTACCTGCCCAGGGCAGTCTTCCTGATCTTATGAAGTTCCAGCAATCTCCAGGTTCTTGCCGCTCCTAATGCAGGGACTCGAAGCACGCGCGGCTCATTGACGTCGAACGACAAGCGCGCATTCCAGTATCCAAGCCATTAGTTTTAAAGCGATTGTTCAGCAAAGTAGTTGCTCTAGGACTCTAGGACAGAAGATGATTACAGAGGAAGCCGACCAAATCAAGCCTCGGAAAAGTCGAGGTCGAGGGTATTGTTTATCGTCTCGTAAAAAATAGGCCAGCGTTACTACCCCGCATTTTACACCGCTTAGCAACACGATGAATCGTGCCTTCTCTGAGATCTTCTACTCGACAACATCAAAAATTAGCTGTGACAGGTGGAGATGAAGCCTGTGCCGTGGTCACCGTCCTAGGCCGAGATGCTGACTTCGAAGGCGAGCAGTATCGAAGCCATACATGTTTTTCTTAGGAGAGCTGGTAGACTCCTTTCATGGGTAGAACCTGGTGTGAGGAGTGCTGGAGTAGTTTAGTATTAGCTAAGCCTCCTCTCTCTTACCGCACTCTCAATAAGCTAAGGCCTAGGATGTGTGCCTATTAAAGTACGAATTCAGGTATATCCTAGGTTGTGAAGACTACTGGTAAAGCTTCATGGCAGCTCCCCGGATGCTATTGTTTTGTAGTTGGATAGAAGCTCGTATGGCGGCGCTACTGGAATTGCATATGGCTTCGATACTACTGGCCGACTTCGAACGAAGAGGAAAACTCAAGTCGAGCAACCCGCAACCCGTAATACACGAAACACAACCCAAAGAAGGTTATCAAAATATCGGAACTGTAAACTGGAATGACAGTGCTGAAGCGACCACTCATCGTGGTATTGCGACCGATACTTCGGGACGCAGGTCGATCAACTTCGTGATAGCGACAGGAATATGATTACATCAAATACATGCGTCTTCTGGGAGAGTTTCCATCATTCTTACTGCTATATGTCGTTTGCCCTCGGCTTTTTGCCATCACTAGGCTCTTGATTGTCGACCACTTTGCGCTTCAGATTGGCTTGTTGATTCGGATGACCTTCCCTGCCTGCTACATCAACCTGGTCGTCCGCTGTTACTGGTTCGTCATCTTCATCATCTTCATTGCCTATATCCAAGTCCACACCACCAGGATCATCTGCATCATCCTCGTCTTCTTCCTCTACTTCCTTATCTACACCACCATTTCTTTTCTTGGCATCCTTATCCGCCTTACTCTTCAAAACACCACCCTTTCTCTTCGGGATGACCCGGTCAAAAGCACTTCCCCAATCTCCGTCTTCTAACCAGTTGATCATGATCTCATTAACGTGATTCGTTGCTAAGACTTGACGACTGCTCATCTGCATGAATTCGCCAATCGGCAACTTTGCTGTTTTGATGCCAGCATCAAGCGCGGCCTTGTAGCATACACCTTTGTATCGGTTGCGGTCGACCAAACCACCAATAACATATGTGCTGTATGGTGAGAGATGTGTAAGAGTATGCGCAGAGTCGGAGGAAAGGTACACCACTTCACCAGGGTGGCCTGGTTCATCATGTATCGGGAATGTGGGTATATCCTGATGGTTCTGCCGCGTCGTGGTCGTCTCCTCATCTGCATCAGCAGTCTTCTCATCCGCATCAGCAGTCTTCTCATCCGTATCAGCAGTCTTGTTCTCCGCAGGAAACTCTTCCGTAGCAAGAGCGCCAGCAATCACACCGCCCGTCCGTTCCTCCCTCATCCACTCTTGCGCCATCTCCGCCACCTTCACAAAATCTTCCTCGCAGAACCTGATTCCCTTCCAGTGCCTATGCTGACTCCTTAATAATCCTTCATACCTCTCCTTCATCCTACCTCCAAAGGAACTCACTGCCAAATGTGCCTTGTATAACGCATTCCTGTTATCCGCATAGCACCTCGTGATCTGTGCACCCAAGCTCATAACCTCATTCTCAGTCATAAGCTCATCATACGAACAGTCAAAAATGATGGTGATGGGCACTTGATTCGTCTTCCTCGGATCACGGCGTATCCTCCGTTGCGCAGCACCGCCTGACAGTGTCGGCGTTATGCCTGAGAGACTTTCAGAGGCGGCACTGCTCTCGCCATTGGCGTCGACTTCGCCAGCAAGAGTTTGTTGTACAGCCTTCTCACGTTCCCGACGGCGTATCTTTCGCTCTTTGTCTTTTTCCCGACGGAAGGCTTTACGCGCGGGTCGGCCTTCCTCCCATTGTTGCTTCTTGAGAAGCTTTTTTTGTTGGTTCTTGGAGAGAGGAGGGTTGGAGTCTGAGGCGGAGCTTGCGCCGGTGGTCGTTGTATTTGGGGGAGGATTGGTTGTGCTCGTGCCTGTCGAGATCTGATTTGGTAGCTCAATCTTGACGGGATCGTGGGGAGGAGGTGCGCCAGTACTATTTTCTGCCATTTCCTGTGATGTGTGCCAGGGAGTTGTGGTTGTGTCGAGAGAGTTGCTCTTTTTTGGAAATAATGTAAAGTGACGATCTTGCCTGCCAAGAACTGACTCGGGACCTCAGGTTCAATGGGCTTTGACGAAGCGGCAGCACCATCTTCCCACTTTGCCCATAGTCATACACCACGATGCGCGCCACACGTCTCCTCTCCATGCGTCCGACTCTCCTCCGCCGCGCCGGGCAGGACATGCCTCCAAGAGGTGGATACGACCCTGTTCAGTACAAGGTGAGCTA
>Ga0160427_10002708_pt1 | contig 10608 bp, 4 predicted proteins | sample SolpanmetagenomL_FD_108194 | JGI IMG/M metagenome (GOLD analysis project Ga0160427, IMG submission 108194) | Solar panel surface microbial communities from Lawrence Berkeley National Laboratory, California, USA - L | ecosystem: Engineered > Built environment > Solar panel > Unclassified ...
CTTGCCCCGTCCCTAAAACAAGCTACGCTTGTTAAAGGTTCACCCTACGGGTGAAGCCCCGGCCCTTGCTCATTAGCAGGGCTAATGAGGGCGGGGTATACGAACAAAGTTCGTCAACCTTACGAAGGCCGTAGGCCTTAGTCTAGGCGGTTTCCCCTTAAGAACCCGCCCGTTTCACGTTTCACCCTTTGGTATTTACTCATTAGCTATTGCTCTTTGTACCCTTCACATACTAACATATGCTAAGTAACTTTACGGGCCATTGTTCCACCCCGCCCCAGGGGGGCGGGGCAAGGGCCCCTTCGTTCCCTAAAGGGTCGAAGACCCTTTAAGGTGGGCTTACTTATAAATAAATACTTTTATTTATAAGGACTTAAGGATCTACGACCTTAAGGTGAGAGCCCCGCCCTTGTTAATTAAAATTAAAAATTTTTATGGCAAAACAAGCAATTGAACAAACCGGACTCATTCCACGATCTATTATCCGGACCTTTGACCGTTTTAGAAAACAACTTTTGCCCGGCGCTGAAAAGTTAGTTATTCAAGAATTTCGTATTTCAAGATTTCAAGTTTTAGTCTCTGTAAAATGTTTAGTGAGTTTAACAATTATACCCTTAATTATCAATTATTTATTAAAAAATTTTTTATTAATACCAGTAACAGAGACTTTCTGGAATAGACAACAAAATGAAATTTTTCTAAATTCTTATCAACAAGACCGTGCTTTTACTGAGATTAAAAAATTTGAAGAGAAAATTTATTTTGAATTTTTGATTAATGACCTAGATAATGATTTTATTTTTGAATCTGAGGGTCAGGAGAATACAACTTCAGAAGAGTCGAATAGAATTAAACATTCTTTGAATTCAGATTTTAAACAATTATCTGAAAAGAATCTTGCAAAAGGTCAAACTACTCAAGAAATTAAAGAACTGGATTTTGATATACAGAAAAGAAAAAAGATTGGCCCCTTGCTCCGCCCCCCCGGGGCGGGGTTAAGCCAATCAAAAAATGTTATACAAGAAGATCTCCAAGAAAAAATAGTCGAATTAGCAATTCACTATAATCAGCAAAGTATTATAGCCTTAACTAATTTATTTGGTGATTTTATTACTTTCGGAATAATTAGTTTTTTAGTTATTTGGATGAAACCACAAATTATAATTTTAAAATCATTTCTAACTGAATCAATTTATAGTTTAAGTGATACGACAAAATCTTTTTTGTTAATTTTAGGAACTGATTTGCTTGTTGGTTTTCATTCACCACGTGGGTGGGAAATTTTTTTAGAATTAATATTAAAACATTTTGGATTCCCGGAAAATCAAGATTTTATTTACTTATTTGTTGCGACTTTTCCCGTATTATTAGATACAGTTTTTAAATATTGGATTTTCCGTTATTTAAACCAAATTTCCCCATCAACAGTTGCAACTTATCATAGTATGATTGAATAAACTCAACATTTTTAATAATTATAAAAATGGACGTTAGGGCGGGTTCATTAAGGGTCATTTACAGGGGGGGTTTATTAAGGGTGGAACCCGCCCTAAATATAGAAAGCCTACTATCGGAGTCGAACCGATAACTTTCGGTTTACAAAACCGATACTCTGCCAATTGAGTTAAGCAGGCTTAAAGCTTTATGTAAAGTTTACTTAAAATTTAAAAATTTTTCAACTTTTTTACTTTTTGACCTAAATTTGTATTAATTAACACTTTCACTTTGTGATCTAATTAATATGTTTAGAAACTTTAATTTTAGGATCAAAGTTTGCAAAACTTAACTTAAAGGGCCCTTTAAGAAGGTAGCACAAAAAAAAAGTAAGAAGACTTTAAGCTTGGTAGTGTGTGCAAGCATACACTTTAACCTTGCCTAACGGCCTAGTGTGTGCAAGCACACGCTCTAACCTTTAAGCTCCTAGTGTGTGCAAGCACACCTTCCACTTTTCTTAAGAGTCGTTTACCTATGTCCTTCTAAATAAAAAGCTTGATTTAGACGGAATGCGAAGCACTACTTCACATACTAACATATGCGAAATAACTTTGCAGTTTCCATTAACCTTGCTTAGATGTTTACTTGTAAACATCTTATCCGGGAGCAGGGCGGGTTCATTAAGCATCAAACGGACCTTTTTACAAAGTCTTCGACCCTTTAGAGTAAAACGAGCGGGTTTTTAGGAAAAAACCAGGCGGTTTTTTAAGGATCGTCTACCCTCCCCACCCTGTCACCCACCCTTAAGAACCCGCCTAAACTACCTTAGTAAGGTTGACGAACTTTGTTCGTATACCCGTTTCACCTTAGAATCTCAACCTGCGCTCTTAAAGGGTCGTAGACCCTATAGGAAGCAATACTAGTTAAACAAAATCTTCTATCTATTAATTTAAAACTGTAAAGTCTTTCCAGTTTTAAGCTTTAACTTTAAGCAATTTTAAACTCAATACATAAAACTTCACTGAGTATTCTTGTAATTTAACAAATTTGTTTAGATCGACAAATTTACTATTTGCTTTGAAATTAATATTATGTGAAAAAAATAGTATCACTACTAGTAACAGTCCCAATGTAACCTTGTAATAAGTCAAGTTTAGGTACCAGTAAGGTAAGATTTTATACAATGATAATTTCGAACCCCACCCCGAAGGCTTTACGCGAAGCGTAAACCTTTATGTTTTATCACAGATAAAACATTTAGGGTGGGGTATCAGCAATACGCTTTTTTTCTTTCTCTGTTGAATGAAAAGTGTAACGAGTGTAGTGATTTTTCTGAGTAAAATAATAGCGAAAATAGGCAATCAATGCACCTAAATTACCTAAGCAGAAAAATAAATGTCAGCCTAAAAGCCTAAAGAGTATATGATCTTTTAAAAACCCTTTAAGGACAATGGATAAAAATCTTTTTGTTCCATGGGCGACTTATGATTTCTATATTTGAGAATGTTAGGTATAAAAGGCCGAGCTAAAAGGAGCACTTCTTTTTGTACTGGCATCATCTTAAATTGGAAGTTGAGTGTGGGGGTTGTTAAGCCTAACATCATTATATGGTTTTTTTGGGGACGTCCAACTTGGTTAAGGACGCCTAACTCCGTGAAACTATTTTAGGACATTGAAAATATTCTTAATTATTGAAATACAATTCACAAATTGATTGTTAAGGTTTTGATCTAAGATCAAAATTTAATGTAAATCTGTAGCCCCTTAAAGGTCGCAAACTTGTAAAGAAGCGTTGCTTCAATTTTTTTGTTATTAAAATTATACCTAATCTAAGCCCCTAAGCTCCTAAAAGATTTTTGACCTTTTAGGAAGCTAACAAAGTTAACGAAGCTAACGAAATTAATGAAGTTAATCTTTCCTAAACCTTTAGGGCGGAATGAGGGAATAGTTAATGATTAAAATCGAGGAAGCAACAACAAACAAAGTTTGTTTTAAGGAACCCCACGCCGAAGGCTTCACCCCACCCCGAAGGGGTGGGGCAAGGGCCCTACGGGTGAACCTTTAACAAGCGTAGCTTGTTTTAGGGTGGGGCAAGAACTTGTCTTCTAAAGAAAGGCTTTGAACAAATAGAAAAAAATAAAGTATAATCTAAGTAATCACATAAAAGTTGAACTTAGTAAATAGGTAACTAGAACTCAATTTTATTAGCAAACAAAATAAGTTGAACGATTTTGATGCAAAATTATGTTTAAAGTTTTTCTAGTAAAATAACGGAATGCGAAGTAAGCGGTAAGGCTCTTAAAGAGTTGATGACTCTTTAAGAAACTAAATAAATAAATACTTTTCTTTTTTTTATAAAAAACCCGCCCCGGAAGCTTTACGCGAAGCGTAAAACTTTATGCTTTACGCGAAGCGTAAAACATTTAGAGCGTAGCAAACGCTCCTCCTAAAGAGTCTTCGACTTTTTAAGAACCCGGGGCTTCACCCGTAGGGTGAACCTTTAACAAGCGTAGCTTGTTTTAGGGAGTGGGCTTTTTAAGGGTCTATGACCCTTTTGAACGTTACCCCATTTACAAATAACTGGTGTCTAAAAGGTTTTTGACCCTTTAGGGGTTTCTTATAAATAAATACTTTTATTTGTCCCCTTGCCCCGTCCCTAAAACAAGCTACGCTTGTTAAAGGTTCACCCTACGGGTGAAGCCCCGGGGCGGGGAAGTATCAAATAAAATTTATATTTAACGTTTTATAAACGTAGCTTTTAATTTTAATGTGTTGAATTATTTTAGTTAATTTCTTCTTGTTCAATATATAAAAATAAAGAAGCCATTGCAACAGCAGGAAATACAAGACCTACTAAGGGAACTAAAATAGAAGGTAAATAAGAAGCAGCCATAATAAATATTCCTTTTTTAAATTAATTTTTTTAAGTGAGTCTTACTTTTTTATGTAAAAATGGTTATTGGGTTTTATTTAAACACTAAAACAAAAATAGAGCCCAACTTCGTTGGGCGTACATGGAACATTTTAATAAACCTTGCTTGTTTGAGTAGTGATAAGGGGGCTCCTAAAGGGTCGTAGACCCTTTAGGCAAGTTTTTTAAAGATCTACGACCTTTAAGGCAAGGATACAGCCCGTTCCTAAAGGGTCGAAAACAGGGCGGGTTCCCCCAACTTTGTTGGGGTCGGGTCGTAGACCCTTAAGAACCCGCCCGCTTTGCCCTTTAGAGTATAAAACAAGAATTTTTAGAATTAGTAAAATTCTATAATATTCTTTTGTAAAAATTCATTGAGTAAAAAGACTTTACATAGTTAAGTTATTAGCTTAAACTAAACAAAAGAACTTATTTTTATAAGAAGCCTAATTGATTTACTAATTTGCTTTTAATAGCGAATTTGAAAGCTTGTATGTAATAGCAAAATTAGAGTGTCGTTTTATTAAAATTGTAAAACTTCAAGCAGTTCAATTCAAGTCAACATTTACCCTACCTCATGAGGGGGGAGAGAAGAGAAATTCCTTAAGGGTTATAGACCCTTAAGACAATGACCGTTTTTATAAATAATTGGTTCCTAAAAGTTTAGGGAACAAATCGCAAATTTTATTTCTAACCTAATTTGAGCCCAACTTCGTTAACCTTCCCTAAAGATTTAAGGCGTTCTTAGGGCGTCCCCTGCATTGTTTAAAATTTTATATGTTTAAATTTTTCTAAAAAACCGTAGTCCAACCATTGCTCATTAGCAATGCCAAATGAAGAATCTAGAGCTAAGACTAGCAAAGGTAGTCAGGTTAATACCTTTGTAATGCTTACAATGCCGGGTATTCACTTACTGAAGTTTATTTTTAGAACTGAGTCTAAAAGGTAAAGGACCCTTTAGGACCTAATCTAGAGGGTCCAACACCTTTTAGGACCTAATCTAAAGGGTCGTCTACAGGGCGGGTTCATTAAGGGTCATAGACCCTTAAGAACCCGCCTAAACTACCTTAGTAAGGTTGACGAACTTTGTTCGTATACCCGTTTTGCCCTTTAGGACCTAATCTAAATGGCCCAAAATTCTTTAGGACCTAATGTAAACGGCCCAAGATTCTTTAGGAAAGTGAGTTGAATGCAATTTTAGTTTTATAATTAAAAAAACTTATGCTAAATCACGATAAGAAAAGGTCATAACAAATATCAGTTTTTTTCACTGCGAAATGTAGTTATTATTATATCATAATTTTAAATACATTTTAAAATTATTTGAGTACTGAATGAAAGGACGCCTAACGAAGTTACGTTTAATTAAAAGTCTTTGTTTTTTAGCCAAACAAAATTGGGCGTCCTCTAAAGGTTTGGGGAAAAGTTAGGTGTACGCTACCTAGTTTCATTAACTTAGCTTTAAACCATAAAAGTCCACGCCCAACTTTTTTAGTATAAATCTAAAGTAAAATTCAAATAATTAAAGTATTCATGGCAGAGTGGTCGATTGCACCGCACTCATAATGCGGATCCGAAAGGACGTCGTTGGTTCAAGTCCAACTGAATGCATATTCTTTATATTTTCTTTTTAAAAAGTTCAAAACCAGAACAAAGCTGACTACAAATATTTATGTTAAAATTTAAAACTTATTAGGTGTAATTTGTTCTAATTCCTACCTAATTGAATACAAAAGGGCAGATAACACAAAATCTTGATACGACCAATATTTGATATTAAGAAATTTTAAACAGCTGGATTTATTGGAATGTAGGGCTCTGTGGAGCCTTGTTAAATTTAATTCGTTTACGAATTAAATTTCGTGGTTACAAACCATTTTAGAAATAGAACTAAAAATACAAAGATCTTGTAACACAATACGAGCGTTTTTAATATCCCATCACCAAGTGATATTCTTTTCTTTCACAACTAGATCAATTTCTTTAATTAAGTTTTCCATAATTAACTAATAAAATATAAACTTTGTTTAAAAATAAAAAGCTCAAATAGCCTAAAGAGTCGAAGACTCTTCAGGCGGGATTAGCTTTGTCTAATTAAACACTTTTATTTATAAGGTTTTGTCTTACAGACAAAACTTTGGTTACTAAACGTAGTTTAGTAACCTTAGACCTAATCTTAAACGAACCCGCCTAAACTAAGGCCTACGGCCTTAGTAAGGTTGACGAACTTTGTTCGTATACCCACTTTACCCCGCCCCGGGGGGGGCGGGGCAAGGGCCCTTAATGAGCCCGCCCTGTCTTCCCTAAAGAGTCAAAGACTCTTTAGGAACGAAGAACGCTCGTTTTACCCTTAAGGACTGGAGAAAATGTAAACTAAAACTTTCTTATAAAGTATCAATAGTTTCAAATTCAAACTTAATTTCTTTCCAAACTTCACAAGCAGCTGCTAGTTCAGGACTCCATTTGCAAGCTGCGCGAATAACGTCTCCACCTTCACGAGCAAGGTCACGACCTTCGTTACGAGCTTGAGTACAAGCTTCTAACGCAACACGGTTTGCAGCCGCACCTGGTGCATTACCCCAAGGGTGTCCTAAAGTACCACCACCAAATTGTAAACAAGCATCATCACCAAAAATTTCTACTAAAGCTGGCATGTGCCATACGTGAATACCACCTGAAGCTACAGGCATTACTCCTGGAAGTGAAGCCCAATCTTGAGTAAAGTAAATACCACGGCTACGATCTTTTTGAATGTAATCATCTCTCATAAGATCAACGAAGCCTAAAGTTACTTCACGTTCACCCTCAAGTTTACCTACTACAGTACCTGAATGAAGATGGTCACCACCTGATAAACGAAGAGCTTTTGCTAAAACACGGAAGTGAATCCCATGATTTTTTTGACGGTCAATTACAGCATGCATAGCTCTATGAATGTGAAGTAATAAACCATTATCACGACAGTAAAGCGATAAACTAGTATTTGAAGTAAATCCACCAGTTAAGTAATCGTGCATAACAATAGGTACACCTAATTCTTTAGCTACTTGTGCACGTTTTAGCATTTCTTCAGAAGTTCCTGCAGTACAGTTTAAGTAGTGACCTTTAATCTCACCAGTTTCTGCTTGAGATTTATAAATTGCTTCTGCTACAAATAGGAAACGGTCTCTCCAACGCATAAATGGTTGTGAAGTTACGTTTTCATCATCTTTAGTAAAATCTAAACCACCACGTAGACACTCATAAACTGCACGACCATAGTTTTTAGCTGAAAGACCTAATTTAGGTTTAATAGTACAACCTAAGAAACCACGTCCATATTTGTTTAATTTGTCACGTTCTACTTGGATACCATGAGGAGGTCCTTGGAAAGTTTTTGAGTATGATGGTGGAATACGAAGATCTTCAAGACGTAATGCACGAAGCGCTTTGAAACCGAAAACGTTACCTACAATAGAAGTGAATAAATTTGTTACAGATCCTTCTTCAAAAAGATCTAAAGGATATGCTACATATGCAATATATTGATTGTCTTCACCAGGAACTGGCTCGATGTCATAACAACGTCCTTTGTATCGATCTAGACTAGTTAAACCATCAGTCCATACAGTAGTCCAAGTACCAGTTGAAGATTCTGCTGCAACTGCTGCACCACACTCTTCAACAGGAACACCAGGTTGAGGAGTCATACGAAAAGCTGCTAAAATGTCAGTATCTTTTACTTGGTAATCTGGAGTATAGTAAGTTAATCGATAATCTTTTACACCTGCTTTAAAGCCAGCGGCTGTTTTAGTTTCAGTTTGTGGAGCCATTTATCACAAATTTATTAAAAATTTTTACGATCATATAATCTGCCCGTTTCTAAATCTAAAAAATTTCAAATTTTATTTGATAATTTTACCCCACCCTAAAACAAGCTACGCTTGTTAAAGGTTCACCCGTAGGGCCCTTGCCCCACCCCTTCGGGGTGGGGTGAAGCCTTCGGAGTGGGGCAAGGGCCCTATAAATGGGCCTTTGGGCATACTAAGGTATGCCAAGCTAGTTAAGCTTATACATTACCATCAAAATCAAATTCTTATAATTCGAGTTTATATTTAATAATTTTTTTAAATTTAAAAAAATTATCTTAATTAATAGTATAACATTATTTAAAAAGAACTTTTTTTTACTAAACTATTAATTTTTAGAACTTATATTGAACATTTTAAAGACTTCAAATAGTTATTTGTGACTTTTATGTAAATTACAAATCAAGAACTAGGGCGAATTTATTAAGGGTGAAACGAGCGGCTCATTAAAGGTCTTCGACCCTTAATAAACCCGCCCTGTTGCCTACCCTTAATAAATTCGCCCGTTTCCTACTAACTGTTGCCCCATTTTGCCCTAAAGGACCATTGCCCCGTCCCCCCGGGACGGGGTCGAAGACCCTTTAAGAAGGTTAAAAGAGTTAACGGGTTCTTACCCTGTTGCCTAAATTTAACAACAAGGTTGTTAAATAAAGGTTTGTCTTACAGACAAAGCCTGCCGCCGTTGTCCTAAACTAAGGCCGTAGGCCTTAGTAAGGTTGACGAACTTTGTTCGTATATCCATTGCCCTAAACTAAGGCTTACGGCCTTAGTAAGGTTGACGAACTTTGTTCATATACCCGTTGCCCTAAACTAAGGCCGTAGGCCTTAGTAAGGTTGACGAACTTTGTTCGTATACCCGTTGCCCTGTCGGCAACGGCAAGGGTAAATTTAACAACAAGGTTGTTAAATAAAGGTTTCCCTAAATGTTTAGGGGGGGTTTATTAAGGGTCTATGACCCTTAAAAACCCCCCCGTTTCAAAGCATTTAGAGAAAGCCTGCCCGGCACGGCAAGGATAAAGAGTCTTCGACTCTTTAGGCAAACTTGCCCCACCACTTAGCTTAATGAACGCGCCCTGTAGCTTAAGGCAAAGGCAAGTTAGGATCTTTTTTAAACTGGGATGAAGAAAATTAGTTACTTGATTGTTTTACAACCTGATATCTTGCTCTTGCTCTTTTAAAAACAAAATTAGCTTCTACTTTTTGTTTTTGACCCTCAGCTTCTTCTAATTTAATTTTTGCTTTATTAAAAGAATTTTCTGCTTCTTCTGCCTGAATTGTTTTTGAAGATTCTGCCTCATTTACTAGTACGGTAATTTGATTTTGTTTAACTAAAGCAAAACCACCCATTAACGCTATTGAAGTCCAATCATTATTTGCCCGAATTAACATAACTCCGATGTCTAATGCTGTAATTAAAGGTGCATGATTTGATAAAACTCCCATCTGACCTGTATTAGTGGGTAAAATAATTTCTTCTGCTTGATCATTCCAAAAAATACGATCAGGCGTCATAATGCAAACCTGTAAACTCATTCTGTCCACCTCCAAATATGTGTTATTAGTTGAGTTTAAAATACAAAGCCGCTATACCGTTCCAGTCAGCCCTCAAATCTGATTGAGTTTAATCTTTCAATTAAAACATATAAAGGACAACAGTAAAATGACCTAGCTTTAAATATTGCATTGGAATTCACAAATTACATAGTAAATTAGTTTCAAAACAAAATTTTAATTTGATCATTGCTAAAACAAGTTTTGTTTACCGTTGTGCTTTTGTGCTCATTAGCTATTGCTATGAACTAGTGCTAATGAGCAATAGCCTAAACTACTTTCGGTAGCGTATACCCTAAAGAAAGCCCACCCCGAAGGGTAAAACGGGTATACGAAAAAGTTCGTCAACCTTACTAAGGCCTACGGCCTTAGTTTAGGCGAGTTTTTAAAGGTCTGCGACAAGGCGGGTTCATTAAGGGCAATGTATTTTAAAAAACTCGAAAAGCTATTTATAGTTTTTATGCTTTTTAACCCTCTATTTATACCTTATAACGGCAAAAAGCTTAGATTTAAATTTCCATTGTTTAAACACAAACTGTTCAAAGAGTAAAATTTAAAAATTGTGTTGTTAAATTTACCCTTGCTTAGATGTTTACTTGTAAACATCTTAGCACGGCAGGCTTTCTCTAAATGTTTTATCTTTGATAAAGCATAAAGTTTTACGCTTCGCTTCTTGGTCTAAATGTTTAGGGGGGGTTTATTAAGGGTGAAACGGGTATACGAACAAAGTTCGTCAACCTTACTAAGGCCTACGGCCTTAGTTTAGGGGGGTTTTTAAGGGTCTATGACCCTTAATAAACCCCCCCTGTCTATGACCCTTAAAAACCCCCCTAAACTAAGGCCGTAGGCCTTAGTAAGGTTGAC
>Ga0160427_10002709_pt1 | contig 10607 bp, 10 predicted proteins | sample SolpanmetagenomL_FD_108194 | JGI IMG/M metagenome (GOLD analysis project Ga0160427, IMG submission 108194) | Solar panel surface microbial communities from Lawrence Berkeley National Laboratory, California, USA - L | ecosystem: Engineered > Built environment > Solar panel > Unclassified ...
GAGCCGCGACCCTCTTGTAGGAGCACAAGATTTCGCATTCGTGCGGTCCATCTAGGAGGACCTTGGAGATGATATCGTCAGGCTGGGCGAAGGCAAGCGAAAGGTTCTGATGCTGTTGATTAGGAAATTCGTCTTGTTGATTTGACATCTGCACATGCGTGGTAGTATATGGAATACTTGTGGCGCAGACAAGGACAGTCTCGGTTGTGTCTTTCAGGCAACTTGACTGAATTAGAGATGCAAATGCGGACATCAAGAATTTTGCAAATGGAAACTTCTCCAGCACTGTCCACAACTTTTCCTTCTTTGAGTTGTGAAGAAGACAACATTCATAGCTACAATGATCTTGAAAGCTAATATGACATGACCTTCTAATCCAATCATGCGTCGCTGAATGATCAGATGCCAGCTTCGACTGATGGTCAGACGCCACCTTCAGCCGATGATCAAAGGCCTAGTAGACAAGAACTTTGCGGCACACACATCTAGATTTATTCGTAGTCTGATGAAAGAATCTCCGTAGAATGTATCGAGTACACGATAACGTCGGATATAATCATCGGGATTGACCTCATTGAGATTGGTTCTGATACACTTCCTTCGTTAGGGCAACCAGTGTCGATGGACGGAGTTTACGTTGCGTCTTTACAGGAGTAATATTTCACGAAGGCGTGAGCGTTTATTATAAATAGAGATGAAGACAGGAGGGGAAAGGACTTTTAGGGACTACTCTTGGTGTCTGAAGGAATTGATGATAAGGAAGTTGCCTTTTATTGACGTTGTTGTCATTCTTGACATGTTAGCATTTGGGTGCGGTATAAGAGAACGAAAGGTACGAACCCCTGTCGCCCTCCTCCTCCTCAGGCCACTACTACTATGGCGACACCTCGTGCCACTACCATGGCGATCCTTCGCGCTACCTCCGTGGAAGATGATGAGCAAAGTGAAGAAGAAGGAGGAGGAAGAGAAGACGAAGAACCGAATAAACAAAAAGATGATGAGGTAGATGGTGGGGAAGAGAATGCAAGGGATTGCCAATGAAGGCAACTTGGTAGAATGGGTAAAGTCGACACTCTGGGTGATAGTTTTCAGTTTCAGTTACGCAGAAATCTGGCTGCCAAGACTTTGGGATGACGACGTAGAAGCAGCGTAGCTTGTAGAATCAAGACGCTCGTGATGAGCAGGCAGGCCTAATCCAACCCTCCTTCCAGAGGTTATTCCGACCCCTTACCTGATCAATAACCAAGTTTTTGTAGCAAAATCCCGGAAATCTCACATGTCAAGCAGCATATCGACGAAGAGGTTACTTTCGTTATTCTATACGAATCTCACAATGAATTTACAAGCCAACACCTCTATCTTTAGGCAAGCGACGGGAGGGGATAGGCGGCCTGCCCCCGAGGCATTGGCCCTCCTCGAGCGCGGCAGTAGTCGGGCCTCCATGCTTATTCAAGTTGATAAGAGGGGTTGGGATAGCCTTTGGAGGGGGGTTGGATTAGGCCTGCCTTGTGATGAGCAATAATAAGATTGAAAGAGGTGAACGGATGAAGGAAAAGAGATCAAGTCCTTATTGTTTATATGTCGCTCTTTATCCTGTATTACTCTGGCATTTGAGGCGATACTCGACGCCTCTAAAGCTCATTAGGCCGTAACTACTCAAATCGTCAACGCATCTACAACTCCTGCTTGAGCTTGTGGAAGAAACCCTTGATACCGTGCTTCTTCTCTTCCGGTTGTCCCTGTGACATGCCACCCTGCGGCGGTCCTTGTTGCATAAAGACACCAAAGTCGCCAGTATGCGGGCCAACAATCTCACCCATGTAAGGACCATCCTGTGTCCAGACCAATCTCTGGATCCTAGCCTTCCTGTTCTCCCAACCATCCGTCTCCTTGTCAGTGGCGTGGAACAGAGCAAGAGTCTCGCCATTGCCAAAGTCGATGAAACTGCCGTGACCAGGACCGAATGGTGCATTCTTGTTCTCACCGGCGTTCATAATCAATGGGTGCTTCTCCTTGCGCCAGCTACCTGGGTTGAGCGGGTCACCACCAGTGTATGTCAACAGAGCGAGCTTGTAGTCCTTGGTCCATGATCCGGCACAACTGTAGACGATACCCTTCCAATGACGTTGAGGTGATTCTAGCCATTGAGGACCTTCATTGACACCGTGGTCGCCGTCGGAGAACTCCCACTTGTGCTGGGGACGTGAGATCATGATGGGATCCGATGCACCAGTGATGGGGTCTGAGAGACGCATGATGAAGAGCTCTTGCATCTTGTCGGAGTCATCGCCAAAAGGCCATTGAGACCAGACAATGTAGTATGCGCCATTGAGGGTGACAATGGTTCCATCAATGGACCAGCGGTCGCTGTGGTGATGTTAGATGGTGTTCTGTGAGGAGGTCCAAAGTGAAACTCACGGCATGCCCTTAATTCCACCTAGGAATTGCCATTGAGAAGGGTCGAGGGGATCCTGGTCTGAAGGACCTCCTCCAAGAACCCACATGCGGTGGGATGGGTTGCCGCGTGCAGGGTGTGCAGCAGCAAAGTATATGTACCAACGACCGTTCAAGTCGTGAAGCTCGGGAGCCCAGACACCGTCAGAGTAGGGTTGGTCTGGGGGAGGGCGCCTGTTAGAGAACGAGTGTTAGTGGTGGATGACAAGACAGGTCAATTGCTTTAGTTAAACATACCAGACGACACTCTTCTGAGGACTGCGAAGACCATCAAGGTTGGCGGCAGACCAGATCTCGAGGCGGTCACCAGCTGTGAAGGTGAGGAAGTATCTTCCGTTCTTCTGAATGAGCCATGGGTCTACCAAGAACGTGAGTAATGAATACAAGACCTCCGCCTGATGACAGCATACCAGGAGTGGCTTCGTTGACGACCGTAAAGGTCGAGTTGTTGTATTGGTTAGACATGATGATTGATGATTGTTATTGCAAGAAGAGAAAGAAAACACGGCGCGACAAAGCTATAAGCTGAAACCACCACATTGGCCCACCGCACGTCACTTCGTGCCACGTCTGGATGACGTAAGGTCTAGAACCCGGGCAAGCTCTTGGTAAAGAGGCGCTTATCTGAAACAGGTTTACAAATGAATAAATGAGCCTCTCGAAGGTACGCGGATATAGAGTTCGTGATTTCTCGCTTGAAGCCAAGGGAAGTCTATGCGAAGGAAGGTGTCGTTGCGGTAAGTCTATTTTGATAGCTTGTGGAAGATTCGCCTGATATGGTGAAACCACCGTCTGTATTCCCCTCCTCCAGCGCTCGTTCAGGCACACGGTGACATTCCCGGAAATCTGAATTGTGCTCCAAGCTAATAAATATACACATATGGGTAGAAGCCAGCGAATGTTGAGCGTGAAGGATTTAGGTTGGGAGTTGCTTGGCTATTGAGGCCTGCTTCGCCTTGCATCGCATACCCCCTTCCTCCAGTGAATGGCATATCAGAATATTTGAATATTTCTTGCTCCAGCTGCGGTATACGCCACCAATTCTGGTTCCAGCCTCAAAGACAAGCAGCAATCCTTCTTCCTATCACTGGTCACAAACCCAAACCTTTCAACAACACAATGTCCTACATTACTACAGGCACAGTGGCTGGTTGCGGCCTGGCTCGTGGACCTGTACTCTGCATTCTGTTCTCTTCGTAGAACTCAAGGCGTATGTAGGCAAAGGTTCATAGGCAGAATCCACATGAAGTAGATACATCACTATCCTATCTTCAAACCTCAAGGTTTCAGATCCCTCTTTGCCCAGCCTCTGGCCAAACATCCCACGACATTACCCCAGACGCCTTCCTCCGCAACCTTGCCTCCTTTTCCAGACACATAGAACCTCTTCAGAGGCCTCCAATCATACCAATTCCTGGCGTCAAGCACAGCTTGTGGCACGTTCCTCCTCAATGTCATCGCTCCTACTTGGTTCTTGTAGATATACAGCTCCGAGGCTTGTAGTCTTGTTACACGAGGCCATATCCATTTGATGGTTGTGATGTCAATGCTGGCTGTGCTTGGTAAATGTTCAGAGTAGCGAACGAGGCGAGGGTATGAAGCGCGAGCCCAGGTTGGAAGGGTGAGGTGGACCTGTCCGTATGGGGGATTAGGTCATGGAGATTTCAGAAAGGTATTGAATCTGCGTACATAGGTAACGAATGGGGCTGTCGTAAAGGTCATAAGTAGAATTGGGACAGCGCCTGCCCCGAGGACTAGATCTTTGGTTAGTACTGCCTTCAGTGGGAAACATATTACTCTTTACATACCGACCGCAGCCATCCATGTAGGCTCGTACTCTGAATAATAGTATGCTGGAGCAATGAGAAAGGCCGAAAAGATGAAGATGAAGATTCCTGTCAGCCGCACGGCAGAGATGAAGACAGTCCTTCCAGTACCAGCATTATAGATCAGAAGACTTGCTGGATAGCCTCCTGATATTACAGTCAAATCTCTATTCTTGAGCCTTGAACACCCGAAGTATACACACCTTTTCCTCCTCCTGGAATGGACGCTATAGGTGTTTGTGCAGGGCTGAAAGGCTTGGCTGCCGGAATTGTTGGTTGTTTCGGTTCTGTTGTGAGAAGTGGTCGTTGCAGCGATTGTTTTGCTAGTGCTTGTCGCGCTGACGGTGCGGCTTTTTTGGCCGATGCAAGATTTCGCCGGAATGTGGAATTGAGTGGTCGCGCCGGGCGAAGATGAGCGCAGAATATTACATTGTTTGGTATTCGACTGGCGACCTGCGCAAGCCTATGCAGCTGTCGGGCTTGGAGCAGCATCGTGGAAGACGCAGGATGATCGTTTTGAGGCTGAAACACATTGGGAACATGAAACAAAGGGTCCAATTTCAGGTCACGAAGGTTCGCATCCGCCATAAATATTACAACTTTGACGAGACGAGACTACTAGCACGACGCGCTGTATTTAACATCAAAATCATGGCGTCCACTCTGAAAAGCATGAATGTATGGTTTGTGACATCAAAGTTAACCTATCGCGTTGCAGTGCGTGCCGCTCTGTTAGCTATTGCAGCCGTGAGCATCAAGCTCAACATCGTCCATCTCACAAGACCATATGTAACCATATCAAAAACAGCCGTGATCACACCGAATTTGAAGAATACAAACTTCGAGCACTCCCTCCAGGTTGGGACGTACCTGCTCACATTTTCGAAGAACGTGAAGATGGCAACGGCGGTGTTGGGCGCTTCTGGGGACTGTTGAAAACACGCGACTACATGGGAGCACGTTATGCTCATATCGAGTCTCTACAGAAAGCCAACACGTTCGAGGCTGTTGAAGCGGCGGCAAATCACTGCCTTGATATGCACAGGTTGAATCGAGGTGACAACCAGGGCATCCGCTACCTGACGCCCCATGTCCTGATACGCATCGGCAAGGACCAAGAGGCGTACGATTTCATGATGTGGTGGTCGACTACAGGACAAAAATCCAACTACAACTGGGCAGACACGAAAGTTCCTTTCCTTGACGTCAAGAATGCCGATGTCTTTGAAGACCCCAGTGGCATCTTCCTGCGAAAGTACTCCGATTCAAGCCATGCCATTGCCGTCGCACTCATCAAGCTCAGATTGCTCATCGACCTTCGAGCATTGCAAAACTCTAACATGATGCGTTGCAAGTTGCCGCAGGAGGTGATTGATCGAGTCCGGGAACAGCTTGTGAGCAACCCTGTGAGGAACAACAGGGAGATCCTTCACAGTGCCGACCTTACTCCACAAATCACCAAACTAGAGGCCCAGGTGGATCAGTGTTATGAGTTTGTCAACCGAGAAAACAAGTACTTCTGGCCAGCACTGCTGAATCCAGAGCCTTACTTGGGTCACAGCAGGGGAGATAAAGGAGAGATGCTGCTCTACTTGAACTATTCCTATGCTGCGTGGGATGAGACACCAGGAGCCATCGATGCGATTAGGAAGAAGATGGCTGGCGTTATGTGACCGATTTGTTCTGTTCGGCATACTGATTGCCATGTGAGGTCGACGATCGCTATGCTATGTTCTCCTTGTCATTTCTTTCCTATCTACTATCCTACGATAGTTGTGTTATTATTGGCATAGTACGATAAGCGATCCTTAGCCTTAAAAACGCACTCTAGGCCGGAGCACGGCTATCGACAAGTAGCTGAGGAAGAAGGCTAGAGGTTAGTAGAGGTATGCTGCGCTCATCAGAAGGAGGCTAGGTCCACGGCAAGGATTGGAGAAACAAGAGTCTTGACATGTGCGGCTGATCATGCACCAGGCAACGAAGCCGAGACCTTGTCTATGGCTATGGCTATCTCCACGGCTCTCCTGCATGCATCTCGTGATAGCATGTCGATCTAGGAGCATGTGGTTCGCTCGTCGTTGTGCCAATCTATCGGTGTCAGAGCTCAGTCACACCATTCCTGGTCCGCAAGCCAGTAACCTGCACGCATTACTTGGAAGCAGGGAAGCTATACCTTAGCGTGTCATCGCTCGTCGGACGCCTAGTATATTGAACCATTCTAGCCATTCAATTATAAGACACTGGCGGCTGAAACCCGACACCAATACCACAACTCTAATTTATTGGGGAAGAACGCGCCAGACATGGTCCCGTATGATCTCGTCCCATAGCAAGACTTATCTGAATTGGAGCAATCATGCATTTGGGTAAAGATACCTTGAGACGTGGACTTTAGCCGGAATCATGGCTGCATAATCTCGGGCTTAGGTGCGTCTGCTAAGCATCGAAAGTTTGGCTTTAATGCGCTGGATGTTGTGACTTTGGGTATACCTAAAACCGGCTAATACTGGTGGTACTCAGGTACCTTAAGCTTCCTTCCCCAGATCCCCGCACGGAATGACACCTCAATCCACTTTCTCCGCAAAGTAGCCGTGCCAGATTCTGGGACAGCTTCAATACTAATCAAGAACGAGTGCAAAACTAGCAGAGTCACGAGGTAAACAGACCAAGGCTATCTGGCAAATATGCGCTTGAGAGCTGTTCGCGCTGGCTTTACGGCTATATGCAAGCTGTGCGCCCGAGATATATAAGTCTACAGCCCATGCTTTGTGTACCTGTTTGTGAATTCTTAGTCACAGTTCATACACTTCCAATCCTGCCATCGTTGCTACCTACCAGTACAGCAATCCAAGATGGCGACCACCAAGGCAGAGATCGCGGAGCTCTCCTCCAAGACTACTGTCTGGTATAAAGATGCAGGAAGAAGACGTCTTTATGGTCTTGTCTTCGTAGCTATCCTGTCATCCGCCACTAATGGTTCGTTGCCTTGTCTGCGTAGCTATTCTGTCGTTCGCCACTAATGGTTCGTTGCAGGTTACGATGGTTCTCTCATGAACGGACTGCAGGCTTTACCTTCTTACCTATCTCGTGAGTCGCGCCTCAGAATTCGTGAGATTGACTAGGCTTCAAAGACTGACATCATGCGAAAGACTTTAACAATCCTGCTGGAGCACAACAAGGTCTACTCAATGCCATCCAGAGTGTTGGAGGTATTACCAGTAAGGCCACTCTCCATCGCTATTGCAGATCCTAAGATACTGACGCCACCTAGGTTTGATCATCGGTCCCTACTTGGCTGATTTCCTGGGTCGCAAGTGGACAATTGAAATTGGTTGTTGTATTGTCGTTATCGCTGGTATTGTTCAGGCAGCTGCCGTTGATGTCAAAATGTTCACTGGAGCTCGTTTCTTGAGTATGTCCTATGATCCTAATTACACGTTTGACATACTAAACCTATCACAGTTGGTATGGGTTCTGGTTTCTCTGGTTTGGCTTCTCCTATTCTCATCACGGAATTGGCTCATCCCGTTGAGCGTGGTAAGGTCACTGCTTTGTACAAGTATGTTGTCGTCCTTCCGGATAGGGATTATTCTATGCTGACAGACATATAGCACCATGTACTACTTTGGCGCCTTCCTCGGTGGATGGATCACTTACGGTACTCTGCGCATCAATGGCAACTGGGCTTGGAGACTTCCTTCACTCATGCAAGCTGCTCCATCTCTTGTCCAAGTCTTCCTTGTTCTTTTGCTTCCCGAGTCACCTCGTTGGTTGGTATCTCGTGGCAAGGACGAGCAAGCATTCAAGATTCTTGCCAAATACCACGCTAACGGCGACGAACAAGATGAGTTCGTTCGCCACGAGTTTGCTGAACTGAAAGCTTCCATTGCCAATGACTCATCTGGAAAGGGTCGTTGGGCCCAGCTCTTCAACACTAAATCTGCACGCAAGCGGACCGCGATTTCGATGGCTTGTGGTGTCTTCTCGCAATGGTCCGGAACCTCGCTCACCGGTATGTCTATCATTTTAGCCCAGCTCTGCATAGCTGACAGTGGTGGTGTTTATAGGTTACTACCTCAGCGACATTCTCAAGGGAATCGGTATCACCGACCCATGGTATTCCAACAGACTTAACGGTTTCCTGCTCATGGTCAACATGTTCGAAGCTTGGTTTTGGGCCCTCATGGTCGACCGCGTTGGCCGCAGACCTCTATTCATCACCGCGGCTTCTGGCATGTGTGTCACTTTCAGCATCTGGATTGCTCTCACGGCTAAAAATCTTGCTACTCACGAAGTCAGCTACGGACAGGGTGTCGTCGCTATCATCTTCTTCCACAGCTTCTTTTACAACTTCGCATGGTACCTAGTCCTGATCTTCGAGTATCATCTGTGTTTTAGAATCATCAACTAATCGCGCTTTCAGGATTTCTCTCAACGTAGCCTATCCTCTTGAGATTCTCCCCTTCAACGTACGCGCCAATGGTCTGCTCATGCAGAATGTCGCGACCTATGTCTGTCTCTTCCTCAACCAATACCTCATCCCCATCGGTATTCAAAAGGGAAGCTGGAAGTTCTACTTCCTATTCCTCGGAATGCTTGTCATCCAGCTGATCACTGTCTACTTTTTCTTCCCCGAGACTCGGTATGGTTTAGGATCTTGCATCTTGGTGATCATAGCTAACACTAGAATAGTGGTGCCACCCTCGAAGAAATCAACAGGACCCTCGATGGTGCGGATGCGGTTGATGCACTCAAAGGAACTGAGCTCGATGCCTACGGAACCAAGGGTAGCGTCTCCCACATCGAAACCAAGGGTGGAGATGATGACGATGTTGGTGGTGTCACTTACCTCAATGAAGTCGCTGGCTCCAAGAATGGTCTCCAGGTTCAGGATGACCGTAACCTCAGGAGACGCTCTGTCGAGGCTGCTCACGACTCCAGGTTCTCTTAGACACTGGAGGTACTGTGACGGAATCAGGTTTTGGTGGGAAAGGGGTTGGAGGTAGTGTGCGGTTTGAAGATTGCTTTTGGATGTTTAATATAGAATGATAGCTAGATAAGTATGAATCATCTTGCTCTCCTGCTTATTGGCCCAATATGCTCTGTTCGTGCGATGTGAGACTGTCGATCAATGCTTTGACATGATGTTCTTCTTCTCCTTCCGATATCGGCGCCCTTTCACTAAGGTACTTTGACCCAACACGACATACTGTATCCAGCTTGTAACAACATAAAAAGCAGCGGCACTTTCGATGTAAGCTCCCAAGCACATACCTCTTCTTGTGGCAGGCTCTTGCCATGAGCATGGATCCCAGCCGATACCTGACGCATAAAGCAACAATGCCATTCCTTCTCCCGATGCTTGAAGCGTCGAAGCACAATGGAGTACCAGGTACAGCTCGTGATTGACGCATACAGAGATGCGATGTAGCGAGGTCAATTCACGCGTCTGTAGTTAAGAAAGTTGATATGTCACAAATTTATCAATACTGAGAAACGAGATCGACCTAAAACACAGCAGAACAACAACCTGAAACAGATCTCGAAGCCAAAACCGGCAAGAAGTGGGGAACGGGGTACTCGTCCTCGTCCTTCATTTCTTCCGCATCATCTTTCACATCTAGCGCCTGTAAAACCGCGTCCAGTCAGGCCTAGCACTAGCCTCCGCTTCGGCTTCCTCATACACTCAAATCTTGGAATCATGGGTGTCTGGACAAAGAAATACGCCAGCCCGGCTGAGCGCTGGGAAGAGGACGAATTCGAGAAGGTCCGGGCCAAACGCAACCTCAAATAGAAGGACGAGATTGTACCCAAGCTCAATCAGATTGCTTGCATCAAGTAAGCTTATAGGATGATCATGATAATCATTGGCTGACTGTTTCACAGTTTCTGTAGTGCTGAATCACTTCGAATTCCGACCCTGCCGGCTGATGTTCTTCGCCTGATTGCTCTTTACCTGGCGGAGAATCCAAGCGTCGTGGATGGCAACGACCCGGTCTTCATCTCACCACATCTCTACAAATTCCGTCTTATTTCACATGCTATGCCGAAGTTGGCTTGCGGGTAATGAAGATGCTTCTTCGAGATGACAGGTATCGCAGATACCGAGTTCTGCACCTGCCATACAAAGACTTCGCTCTCTCTAAGACGACACAGACTCTACAAAGCCTTGGTGTACCTGATTTTGTTGATACCATCGAAATCCAACCCTTCTCTGTACCTGCTTACGACATTGCCGACCTTGAAGAAGAGAGGAACCACGAGATTGAGTGTGCAACATATGGTGGCTGGGAGGAGGACGAGCCCGACCCGCTCGAGCAACTTCAA
>Ga0160427_10002710_pt1 | contig 10599 bp, 10 predicted proteins | sample SolpanmetagenomL_FD_108194 | JGI IMG/M metagenome (GOLD analysis project Ga0160427, IMG submission 108194) | Solar panel surface microbial communities from Lawrence Berkeley National Laboratory, California, USA - L | ecosystem: Engineered > Built environment > Solar panel > Unclassified ...
AAAAAGAAAAAGAAGAAGAAGAAGAAGAAGAAGAAGAAGAAGAAGAAGAAGAAGAAGAAGAAGAAGAAGAAGAAGAAGAAGAAGAAGGAGAGATGACAAAATAAGCAAAGGCAGAAAAGATATTATGAGCGGAAAAAAGACGATAAACACATACCATATCACCTTCCAATTCTGCGAAAACAATTCCGTGACAATCCTCAATAATTGGTCTGCTTGTGCATCTCAGATAAACCCTAAGGCCCGTGCTGCCATGAAGTCTAAACTGTCGACAAGAGACTATAATGACACTCTGATGAATATTCGTCAAATGCGCCGGGCCATCAATATGGCCACAGTGCACGGCGCTTTTCGTGATATCTTTAGCTGCGAGACCGGTTATAACAATGGGTCTCTGAAGGTGTTCATTTGGTCTTTGTGTCAAAGTTGTGGACAATAATGGCTGGATGTCAACAAGACAATTGACAAGAGCTTCTATTTGAACAGTTTTTGTTGTTGAAGATGAGGATATATTATCGATGGTAGCAGTAAAGGTATGGTTTGCCATTACGCTCGACGCCGTCGAATTATCAGGTAGTGTTAAATAGGCATCATTATGCTGTGAGAGTGATATATTATTTGGATCCTCTGCCGATGTAGGAGGAGATCTTGTTTTACTCTCTACTCCTTCAGGTTTGTGTCTTTCAGCAGAGTATTTCTCAGATACTACCAGTCCCTCGTTCCTTGAACCCTCAGTTTTACTATCATCCTTATCGGTAGCCGTAGCAGCATTATCATGCTTAAAATCCATCGCTGTCGAGGCTGGCACAACTTTCTTCTTCCGATTGAAAGAAAACTTGGTTTTTGGCGTCAATGTCTGTCGTATATTTGCAAGCTGATCACTAAGTGATTTTATTTGCTATGTTTCTCCTTCTTGCCTCAGCCAATCGTCAAAAGGAACATAATCCCGATATGGGCTACATTCAGCCTTTATGTCAACTTCATAACAGCACTGTTAGGAAGGGAATGGATGAAGGCGATATGTGACCAAGGAGAGACATTGCAAAGATAAGCTGTAGGGTGCTCTGAGCATTACATACCTGAGTATAAGATCGTTGATCATACGCAGGTAAGTAAATAACAGCATCTTGGAGCTCCCGTTCAAGTGATGTCAACTCTCCAAGAATTTCGTTGATAGCTTTTTGATGTTCGGTTTGAGGGCGATCTACGAGATTTGAGATTGATGTTGATATAGCTGAGCTTGAGAATGAGTAAACAAAGAACTGCATTCAGCCTCCGGCAGAGATTATATATGGAATAGCTGGAAGATGAGGGGACATATTGGTAGATACCTTTGGAATGACTAGCGAAATCTTCGTAGAATTGATTTCGAGCATTCGTCTTGCTGCCAGAGTCATGTAACTTGTTGTTAGTATCTGCATTCGTATCGTTGAAAGTATCGTCGTCCATCATTTAGGTCTTTTGATTTTGTGTGTTGTCTAGTTTAGCTCTATAAACTTGTGGTGGTTGCTGTTTAAGGACAAATGTAATCTGTACGATATGGTGATAGGTACTTAGGTGTGATGTGGGAATAATGATGCATCGAGTGTTCACGCCAATCAATAATATTCGATTTCGTGTTCAATTCAAAATAACCATACAGATGTATTGAACGAAATGCATGAAACTACTTATATACAAAACACAAAACAAAAAGGCGGAACAAGAGGGAAAACCACATATAGAACTCCACAAATCTCGCCTGCTCCAATGTTTAGTTGAGTGTTTCAATGTTCATATGTACACGCATAGAACGAAATAGAAGTAAATTGTTTGTACACGGAAAGGAAACTTTCATTGCCATCGAATAAATCCTTTCCAACTATTTAAAAAACTGCCAAACCAGGTTCTGTCCGGCGCCTCCTCCATTTCTTTGAGCAAAATGAGGTAATAGTCTGGATTCTTTGTTGGTTCTGTTGTTTTGGTTGTCATTGGATACTAATTCAATTCAAGATATCAATGTTAGCAATAGATTTACAATATGTTTCCCTCGTTCATTTACTGTCACTGCATCTCTTCAAATTCTTAATCGCGGACGACTTGAAGCAAAAACTCAATCTTTCAGGAGCATAACGATAAATAGAAGAGATTGCAAGTATTGAATCACAGGGTCTCAATTAAAAAGAAGAAGAAAACTAGGTGTACAACGTACCTTGTAAAAATACGCATTGTCCATCAAACTCGCCAACGCATCCCATTGAGCCTGTGGGTCTCGTGTTGATCGAGGAACATTTGGAATATCTGGCTGAGTCGTAGCTTTAATCATTGTATCTAATCGAGATGAATCACCACCAAAATCTCGCTCTAGTCGGGCGTGTAGATTTTCTTGGAATCGGGCATGAGGTCGCAAGCGGTCTACTGGCCAATTGGCGATCAGGCGGGAGTAGAGTTGTTTCTAATAAAGAGACGAATTGTTAGTGACGACGGTTCTCGTAGGCAATTGAGAATATTGGTTCAAGTGTATATGGTCCTGGCGCGTGCCTGACATGTTGCTTCGACATCATGATATTGGAGAATCATAAAGGCGAGTTTGGAGAAGTGTATATAAGAAGAGCGTGAAGACATACAGATGGAAGAGACATGTTGGGCGTTGTGTGTGAAGCTATACTTCAAGCTCTTGCGACTGTCCTCCTCGATGGTCGATTCAATTCGTGTCGGGACTATACGAGCCTCGACCAATGTTCGATCCAATGACTGACAAATAAGAGAGACGAATCTTGACAGAGTTCCAAGCTGTGGACTATATGATGTCGACGGTTCTATGTCTTTGTTGATTTGGTTGTTGTTATCGTCGTTATCATCACCATCACCATCATCATCATTGTCCTCACCAGCGATATCATGGACGGCATCATCGCTCCACAAGACGACAACAATTTTGCCTTTGAAGATGCGAGGCTTAACTTGGCTTAGGGAAGGGAAAAAAAGCAAAGAAGCAAAGAAAAAGGGTATTCATAGATGTCATGATTGCTGCATTCTCCATGGGGGGGCAAGTTTAGCCGGGGGTGTTTGCGCAGGTGTTTGTCTGTTTGACCCAGCGCTCAACCAGCAAGTGAGGCTCGCTGCTTCCTTCCTCAGCTTCTTTCTAGATTCCACAAAGTGTCCACTGATCAGATAAGATCTGATGCTAGTCTCAAAACAGGCAAACAAGCTACTAAGACCCGCAACTTGCATTTCCGGTTGAACCCATCTCTCACACAGATCCTGGAGGCTTGCTTTAGTCTTCCCTTTCGACCAATCATCCTTGGCCATGATCTGTGTCCTCTCTGATTTGCAGCGGTACGATACATCGATGTCATGCAAGGCGCGACAAGTTTCAGAAACGAGAAGAGGAAGGGAGGAAAAATAAGCATGCTTATTTTAGATTAGTACAATCATAAGCTTATTAAAAGACATTTGCACTTTACAGAAAAGAAAAACTCATTCGCAATGTATAATAATATGCAATCATTGGTAGAAATGTCACAAAGGGTATTCTAAGTGAAGAAGAAGAGGAATGTAAGTTCAGATGATGTGTCTTGTTTTAGGGCTTACGTATCGTGCATTTCTGTAAACACAGACTTGAGGAGTCATGCATGTTAGGAGTGGATTGCGTGTATTGTCATAACCAAGCTCCGGTAGCCTGAGTTTTTATGTGACTGAACACCGAGCAAGGCAAAGGGAAGAGATTTTCGCCTACTGGTAGACATAGACATGTGTACGGGTTATCAAAAAAACCAAAAAAGACTGCAGAAATCTAAGCATAAGACTTTGTAAAATCAGGTTTATCAAGAATTTCCGATACAAATGATTCAGTGTGTAATCATTGGTTAAGAATAGGCTAGGGCTATCGTGGGGCTTTCGAGTCGCCAACGTCACCTTACCGCCAGGTGCTGCGCACTGTAACGTCAAGCACTTGGTGTTCAAGCACCCAAGTGTTTTGTGCTCGGGTGTCAAGTACTGAGTACTGGATCAAATCACCGGTCATTGTGTAGAAGTCAAGTACTCAGTACTTACTTAAGTAGTCCAGTGTTACGCAGCTAAATATTAAGTACTAAGTAAGTAAGTATGCAGTACTTTGAACCCAATTCGGAACAATGGGGCAGGCATGTTTTGCCTGTTTGTCTCTCCTGGTACCACTCCAAAGTCCTTTACTCTAACTTGCTAAGTACTTAGTAAGTGAATTATCCACTAGCTTAACTTTATTACTGCCAACTTATCGCTTCTTCGCATATTATTTTTAATCGTACAACGTTCAATCAGGCACCTCACTCCAATTTTATATAGAGCAGCAAGTCAATTCAATTTAATTGTGCAATCATAAATTAACATCCGAACTGGGGGATTGCCTGACAGCACATAACTTGATGAGCCCTTATGATTTGGGCATTAAGCCCTCTATGCTCCTTATGTTGAATGCGAACACTCAGGCCATTTGTTTACTACCTTACCCATACACGACCTATAACAGCATGCAGAGCAAAGCAAGTCATGATCAAATGTGATAATAATCATAATAACAATAATAACATTTTATTCAAGGAGATGGCCAAGATGATATTCCCTCGGTCTCCCTCACTGGAGCTCGTTCCACTTCTAGTCCCATCATCATCATCGCCTTCTGTATGTTTCCTTCCTCTCTTGCACTCGATTCATCTGTCCATCTACTATCTGGTTCTTTCCGTCTGCCCTTCCCTCCCCTCTCGTCTCAATTGCTTTGTCTCACGGTTTCTTCTTGATATAACATGACCTGAGTGGTGCCTTCCGTTCTCCCCTTTCCCCCATTTTCCTTTTCACCAAAACCAATTTTCTCTCATTCCTGCTTGTCCTGTCAACCCTTCCTCCCATCACCATACATTTTGATCAAACCCTTCGACGTTGACACGACTGTAAACAACCTATCCGTGGAGCTATTTAGGAAAACGTCGTACACCCTTGAATCTTGAAGTTTATATATCATCTGCGTCCCCCCAATAATTTTGATATCTTGATCCTTCCTCTATCAACACCATCCGTCGTTAGACCAAACTATCGCCGACTTCTTGCTCAAAGATCACTGGTAATTTCATTCGACATCATCTGTCTACCACTCTTCTCTTTCATCAACAGATTTTCGACCATATCATCTCTTATTCTATCAAGCTATATTCAGTCTCGCAGAGTATTTTGACATTTCAAGGGAGAAGAGAAAACCCCATCCATCGACTGTCAACAGAGTTAAAAGCAGTATTGAAGTGTCTTGCCATCCCTCGCGTTGTAGTTGAAGGGCAAGGCAAGATCTGTCTACAAGCACTTCACCAGAATGTCGGCAGGTCCCAGATATAGTGAGGGCTCGATGATACACCGCTCATCGACAAACGCAGCAGATGCACCTCATTCAAATGGGCGAGCGCATAGAACATCTTTGCCCGGCGAACGATCGACCACCACAACTTTTGGAGGTAAGTCGCAGATCTCGAAATGTCCCCCATTTTCTCCCTTCTCAGCACTTTGCTTTGGTGTTTTGGGTTTTCCGTCCTGGAACATTCCTCTTGTTGTTTTCGTCCTTCTTCTTGTCTGTCCAAATCCCTAAAGAAGATTTCATGTTCCCTGCGTCGTTTACCCGAAATCCCTCTCCCACTGCCACCATCTCCACAATTCATTCCCATTTTTACCCATTCATTCTGCCACATTTATTATTATCACCGCACCACCTGATTCTGCCCTTTCTCTCACACTTTCTCGTGTTTCTGTTTGAAGCCTTTCAGAGTTGCCCATTCCCAAACACACGATAGTCGTTCCTTTCTGCATCTCCGATTTGGGAACACTTGATATTTCCCCGTTTCTTGCCCCACCATCACCATTCATCAACATCACCCCTGCCTGTCCTTTTTTCTTTTCTTTTCCCTTCCAGTCACACGTCACACCTTTTGATACCAACCAAACGTTTTGTCGACTCGATACTTCTATTCTACACATATCGCCCTCTTCCTCTTCCAAACTCCATTTTTACATCTTCAAACCCTCTCACATGCCGTTATCTTTATCATCAGCGATCATTCTGTTTTGATCATGGCTGGCGAAAAAAAGTATTGACGCATTGGTCATCTCATCGACTCCATGGTGTTTAAACTATGGCTTATTCAAAAACGCAATTTTGGGAATTTGATGAGGATGTGATCTGGAGGTTCTGAGATGTCGAGATTTATCCGAACTGGTTCCTAAAAAACAAAATTCAATCCTCCCTTTGCTTTTTCCCACCTTCTCCATTCTTAACCCCCTGTCTGCATTAGCAGCCACATGTTTTCCCTGCACCTTCAATTTTCATACCTTGCATTTTTCTTCAAAACTCTTCACTAGTTTTGCTTGCTTGCGAAACTCAATCATGCACGCTTACTCTAACCATTACCTACTGTCTATTGAATTTCATTCAATCGACAATGATCAATTCATACCATGGTACTAATAGTTTATGACAGCTTCAAAATCTGGATCCAGGCATCGGGAGATCATAGAACTAATCGACTCTGACACAGACACACCAGTCTCTAAGCTAAACAGCAAGTCAAAACAAAATGCTCCAACTCTTTCATCAACATCTCTATCACGATCATCTACACATTACGATCCGACAAGAGAAGGCCGTACATCGACAACTCTTAGTGTTCCGCCTGCAAAGTCCACTAATCGAGCATCTGCCTCACCGTCTTTGTCCTCTTTACTGAATGGTCCACCATCACCACCACCCCAAGTCAAGCCGCCTTCTATAAATCCTCCACAAATCGTATCGACGCCTCCTTCGACAGAAATTCAGATAAGCACATCATCACCTCCTCAAACTAAAGCCGAAAAGGAAACCTCGAAACTATCTGCCTCTAACAAACGGGCTGCACCAGGAGCAAGCACTGCAACATCGAATGTGTCCTCACCCAAACCCCGATCTGCTGTACCGACAAAAGGCAACGGGCTGTTAGCAGGCGCATTTGGAGAAGAATTAGTATCAAACGAGGAACCCGAACCAGAGGTACCTACGATTGTTCTATCCATCCCTATCGCCCATGGGGAAACCAACAAATATGTCAACTTTGCTCGTCTGGCAGAACAACGATATGGTTTAGAGGCGATCAATCCCCGACTAGCAAGGGCGAAAATGGGACTTGGTGGAGGAGCAAGCGGAGACGAGATGTTGATGGATGCGTCAGAGAGTGAGAGTGCGATGGAAGACAAACCTGGATCGGCAACTGACACAGCGGGTCCTGTGGCTAAAAAGAAGCGGAGAAAGAACGAGGAAGTCTACGATGCGAACGATCCATTCATTGATGATACTGAGATGCTTTGGGAGGAGCAAGCTGCTACATCAAAAGAAGGCTTTTTTGTCTATGCAGGACCTTTAGTTCCGGAAGGGGAGAAGGCCCAAATTGAAAGGTTAGTGAATCTTTGGTTTAATCGTGCCTTTTTCCTCAAATCATATTTACTAACTTGTTTATCAACAGAGCTGAAGGGTCAGCTAAACGTGGGCGAGGAAGGGGAACTCGTGCCACCGGTAGCAGTCGAGGAAACTCGAACGCAGGAAAGCCAGTAGTACCAAGAAAACCACGAGTCACGAAAGCGACGAAGGAAAAGATGGATCGAGAGAAGGAAGAACGGGAAAAGGCTGGAATGAAGATTGCAGCCATGGCTATGGCTTCGTGAAAAGTACCTTTATCTTTGCTCCAACCACGTTGCAAACAACGACACCGATAACCACAAACAAGACGAAACTCAGATGCTTGGCGTGTAGACTATCCGTCGCAAATCACACACACATCTCATAGTGCCGCTTCTAGATTTGATTGAAGTATTGGCAGTCACGAGCGGACACTAAGGCATTCAATCAAATCTGAATGAACATAAATTTGAATTTTCAAGCGTTCACTGCATTTCACGACGTCTATTTGTCCTAGACCTCTCCAACAACAATTATTGTATAATAGCACTGTCCTACTTGTTTTTTCGTTCTTTCTTTCCCTTTTTTTTCACCCACGTTGATTCTTCTGATCAGTCATGTTCATATACCATGTCACCGGTGTTTATGGCGTTATCTGTTTCCTTCTGTTTGCTTATGCAATTGATAAAAAATAATTGTTTTTATTGTTCTTTCTCATTGTCTCTGCTAGAACTATAATCCAATCTGAATCTAATAAGGCCATGGAGGTTTACTCTTACGGTTGATTTGACTAATATTTCTAGCGGCTAGTGCTTTGGCGAGATGTAAATGTTTGTGAATGGGCTCAACACCAAATGGAGGCTTGATTGCTTTGCGTATTGGACCAAACCCAAGGCTGTAAGCAGTTGCAGTTGATGTTGGTGTTATCACGTGATTCATAGGTTTCAACCACCTCCGACTTTTGGTAGCAGATGTTGTTGTAGAACTTCACCGCTGTATTTCGATCAGTTCTGTCAGTCGGTCAGTCAGTCAGTCGTTCCAACGTCAACTCTACTACGCTCGAATCACCCAACTGCGCCCAATCTCTCCCTATAGAGAATACTCGTTACCTCACTCATACTTCTGGACTGCTATCGCTGTAGACTTGTCAATTTCTTGATTCAAAATAGAAGCGAAAAAGAAAGAAAAAAGATTGAAGCGTTGGCTCGTTCTTCCAGTCCTTCACAACCAGGAACTTGCTTTGTTCTCCCATTTACCACAGCCAAGAAACTCACAAGCTTTTTCCCAATTCGTTAAAGCTGTTCTTTAAAATATCTCTTCATTCGAAATTCGATAGAGGAACAAATCAGGACGCAACGAGCGTCAATCATTTTCTACAAGAACAACAACCTGGAAAGAACTAAACCTTTATACAATCGCCATTTCTAAGAAGGAGAAGGAAAGGAAAATACATTACTAGAGGAAACCACAACGAGAAGGAGGAATTTTCTTTTTGGCACTTTCTACATCTTGACGAACCGATATAAAAACAAAGAAGTTTATCTGAGCAACTAGCATCAAACATCTCAAAGTCGAAACGGGACGGCTCCTAAGAAGTGCGGGAGGAAACGTGAAAGACGACAAGACAGATTGAGAGAGCGCTGTACACAACAAGAGACGAAGCAGGCGAGAAGGATAAGAGGTAGCTTTGTCATACCAAGGAAGGACAATATATTTCCTCAAAAACAGCAAGAAGAAGGGGAGAAAGAAAAAGAAAGTAAGAAAGAGGAGCAAAGAAAGCACAACAATGCCTATTATACAGAAGGCTATCACTCGTGTAGGCGTCGTTGTCAGTCATGGTCTGAATCCCAAAACTGTCAAGGTGCGCGTCGCAACAGTGGAGAAGAATAAACATTTACGAGTGGTAAGTATCTCTTCATTGTTTCGATTCGTTGGAAAAGTGAATCTTTGTTTTCTATACTGATCAATATATGTATATAGATGTTCAACAGATACGAAAATTATCTCGTTCATGACGAAAAAGAGGCCTGCATCACCGGCGATGTCGTCCGTATAGAAGCTGGCGTTCGTACCTCCCGTCATAAGAAACATGTGGTCAATGAAATCATCACACCCTTTGGCAGGCCTTTATCAGAAGTCCCTGCCTCCTCCACCTCTCCATCCACCGCATCGTCAGTTGCATCTACGTCTACGTCTACGTCTACAAACACAAACACAAACAATACCGACTCATCAGCCATATCATCAGATACAACAACAACGACGACGACGACAGGAGAGGAACCAGTAGTGAAGAGGAAGAAGAATAAAATAATACTTAATGAAGCAATGGCACGTAGACTTCTCGTCGAAACACCCAAAAACCGAGCACTACGAATATCAGCCGAACGAGCAGAGAAATTGTTGGATAGAATTCAAAAGAAGCCGAACTGGTTTAGAGAGAAATATCCAGATGTCAAGATTGCGCAATTTGAGAATAAAAGGACGCAGAACGGGGGAAAGAAATTGAAGGGGGAGTTGTTGGAGTTGATAAGGAACAAGACGATACTATGAGTGGATGCATGTTGAGACGGGCAAAATGAAATAAAGAAAGACGAGAGCCAGGAAAAAAAAAAGAGAGGGAGAGTTGAAATGCAGTGCGAAAACAATTCAATCACTTCACCCTTCAAGTTTTGTTGAACATGTACAATATAAAGCCTTTTTTTTATTTCAACTTTTTGTAAATATGATCAACATTGAAAGATGAAAAAGGAAGAAGGTCATCTTATAGGAAGACCTGTGGAGAAAAGGTAGTATAGCATTTTAGAAAAGAGAAAAAAGTGGCAGGAAGTTTAATGTACATAAATATATACCTTTATACACTTCTTCATGTCTTTTTAGTTTTCAAAATTTCGAGAGAAAAAACAATAATGATTCCTCTCATGTTTCGGGACGGAATAGATAATCTATGGAGTTTCTGCGAATGGAAAATCTCTTCTTAGAATTATATTGTACATGTTTTACCCAAGTGTTATTCAACATATGCCTTAGGTACCTATACAATATGATATGTACAAAAAAGAACCCATTATTTCCGCTTGTTTCGTTAGGACCGCTCGGTTCTCTTTTTCTGTCATCTTTCACACACTACGCAGGTATAGTCGGAACGTTGTGTACATGAATGACTTGCATAATGTATA
>Ga0160427_10002712_pt1 | contig 10588 bp, 11 predicted proteins | sample SolpanmetagenomL_FD_108194 | JGI IMG/M metagenome (GOLD analysis project Ga0160427, IMG submission 108194) | Solar panel surface microbial communities from Lawrence Berkeley National Laboratory, California, USA - L | ecosystem: Engineered > Built environment > Solar panel > Unclassified ...
CATATGACTTCATGCTTTTTTGACTTGAGTTGGATAATAATCAGATTGTTTGCAGTTAAGAAACCATACAGGATTTGTGCAACTACTTATTCATTATGTAGATACCCTCAATTAACGTACACTCATCAGTAAAAAGATACAATTGTTATGTGTCGAAGTGCAGGGTTCCGCTGACAGTTGCCTGGTTAAGAAGTTGATTGGTCCTCCGACCGGTATTTGACGCGCTAAATGGGCAGACAAACATCTGATAAGCATTGCTTTTTTATCAAATTCACGTAATTGAAAACAACTACCTAAGTCATTAGTATGTGAATTACAGCTTGAAAAAGAACATGAAATACAAGGTGAATTGGAAAAATAACGGCTCTATAAGGGTATTAAACCGTTGCTATGAATATGAATTTGATTTACTAAATTAGTATACATAATATAGAGCTGCAAACCCTTACTAATTACTACTCGACAGGCTGCTTTTACTACTGATTCTATTATCAATTGAGTTAATGGTTGTAAACTACAATCAGTAACTGATAATCCTTAAAGTATAGTTAGCTTATACGGGGTTTACTCCTACCCTTTTTAAAGTGTCGTATTTTTATATTTTAAGAAAGATTGTAAAATATATTTTAGAGGGTTTGTCATCTAAACGATTAAAGTAATTGTCTGATACTATTATTATCTTCTTCTTTTTTGTTCTCTAGTATATCTAACCTAAGTCGTTATATATAAGAATATCATTAATGACTAGCAAAAGAAAACAGCTCTAGAAAGGTATGATTAAACCCTTTAATAGTGATTCTTTGATGTAAGGTAGATAAGGAGTTTAACGAGCGAATCTTAAACAACTTAGCTGATACAAATTCTTCATCCTCGAATGGAGGCTATAAATTGGTATTAAAATCTTGTGCCTGCTCCTAATAAGCGTGTTTGAATTTTCCTACTCTAGGTACTGGTTCTGATAAGACCAATGGCATCTTGACTAATTGGCATTCAGAAGGAGGAAGCTGTATCTTGTTTAGTAAGCTAAAATATGCATTTGCTAATCTGGAAGCTGCTTCATTGTTCTGGAAATCGATATCCATTGACAATTATTCATTTTGATTGATTTGGTCACTTAAATTTACGGACTCAAGCTGACCAATCAATTGCCGGTGGTTTTCTTGAAGATGCGTTTGAAGGAAAGCAAGGCGCCGATAAGAGGTGATTGAACAGTATTGGCAGTCGAAAACCTCAGTGCTTATAACTTTGTGATGCTTTACTTCTTTGTTATTACATAAGTATAACCAAACCTCTTTATAAATTATTCGCAATGCATAAAAACATGGTGTTGCCATCTTTTAAGAGCCGAATGACCCTTGTTTACCTGCTTCGTTGTGTATTGCACTCTATTTCTCAATAGTAAAAAATTATCACAACACTAAAAATCACAACGACAATAGATTCGGTGTCATGACCTTATCTCAGAATTGAAACTTGTTCAAAAAAGAATTTTTAAGTCCTAATAGAGTGAGTAAATATCTTTATCATTATTTTCTAGACTTGTTTCCTGTTCAAATTAGTTTATCGATGATAAATAAAAAAAGAACCTGGAACAAATTCTTTTAGGATGTCAATCAAACCACAAGAGCATTTATTTTTAGTTCTAAAAGTTTTGACACGGATCAAAATTATTTCTGATAATCAAGTTTACCATTCAGGCTCATAAATCGTGTTGCAGTCTCTATTCTGCAGCTTGCCGTAGAAGAAAAAGCGTTTTCATTCCACATACTTCGAGCATAAACGAAGAATTAAATCATCTCAAGCTTGGTATATGTTCTGGAAAAACCAAACATGACTTCAACGTATGACTTTGAACCTTCTTGGATGTTCTTTAAAAATACAAGAAGCCTTTCAACTTCTTCTCAAAACTTAGGTCTTTTTGTCCCCTCGATTTTCAAACATCTCAATATACATCCCAACACATACAAATCTCGTCCCAAAAACATATATCTTTTTTTCCCTTTTTACACAAGTTTAATCCCTTTTAGAGCAGTAATATGGCGGACGCTGGTGGTCGTGGTAGAAGAAAGGCAGCAGGTTCACGAGCTGGCAAGACACGAACCAACAAAGCAGGTGAACAAGTTCCTGTCAAACAAGCATGGTTGGCAGAAGAGATAGAAGTTGCCTTAGGGTATCAAGGTGCTCTTCAACCTATTTATCATCAGTTGCGTGACGCCATTCGAACACACTGCTTTCAAATGGATCCTGTTCCCACAGCTTGGTCACACCTTGGTATTACAGAAAAAGAGGGACTTGTCAATATCTTTCGAAGACATCCTCTCTTATCTCATATTTCTCCTACTTTGAATGGTCCATTACCTGACGATACTAATCCTACATTTCACCAAAAAAGAGATGATAAACAACGTGCGCTTGAAGCGCTTAAACAACTTCTTATGGATTGTATTCGACATTTAAAAGGCAAAAAACGTAAAGATGTAGATGCTGCAAATGCGCAACGAGACCACATCCAAGATCGATTGTTGGCCGCACCAGATACAGAAAAAGCTGCTTATCGAATTGCCTTAGATGACGCTCAAATTAGTAAGCGGACTAAGATAGGCGTTGAGGAAGTTTTAGAGGATTTTGAGGCAAAAAGTATGTGTTTCCACTAAGTTCTTAACGTCATGTTTCTTTTTTAAAAAAGAAATACTAAGTATACTTAAGTCAAAGCATTCAGTACAGGCACGGCAATATATAAGGATGCAAAGAGTCTTACCAGTCCTCCAGTAGTCATTTATATTTTGTTGGCAAAACCAGAAACCATTTATTCTGGCGAGATACCATCAGCCACCGCCCGTGACTTTAGACAAATCGATTGGTTCAGCTCTAGATCGGTGCTTCGCTTCCCTTTGACTCTAGACGCCACCAATTTTGGCAAACTACGAACATTGATGGATAATTTCTTGTTATCAAACGAAGAATTTCGCCATTTATATGGCTGTACAACTGAATACTCCGACGACTGGTACGATAACCTTGTAGTGCCAGCAGGGGGTTTTCGACTGCCCCAAACTGTGCAAATCTCAGACACGGCATCTTTATCAACTTGGTTGCGATTGTCAGTCAGGCATACACAGCGATATATCTTGGGTGTATTGTATCGAGAAACAGACAACGATACTCCCCCTCCGCCTCGTTTTCCTTACATTGAGTCGACAATGGAGTCTCATGCACCATAATAAGCCTAACAGAGGTTGATAAAATTTGTGCTCATTGGATATGTTCTTTTGGTTTTTTCGTACAAGTTGTCTTTGTCATTTTCGTCATTTTTTCTTGTTCATCCATCACATAATGATATCCTTTTTAGGCGACTCAGTGCACTGAATGTGTTTGTTTTTCATGTCTATTTTTTGATTAGAATTCATACAATTTCTTATATCTTGATTTCCACTATAGTACATGTTGATAGAGTTGTAGTAAATTCGTATGTAAAGTGATACGGTAAAACAATTAACTAATTTAATATAAGTATTTTTCACCCTCTATAGTGTTCTACCAGCCCAGAATCAAAACTTGCTTAAGGTTAGTTCAACGTAAATATCATGCCTATAGCTACCTAGGTAGTTGTATTATTAGCTTTATCTTCTATCTTTTAAAGCATCATCCATTACCTTTTTCATGTAAATATATGTTTAACAATCTTTTGAATACATGTATAATCTCTATTGGCAGGCATTAAACTTGATTGTTATTTAGTTTTGGATGTGAACTAACGTTTTTAGATAGTTTAAATCTATCGTTTTATAGCAATAAACTAAACACCCTAAAAAATATTTAAATGTTTTCTTAAAAGTGGTGAAGTATGTATTCTTACACTGTCTCAATCGACTACTGATAGTAACAGCCTCTAGATTATGTCTGCTAGTAGTCATTCTTATAGCTTAGTCCGGGCGAACACGCTCTAGGAGACTACTAAGTGTTTAAAATAACATCAAAGGTCCAAAAAGCACTTGCTCCTCCGCTCATTGCCCAACAAGATGTTTCTCAACAGAAGATATAGAATATTTCTTTAGCTACCGCCTCACATAATGAACTGACAGATAAGATGATTTCTACTCTAATTGTAACTGCATTTTATACACGTGAATATATTTCTGGTGGGTCTATCACTAATACCATATCATTTACTATACTAATCTTAGTTTAGATTTGGAGATCCTACCAAGTACTGAATCCTTACCAATTGGAGTCCTAGCTAGACAACTCATCTATAAACAAAATCTTAACACCCGGTACCCTTGATAGGCCTAAATAATTACTTAGTATATACTTCGATTTATAATCTTTAGATATACTCAACTACTATCCAGCTGAGTCAACTTTAGATGTAGAGAAATACGACTGAAAAAACAATATAAAAAATAATGACTTTATCTTAAGCTGCTAGACACCCTTTAAAATAAACTTGGTGCTTCCTACTATTATCTGCCTCTTTATCCATTGAATTCTTATCACCTAGATTCCGTTAGATAATAGCTATAGTACTAATCCAATAGCTCTTTTTCATACATACCATTCATCATTTACTTCTTTTTACCAATCTGTAGAAAGAATCTACTGACTCTTTATTTTCAAGCTCTTCAAGCTACAATACTTCACCTTCTTTCCCAAACATCTACATCTTCCTTCCACCATCATTCCAGCAGCATTCAAGTGTCAACTTCCACAAACTGCAGCTGTACGCTATCAACTATCACTGGACACCTCAACAGATCGATACATATTCATCGTCGATACTTCATTACCTCAAAATGTCGAAAAGTACACGAATTAAGAAGAGCGTGCTTGATGAGATCTTGCGAAAAGTCCGAATGACTGAAGACGCGTTCCAAAAGAGAAAAGATGTCTTGGAAATTTTAAAGACTCATTTTATTACCTTCCTGCACGATCTATGCTATCAACAAGCAGTAGATGGACATGTAATTGTACCCGACATCAGCTTTAAAATTTTGCCGTACGGAAGTTTTGGAATAGGTACTATGGATGCAGACTCTGATCTCGACGTGATCATCACATGCTACCAGCACAGATGTTTAGACATTACAAGGGACTCTTTTTTCAAAGGATTTTACGGGGTCCTACAAGAAGATTACAGAGTGACAAAACTCTGTATCCTCACATCTTCACCATCGTATCAAATAAAGTTCCGTCTACTTTCAGTGGATGTAGACTTAGTCTTTGCCATCACAGAAGGTGGAGAACTCTTGGGATATGCCCCTGCTGATCGGCAAGCAATATCAGCCCTCAAGATATGTAATTGGTTCAAGACTCGTTTCGGTACTGCACGATCGACTGTTCTCAAGGTAAGTCGACGTACAACTCAAATATTGTAAGGGTGAGCACGCATCTTGTGGGGCGATTTGATGCTCAAGGTTAGACTTGAAACGGACGGGCGAAATTCAAGTCCGTGTCAAGTCGGACTTGGAGTATTAAGTCACACCTGAAGATTGGCAATCACCCGAACGGTATTTATTATTCATATCAGTGTCAAGTTAACATTAGTGTGTAGGCTTTGAGAATCGTAAAGTTCTGGGGAAAGTGTGTGGGAATCTATGGCACCGTTTACGGATTTTTACCCGGAATTGCATGGACCATTCTTGTGACAAAAATTTGGCTCAAGTATCCTCGAATGAATTATGTTGGACTGGTATCAAAGTTCTTTGAGGAATATGCCAAGTGGAACTGGAACATGCCTATCACCTTATTTGCACCAAAGAAAGACTTCATCCCAGCAAAGTCTGTAATGTCCATCTTTACACCGTCAGTTTTCCCCAAAAATACTGCAAATCGAGTGTCAAACTCTGCCTTGAAGATTATCACCGGTCATATCAATCGAGAACTACACAGTGATCAACCTCTGATGGATCTTGACAAATTTTCATCATTTCCGGAATCATACTTTGGTTACCTTAGACTGATGGCGTCAACAATGAATCAGGATCCCGACCAAGCGTGGTTATGGATGATGCACGTACGTGGAAAACTCAATTCATTACGTAATGATCTTGAATTTTTGGGCATACATCCACGAACTAAAGTTGAGGAGGTAAATGTGAGGGTTTCTACCGAAAGAGAAGCAAAAGAATTTGCTGAGCAAGATATAACATTAAACGATATTAAGCCAGGAGGAAGTATTATCGTTTATTCATACATCTTTTATCTGGGAATAATGAGTAATGGAGAGGACGATATCACAAAGGAGCTCGAAAAGTTTTTCATGATATGTGAGGAGTATGATAAATACAACGACAAGACACATCTGATCAGTGCTCGTTTAGTTGAAAAGATCGATCTATAAAATTTATTGAAAAATTTATTGAAAAATTTATTGTAAGAATAGACGTGTCTTTCCATGCTGTCGAGATTTTTATAAGCAAAAAAATCGAGTTTATACATTTGACGATTTTCAATTATTTCCTTGATGAAACTCTTTAACCCATTTACCAACCAAGTCAATCTCTTGGTGATGGACTTTCTGAATCCTAGCCGGCTCCTTGCTAATATCACCAAGACCATTCTCGTCGTTGTGATGCCATGACACATCGATCAACATGCTTTTCTCAGAATTTTCGTGTCGTTGTGGGGAGTATGGACTGTGAGCGGTAGCATACAGCCAAGGGTCATATGTGCCATCCACATATGCCAGTCTTGGCCCTGTGAGATTAAAACCTCCGTATTTCAAGACTTTGGCAGTATCGATCTTATGGTCTGGAGGAAGGTCAAAATATAATGAACAAATACGTTTCAAGTATGGAACATCAATCAATCGTGAGATGAGAGTGGGGTGGTTATCGGGGGCGGCAGACTGGAAATAGCCAAACTCCTGGCAGACTTCCCATGACCAGCATCTGTTGTCCTGAGACCCGTCATTGGCTAGTGCAATGTTGGAATAATTTGCAGGGTTGCCTGTATCGTAACATTGTTTAACAGTACTACCACCAGACAGACAATTGTCCTCGATATATCCCCGCATGTAAGCGGCATAGTTTCGGATACCTTGGGTAGTCTCATAAGGAGTCAATGTTTTTACATTCTCCTTGTGTAGTTGAACATCGGTGGTGATATTGGCGCAAAATGTGTCCCATGAGTCCTCGCCAGGTAAGGAAGTATCCCAGTTCTTGCTTTGCCATGAGCTTACAGGATAGCTGATGGTATTGGCAGCGTCCTTATCTTCTAAGGTCTCTACACCAAACAAAGTCTTTAAATCGGTCCATGGCTTACCACCAACCTTGGCAAGTTGATCGATTCTGTCAGCGACAGTTTCGATAACCCGGATACATGTTCGGTTGCCGTGGATTCTCTGTGGCTCATAGTATTCCCAGAATCTTTCACCCGCCCAGATAACACCCGAGGAGGCAATCGATCCATAATAGACATCTGGATAGGCGGCTTGTAGGAAAGCAGATTTTGCTCCGGCGTATGATCCACCATAAGAGATGAATGGCGTATTTTTTGGTGTAATGTGTGACAACTCTTTTGACAGATATTTGCCAACATTTTCAGCAAAATAAGCATTATCGGCTAGAGCTTGCGCGAAGTTCAAGAGCTTCATGTTTTCCGTTGACAAGTCCTTTTATATCGTTAGTTTTATCATTATGATATTTACAATAGTTGACTAACCTTGGTCACGTGACTTTCGCCATAGTATCTGTGTTCGAGCACAATTCCAATACCACCCAAAGCTTCAGAGAGGTATCTTACGATACCAGTCTTCATGAACGGTAATCTGTCTTCTCCACTATCTTCACCACTATCTAGCACAATGACCGGACCACCTGGCTTGTAGTATTGAGTGTCAATATAGTATCGTTGTTGGAATGTTGCATTGGCGCCAGACGGTAGGCCTTCTCCAATGTGATCTGACTTCTGAGTGAACCACTTCTGCTCAATGTTGTCGGTAGCTCTCAACGCACTGTATAAATGATCAGTATTTGCGTTTATTTAATCATGCTAAACAAATATCAGGATAAACTCTTACACATGACCACTTGCATGCCGTCCCTTACTATAGTGAGGGAAAGGTGATCGAGCTGAGATCGCGGCAACAGCTGAAGTGCAGCAAACAAGAACAATTCCTTGAACCTTCATCTTGTTGAATATCCCTGAAGGATTGTATCGAAAGATTTGATATAAGATCTACCGATAATTCGTGACTAGAACGGTCGATGAAGAGTAGTTTTAAAATTCACAGAAAGTTGGACATGTCAGTCCTTTTTATTCGACCCCAGTAGACGGCCCCAGATTGATTAACATCTTCGTGTAGCCATTCAAGATATGGAATCTCCAGGATGATTGATCCACCTAACTAAAGAGGCAGGAGCGTAGGACAAGGCCTTCAGTGGTGTACCATTGCAGTAATTCATGCTGATAGGCACTGCGGTGGGGACGAATTGGGGCAAAGGTAACAGTGACCCAGGTTTGTGGTAGATATCCAAATTTATTTTGCCAGCCGTGAAAGATACAAAACGAAGTGTATTGGCAGAACGCCTCCGTTGATATTGTTCTACTTAACCTCAAAGAAGTGTGATTAAGCAATACGGGGATCTGCGCACCGGAACAGCTGCCTGAAATGCAGCGACTGCATGATGCTCAAATGCTAGGATTGTTTGGGAATGTCAAAAGATCAAGACCTTCCTAAGATTTTCGTTTTGGTGCATAGCGAGACCAACAAGATTCGGCTATCCAATAACCAACGTATCTTGGCTGCAAATCTAAATTACCGGTATACCCTTGCCGAGTCAGGCATGGCACTGATTCTGTTGCTGTTACAAGTATGGAAGATAGCGGAATGGTCTTCCTATTGTCGTGTTTCAAAATCGTTAAAAGAGAGTTGTGAGGGATGTCTACACATTTTGTCTAAATATCCTTCGAAAGACCAAAGGTTTCAAGAGATGATCGGAGCAGTGCAGTCTTGATAATCATGCGCAATCTGGCTTCAAAGTTTGAGATTTTGAAGATTGACGACTTTTTGAAAAAGAAAGTGAAGACAGACCTGTTCATTTCAAGTATGCTATATAAGTACGGAGGTGGTCAAAATAGTTCTTGCCTACTAGAAGCGTCCTATTGTCTATAATATGCTTGGCAAAACCGCCCTACAGAGCCCTAAGATGGGTCTTTGGAATGAGATGCGGGTGAATACACTTTGAGGTTACAGAGCCAATGGTGTCAGATTTCAAACTTTAAGTTGATTGAATTGTGAGAAATTTATGGTGAAAAGAAAAGACTTCTTCGACACAAGTGAGGGTTATGACGAAGATCGAAAATCGAAAATAATGGATTCTAGATTAAACATGAGTGAAAATGCGCCAGCAAAGAAGAACAACAAAGCACAACGCTATCTATTCGCTATTTAGTACATAGAAGGAAAATAGTATACAAAATGATATTCCAGCTTATCAATCAAGAATCATGGGAAATGTTCCCAATCGGCAACAAAGCCAGGATCCATGTAAGGCATGCGACACTTATCCATTAGCGTACAGCGGACTGCATCAATCATCTTATTCCAGTTGGAGTTTCGGTGTCCAACAAATCTTTCCAAAAGTTAGTTTTACGCACATTCATCAAAATTTAATCGACCAAACTTACGAATCACATTCTACCGCCATCCATAGTTGCATCATATGTGTGATGATAGCATTGGTCTTATTGTGGTTAACATTGAGGTTGTCTTGAGGTCCTCCATTGACACGGGAAATGTTAGAATAGAACCTAGTACAAATGTCAGTGAGACATGCCATGTAAGGGCTCACTGCCATCAAACTTACCAAGTCCAATCACCGTTACCAAAACTCTGACTAGGATTGATGAATGCTGTTTTTGACAAAAAATCTATGACTCCCGGATCTTCTGTGGTGACGAAAGCACGTTTTCTATAAGCGATAGGATTTCTGTGTAAAAATCGTTCCGCGGCTACAATGTAATCCTGAGTACCAATAATCTTCATCTCTCCGCCTTTGTCACCATGACGGATGTGCATAGACATGGTTGATGGTGGGAGTGGGAACGGAAGTGTTTGAGACTAAGGGAAACTTAGTTGAATGATCTACTTGGACTGTTCATTGAGATATTACCTTGATCTTCGGACCACCGCTTTTTTGTCGGGATAGCTGCATACCAACTTGTAAAGTGGAGTTTGTTCTCATTTCTACCATTCTTGCTAAAACCTCCTTCCTTGGTCTCATGAGGTATCCATACAACTGGCTTCTCCACCAATATCTAAAAAAGGCACCTGTTGGGAAGATGCCATTGTGCTCCATCGAAGCCATCAAGGCAGCTTGGACCATTGGAGGAAATTCAAGTGGCTTCCCACCACGAAACATTTCCGGCTTCAACTGTCTCACTGTGTTTTTCTCTGTGACATACGCGCTACAGCTTGTTATATCCTCAACAATGCATTCCAATGATGGTTTACGACCTTCTCTCGCGCATGATGGATCAACGAGAGAATTTCCTGGTGCGTTTTTAGGATCAAGCACGAGAATGGTGTCCGAGTTGATCGCGAAAGACAATTCGACTAAAATACGTTTGATCAATGCGCCCAAGC
>Ga0160427_10002714_pt1 | contig 10584 bp, 9 predicted proteins | sample SolpanmetagenomL_FD_108194 | JGI IMG/M metagenome (GOLD analysis project Ga0160427, IMG submission 108194) | Solar panel surface microbial communities from Lawrence Berkeley National Laboratory, California, USA - L | ecosystem: Engineered > Built environment > Solar panel > Unclassified ...
GAGTGGGCCATTTCGAAGACTGATCGAAAAGTTGCTGGTGTCAGTGATGAACACAAACATAGTAGATATAGACCGGGGTAAAGGCAGTAGCATACCTTCCATACCCACATCGCTCCAGTCATTCTCACCCCAACCTTGAGCATTCAACTCTGCGCAGTCGTCATTCCAATCTAGGACTCGATGCGCATCATACACTAAGAAACGATTCCAATCAGCCTTCCACTCTCCTCACAGCAGCATCTTCAAAGCATAGCTATACCATCAGGTGTATACTCCATCTCATTCTCACTATGCTTATGAAACAACCCCTTCACAAACTCGCTCCAATCCGCACTCCCATGCCCTTTCACATCATCATGCCTACTCTGTCTTGCAAACCAGGCTTCCTCCTCTTCTTCGCCAACAGCATCGCCATCCCATGTAAGCAATTGCACATTCGCAGCAGAGCCTCTCGACTCCTTCGGTGCGCCCTTGGGCTTGAAATGTGTGGAGACTGTGGTATCGCTGAAGAGGATGGCTTCGGTGATGAGTTCGGTAATGAAGTTGCGCAATGAGGGGGAGGGGCTGGAAGGGGGTTGGTGGGCTTTTATGAGGGGATGGGTTGGGATTTGGGAGAGTTGGAGGGGTTTGAGATGGAGGTATTGGCGGGGTGGGATGGTGGTTGTTGTCATTCTTGAGCTGGGATGGGAGGAGGGGTTTATGGGGTGATGCGGTGGTGAGACGTAGATTAGGAGACTCTTTAGACTTTGATGATGTGCATCAGAAGAGCAACGTAATCGCAAACAAGCTTCTGTGCCGAGTAGCGAACCATGGTAGCGATATATCGCTTAATGCTTCGACGATGATCACGGAACACCTGGCTTGAGCGCGAAGTAAGTAGACATATAAGTTGATAGAGTGCGTCAATGTTCATCATCTATGTGCTTGCAGTCTAAGTACAAGTATTGCGACTGCTTCCTGATATCGTTATTTACACTTCCAGAGATTCCTCCTCCTTTCTATCGTGGTTCTTCGTCAATCTCGTCCGATTATTCCTCCTCTTTCGTAGATACATAATACAAGATAGAAAGCATTGTTATACACATAAAGTAGCCGCAATCTAAGACCCCCTGATACTTTTTGCCCATCGAGCAAATCTGTACTGTGAAAAGAAACGCAATCATAAAACAGAATGCGACAAAGTATGAGAATAGGCAAGATCAAGACCCGGCGACTGCAGCGGCAGCAGCATGACGCACATTCCCACCAGCATCAGGTACCAGCTTCGCAAAATGCTTCTCCCATATCCAGCCAACAAGACCTGTCTGGTCATCCTGGTTCTTCGCCAGCCACAACTCGCCTTTCTCGCCAATGACATCAAAGATCTCACCTGGAACATACGTTAAATAGGGGTATCCAGCTTCTTTGCGGCTACGATCAATATTAAACTCAAAGAGACTGGCGGCGAGGAAGAGAACAGGAAACTCCTGTGGACCTCTTGCAGTCGAGACAGTGGTCATAGCTTGGTGAGTAGGTCGAGGTCGTGAGGGTCGAACATTTGGATCAGGTGCAGAAGCTCCGCCTTGTGCTTGCTGTGTATGTGAGCTACTCCTTGTACGGGTCATTCTCGGTAGCTGTGGGACGGCGGGTGATGAAGCTGCATGAAATGTGATTTCTGGTGATTTAGTAGTGGAAGACGAGGTACGGGTCGACCTTGCCGAATTTTGACTGAAGCGCGAGATTAGTGGAGAACGTGTTGCTGTCGGACTAGCTGGTCCTGGATTGGAAGATCGAGCATTGGCACGATCACTGGCTTCATAAGGACCGAACGCAACAGTCTGAGCTGAAGTGTTGCGGGACAACAGGGGAAGCTGAGGGGTTAGAGGGCTCCTGACAGAGTGGATAGACGAAGATGCAGACCCAGATCGGTGGCGACGCGTTTTGTTGGTCGTAGCAGAAGGAGGAAAACTGTTCAGTACGGAGGACCCAAGTTGTGTCGAGCTGGAGTTACGACTTGGACTTGACATTGCTGGTTCTAGAGAGCCGCGGTTGCTGTATAGTGACATCTGGAAACTGCCAGTACTGCGATGCTTGAGGAAGTCTGGCTCGGGAATCACAGGCGAGTTGCCAGTGATCGATTCACTGCGCTGGCTCGCTAGAAGGGATGGTCGTTTGAGCGATGAAGCATCATCAGTGCCGAACACTGTCGAAGCAGTGGGCGACTGGAAGGCAGCAGCGTCTGCGAGTAGTGAGCCATTACAAAGACTTAGGGCAAGCGCCTGTGCCTCTGTGTACGCAAAGTCATGTTGGAAAGCTTCAACGATGGTTGCAAAGTCCGGGGGTTGTTGGTGATCCTTCAACACATTACCAATCTTGCGTTGCCAATTGAGTTGCCACTGAGCTTGGATGTCCACATAGTTCCTTAGGCATGTCTCTACAAGCTTCGCGTTGAGAGCAAAGAGTTTGGGCAGTTCGTCTTTGAGAGTATCGTTGAGTGCGATAAACTCCTCGCCTTGCTGCTTAGTCTTCTTATCCAGCTTTTCGCCTTTGTTTTTCATCAAGACAAACTTGGCGTATTCGGGAAGTCGTTTCTTGCGCTGCGCCATGAGCGATTGTGGCTTGTCATGCAACTTGATCAGAGCAATGATAGGCTCAATGCAATGCTTCTTGATTGCGTTGTCCTGATAGGTGTTAGTACAAAGCCAAAACATCGCAAAGCCTATACTCACGTGGTCAACGTAGATGATGGCACTCATTTCCCGAATTGTCATCGCGAACTTCCGCCATTTGCTTTCTGTCTTGGGCGCTGTACTTGGACCAAGCTCAATCATTGTCTCGATAACCTCTATGATGCGACTGTATTGCCTAATAAACTCCTCGACGCTCTTCTTGTACATTTCCATGTCACGCATGACAACTTGCAACTGGAACAATTGACCGCCGAACTTTTCTGCAATAGCTCTGTATTCAAAGTCTTCAACTGCGTCCGCCATGCCCACTTGCTGTCGTAGCTTTTCAGATCGTCGACCGAATGCCCTGGAAAGTCCTGACGAGACATCAAAGTCTTTCTTCTTGTTTGGACGATTGACAGCTTGATCAAGCAGCTCAGCGCGTTTCTTGGATTCGTTTATTCTGATCGAAATGTCCGTCATCTGCTTCATAGCGATTGCAAGCGCCGAGTAGTCAGGATGATCTGCAGGTGTAGCTTCTACCAATGTTTTCAGCAATAAAGGATATTTGAGAATGCGCTGCACAGGCTTCACTAGTAGTGAGTCCAGGTCCCAGGCTGTTGTGATGTCGCTGGCGTACGTGTGGCATTCATTGAGCCACAAACTAACCTGTGGCACACTCTGGAGCCTTGCAAGACGCTGATTTGCCAGATCGTGGTTTCTCAGATAGTCGCCGTAGACTCTTTCCATCTTGGAGAGGTGCTGCCCAAAGGCCCCACCAATAGTCGTCTTTCTGTCGCGCTCTTCATTACTGGCATTGGGATTCGTAACTGACGGAACCTCAGTATTCCCGACAGGCTCGACAGTCACACTGCCACGCTTGATACGCCATTTATTTGTCCGTGGCATGATGTAAATACTGGCAGCAGCCTGTTTGAGTGTGTCCAAGAAAGCTTCTGAGAACTCAACGATTTGAGCCGAATTGCCAAAGAGAATACGTCGATCGTCCGTAGTAAGGGCTTCGACAGCACTGGCGGTGCCTTTGTATATGTCCTCAATGACTTTCATATCTTGATTGAAGGAAAATTCAGTGTCCACCAATTCCTTGACAATATGTCGACGCTTCACCAGCCTGGAATCTTCAGGACCTGTAGAAGTGGCAGTACTCGTTGTTGTCTCCAGGTCGGCACCGCTCTTGCTGGATCTCGACTCTTGCACTGTAGCAGAGCTTGCGTGATCGAACGATGACGCGGGCGTGCCGTGAGTATGCCCGGTCAACTCGAGCGAAGGTTTACTGGAGAAAGCACGTACACCTTCGGATGGAGGTGTTGATGCTTGTGTTGTCGCCATCGATTGTACTCTTAACGACGGGCTTGCTGGAGGCCCTCTAGCGTGTCTTATATTGTCGGAAGGATTCATAGGTCGAGTCTGAGCACCATCTCCACGCCCACTATTCCGCTTCAAGTCTTGTGATGACATCCTCGCCATTGTGAAACCAAGTCCACCGCCTGTAGACTGAATCTCAGGCAGCATCGGTCCCAGATTCGTTGATGCATGCGTTGGTCGTGATTGGGCGTCGCCATTCACAAAATAACCCTCAGCCTTAATCGATTTGGAGTACTGCCGGTCTTTAGGTGGTGGCGTTGGACCAATGTCTTCATTGTCTTGGTTGGTCGATTGTGTGTGGTTTGCTTGATAAGGTGATACAAGCTGATTCGCGTTGGAATAATGTCGCAAACGCAAAGTTGTGCCACGATCGGATCCAGGCTTCGTTGGCGACTCTAAAGGTGTCTGATCACGACTATGTTCCAAGTGTAGTATTGATCGGATGCCCAAATGGTCCACAGACGAATTCTGGTTGTGAAGAGTGCCAAGCTGACGGGAAGACGACGATTTTGCTGGACTGCTGGTGAAGAAGCTCGATTGAGAATGAGCCTTGAACAAGCTTGACTGAGAGTGGTCTCTCACCAGATCTTCGAGTGCTGCCTTGGCTATAGACAATGAATCAATGTCACCTCGAGTAGAAAGCTCAGGATCAGTTTCGAGTATGTGCTGCTGAAATGTGTAAACCATATCCGGCGACACAATACCAGTTTCATGGTATTGGTCGAGCACTCGATTGATGACGCTGTATGAGTCGCTATCTAATGTCATACGGCCCGATTGCGCGCTCATTGCATTTGAGAAAGGTCTCTGCGGTGAAGCCATCCGCCCTGCATATATGTGATCTGGGCTTACGGCACGATCTTGTGTATGTCGTTCATTAGCTGGAAAGCGCTGCGTGGGCATCAAATCATTGTGCCACCGTCCAGGCTCCGGTTGAGGTCGAATGTCGTAGTGCGAGTCAGCTTGTTGTTTCTCTGAGCGATCTGAACGCCGTGATGGCGGCACGTCTGATTCTGTGTGGGAGTGCTGGAAAACGTCAGAGAGGAGTTGACTACTTCTTTGTCTGAGACCCATGATCTTGTCCATCATCTTCGAAGGGCTAGCGCTTGATTCTGTGGTATCACCAGTATTTTGCATGGAACCGCTAGAACCCACTCTCTGAGTGTCAACATGTTTGGTTTGAGCGGTTCGACCCAGAGGCTCTTTAGATGGCGACAGAGTGCGATTGGCCGGCACATCTAACCTGTATTCGTCCTCTTCGAAGTCCGTCCCACCAGTTTCAGGTCCTGCTAGTGACACGTCATGAACATTGTGTAGGTCTAGTCTCAGTCGAGGAGGAGATACTGCTTTTGACAATTGGGTCAGAAGATTCTCAGAGTTGCTTCGAGGACTTAAGCTTGGTCGATCGAGTTTAGGTGACGGAGGAACAGTGGTATTCGCCGAGCTGGTCCGATACGCTAGTTGTCGAGGTGAGCCCGAAGACTGGGCGCCAACATAGCCTGCCGGTCTACTTGAGCGTGGAGGCGTGGTCAATTTTGATGATGGCATAGTCATTTGACTCTTATTCCGATTTCCACTATTTGGTCGTGAGCCACCCTCAACAGTTCCAGAGGAAGTATGCGCCGGTGGTGTCAAAGGTCGCCTGCGAGCTTCGGTCGTTTCATTATTGAAAGAGCCGCGGCGCGATACCGACGCCGAGTAAGCTGTTCTCATTGGGTGTCTTGACTTAGGGGATGCATGGGCAGGAATGATAGAAGGGGAGTGTGCATCGAAAGTAGTTCCTGAAGCATTGTGAAGCCCTGCAGAATCAATGTCCTGACGTGAAGACCCGTTGTGCTGACGTTCATTTACAGGCGAACGACCTGCACCACGAGCCATGAAACGATCCGAAGAGTATGCTCGTGTGGTCTCAAACCCTCCAGGTCTCCCTGCAGTCGCTGTAGCTCTATATCGAGACGACAGATTGCCTGGAACATTCAGCAAGCTTTCTGACGGACGTTGACGCAACGTGCGATTTGCGTCTGTTTGCTCTCTGCTTGTGTTTCTAGATAGACCGTCCGACGTGTAGAGGTCACTATTAGACTCTTGGTCGTCACTGATGTAGAACGTGTCTGCAGTCCTGTAGGGTTTGTAGGTAGTTTCCGTGTATGATTTGCCTGTGTCCTGAGATGACACGTCATGAGCTTGATCAAAGGTCGTGTCCGCAGTACCTGCTGATTTTGCCTCGGATGGTGCTCGCGAGCTTGAACTCGACGGCCTGTACCCCGTCACAGCAGAGTGTCCACTAGTTGTTCTCGAGTACTTTCTTGGTGCGTAGGCCGCATTGTTATCTTGTGTTTGACTGAATTTAGCAACCAAGTCCTTGACCTGAGCGTTTTGATTTGCTGACGATGCTGTAGTGAGTAACGATGTACTTGGAGAAACCCCAGGTGTTGATCGAACAGGTGGCCTCTGATATGTGGAACTGCTAAATGTTGTCGAGTTGAGGCCATTAGCAAGTTGGTGAGGCAGGCGCATTCGGTACTGGTTGAGTGTGTCCGGTGATGTAGGACTTTTCGAACTCGCTGACAGCGCATCTTGACCTGCAGGCTTGGAGCTCGGAATGCTAATGCCAGGTGATCTCACGGCGTTGTCCAATGGTGGGTGCATGGGAAGGCCAGCCTCCGAAGGTCGTCGAGAGTCTGTGTTCATCCTCGCCTTAATAGGATCGAATCATTGAAACAGTATCACCAGCCGAGTATAGTCGCGCAAAGACGCGCTTATGTCTTGTTGTCCAACAGTCTTTCTGGATGTCGGCTGCTCTAATTGCGAGGAGAAGATCAAAGGTGATGGATGTGACAAGACGCCAGATGATTTAGCTGATAATCGCTGGGTGACCGAGTACATGGGATGTTAGGTCGAGAGTGAGTGGAGGTGGATGGGTAAGATTGAGACTGCTGTTAGCAGTGCGTGGCAAGCACGCGGGAAGCTAATTAGAATGCTTGTGCTTGACCGATGAACGATGGATTGCGTGGTGTCGCTGTTACAGGTACTCGACCGAAACAGCACGACAGCCGTTGGCAAACCTAAAGGCGCTCTGAAACTCAAAGCAGGTCACCTAACGAATTCAACACAATCGTCCTTCCATCTTCTGCGTCTGGAGGAGTCAATATGTCTTCTCACGTGCATACAATGATCGTACTAGGACGAAAAGCTCAGACAAGGTAAAGAATGCCTGTTCGGATCTGGCGGTACTGTACATCAAGGAGATTTAAGCAAGATTTAAGCAGGAGAATATCATGGATATATTGCACGTTCGGATGTGTATGTCTTGGACAAAAAAGCGATGTGCAGCAATCTAGACGTAGTCTGAGTATGACTGATATATCAGCGAAATTACTATATCTTGTGCTTTAGCACTCTTTTCGTCACTATCTTTGGCAAACTGTAAACGGGATCAACCTCCTCAAGGAGTCCTTCTCCATAACCTAGCAAGCTCAGTCCTGCTATACCAAAGTACGTATGAAATACATCCACCATGTCTCCCGGTCTATCCGATAGCCCTCCATGCTCGGCGTCCTGGCATCTAAGGATGAACTTCGTCAAAGCCTCCCCATCAATCCAATGCAGTTTGCCTATAATTGCCAGGGGAGACAGCACCCACCAGGCATAGCATACATCTTCCAGTTTCTCTGGTCGACCATTTAGTCCTCCGTTTGGGAGTTGACGTTCTGATAACCAAGCTCCCAGTTTGTCCTTGTCTACCAAATCCAGGCGACCAACGATTGCTAACGCCGCGACGCAAGTGAAGATCTGGCCAGAATGAGACTCTGCTCCAGGTGAAGTACCGTAACCGCCGTCGAAGTTTGCGCAGGCCCGGATATATGAAATAGCGAGGTCTGTGTCGACTAGATGTAGCATGTTGAGGAGTGATAGTGCGTTTAGAGCGCCGTAAAGGAACCGAGTATCAGTCTCTCCCCATTCGTCCCCTGCGAAAGTGCCATTCGTACGATCCTGCAGTGATGAGATGACTAACCAACCACATGATCAGTACACATCTTGTAGAAGTCTTGTCCTAATAATCATACATTCTGCCACTTTGTGTTTTCCTCCTTGTATTCGTGAATCAAGCTCATCGACTGCATCCAGCATTACCAGTGTTTGTACAGCGCTGACAGTATAAAGCATATGCGCATCGTGTCCCGGTGCTGCGCCAAAGCCACCTGTATCGTGTAGACAAGACAGGACGAAATCAATAACACCTTGACGCGCCAGCGCATCAGGCTTCTTTAGCAGATGGCATGCTGTTAGACCCCAGTATATGCCGTTTAGACGAAGATGTTCGGTGAGCCAGTATTCGAGTTCGTCTTTGCGCTGTGCGAGGGATGATTAGATGTGAAACAGCCTGGCTTGATCGCATGAAAGGAGCTTACAGTGTCCAGACTTTGGATATACTCAATGTGCTTCTCGACAGCAAGCCGGAGCTCCCCTGGTAGCCCTTTATGGCCTCCTCCTACACCAGGACCTGATACTAAGCTCATGTTGCGTTCGACTGAAGTTTGAAACACTTTGAATCACAAAGGCTCGAGGAGCGGTGTAGAAGTCTGGGCGAGTGTGGAGATTGTGGAGCTGTACCTAGCGCCATGTGCAGTTTAGAGTTTCTGACACGCTTCGTCTGTATCACACCTTTATGGCCTTTTATGAATAGAATTGTAGCTCGCTGGTGGTATGTTCTTTGAAGTTGGGGAGCAGCAGGAGTTGTAACCAAGTAGCAAAGCTAGTGAAGAAAGGCTCGATGAGCTATGCGCAGTTAGCCGTGTTGGCAGCATTTTATGCAAAGCAGCTCGCCGCACTTCAAAGTCGAGTTCAGCTGATTCGGTGTTTCTGAACAAGCGTGCGCTTATACTTCATCAGATCAGCAGTCCCTCGTCGCAGCATGTTTCACAGCGTAAAGTAAAAAGAATGGATGAAGAGCATATAGTAGAGAATAGAGAGTATAGACTTAGGTAGAGGATAGAAAGGCGCAAGTCTTTTCACGCGTTAGGCAAGTAAGCGGCGCCTGATCAACTTGCCTTGCCCTGAAACGTTCATCGTCGTCGCATCTCTCCAATCAACCTCGTTGTAATTCTCCGAGCTCCTGGCCTCAGACCGTCTCTGACTGGCCAACGCACACCTCTTCACTTCACTTTCACCTCGTATCCCTCTCCTCCTCACTGGCTGTCACCTTCTTCTCCATCATCTCTTGACGACTTCTTGAACGTGCTCAACCTTACGAGCGTACGTGCCAACAGCCGATTCCAGCTATTAAGCGACATAAAACACCAATCTCTCGTCGACGCTCACTCTCACCTCACTCGCTCGTCTCGCAACTCGAATCGCTCAACTGCCTGTGCCTCGCGTGCCTTGCTTGCTTTCTGTTCTGCTTTTTGTACAGTCGGCGGCTTGAACGCTAACAAAACTAGAAAGCACTTTACGAGAGTTCACTTCGACTATAGCTTTTTAGGGCTTCACCCCGTCCTCAAACGACTTATAATCACGCGAACCATCTGATTTCGCGAGAAAGAATCAGAAACAATCCACAACCTGGAAACCACTTCAAGATAGAAACAGTGAGTGCAAGGTCGCGCTGAATCGTTTTTGGAAGAGACAGCCCTGCCAACACATTCATTCTGGTAGAACATGCCCAGATCACCCTCTATCTCCGTCGCATTCCACCCGAAGCAACAGAGCGAAGGTGAAGCGAGCACTCCCCAATCCCCTCCAGACAGTGGAGTGGAAGATTACTACAAGCGCCCTCAGCTCCTCGAACCTCAGTCACCTGCATCTCCTCGGGCATCAAGGTCTTTCTTTGGAGGCATTCGAAGCGGACATAAGAATAAGAATAAGACAATGGATGCATCAGGTTTAAGTGCACCGTCTACTCCGAACATCTCCTTGAACACTTCGGCAGCCTATCGCCTCAACGCCGATCAATCCTCTGCAGACTTGTTACAAGGCAATGGTGTTGACTCATTGAGCCTCTCAGAAGGTACAATAAGATTTCTCGAGTTTACTGAAGATTGTGCTAATCTTTAATTGTCTCACTTTCAGGTAGTGCACATGAAGGACTAGCAGTAGGGGACGTTGTCTCACCTGACACAGAATCTACTCCAACCGACCTCCAAGGCCAGCGAAGGCCCTCCAAAAGCGTCTTACACAACATTCTTGGGCGTTCACGCTCGGTCGCCAGAACCGATATCTCTCCTAAGCCTGCCTCAAAGACGGCAAACAAAGGCCGATTCCTCGAGCCAGTCTCACGCGACGACGACCCGAGAGCTAGCCCTCGCGCAGCTCCAATCGACACCGAAAAAGCTCTCCCTTCAGCGATGCGCGGTAAGTCGTCCGACCGCGGTGCATCTAGCAAAGAGAACAAGCCGTCCTCTTGGAACGAGAACACAAACATGATGTCTAGTATCAAGTCCACCGGATCGCAGGCGGCCGGTGGCATCAGTCGCGCCAGCAGAGGACTGTTCAGTAAATTCACTTCTAGACAGCCTAGCAACGATGAGAAGCAAGAGGAGTACAAGCTGAA